>JACDJA010003297.1_pt1 | contig 10580 bp, 4 predicted proteins | sample 7449241 | NCBI WGS metagenome assembly JACDJA01 (sample SAMN14253289, study PRJNA609438) | sludge metagenome | isolation source: initial anaerobic sludge | collected 2018-12-20 | reverse complement strand
GACGATGACGACCCAATGCTACGGGTTCGGCAATGGCCGCTTCGGCCACCCCGATCAGGATCGGGCCATATCCCTGCGTGAGGCCGCGATCCTGCAGAGCTTTCCGCGCAACTACAAGTTCATTCCGAAGCGTGGCGAGGTCAGCTTCAAGGTGCTCGGTCGGCTGATCGGCAATGCGGTGCCCGTCGATCTCGGTCGCGCCATCGCGCGCAGCATCGACCAGCATCTCGCATCGGTTCCGGCGAAGTGATGGACTGACGAGGACTACTGGATGCCCGGACTCGTGCCCTCATCATCCGATGCCAGTCGCCGCATGGCGAAGGTGAGGCAGACGGGCACGGACGCCGAGCTGGCGCTGCGTCGAGAGATGTACCGCATCGGTTTGCGCTACCGGGTCGGCTACGAAGTGCTGAAGCAGCCACGCCGCGTCGCCGATGTCGCATTCCCCGGTCGCAAGATCGCCGTCTTCGTCGATGGCTGCTTCTGGCATGGCTGCCCCGAGCACGCCACATGGCCGAAACGGAATGCGGACTTCTGGCGGCAGAAGATCGAGGCCAATCGCCAGCGGGATGCAGATACGAACGCGCGGCTCCAAGCCAACGGCTGGACGGCGCTGCGGTTCTGGTCGCACGAGTCGCCGGTCGAAGCTGCCCAGACGGTCGCCCGCGTAGTCGCCAAGGCGGATTCGAAGCCCCGCGCGCCGTCGCCCGGCGATCGAGACAAGAACTGACAGGGAAGATGGCCACCACATGGGCACCCAGAACGAACGGCAACCTCAGACATATCGCGCTCGCCCCGAACCGGGGCAACTCGTCGAGGTTCGCCGTCGTCAATGGGTGGTGGCTGACGTCAATGCTGCTGGACTGGAAACCACCGAGCCTCAACACTGCGTGACGCTCTCGTCCATCGACGAGGACGGCCTCGGTGAGGAATTGGAAGTCGTCTGGGAAATCGAGCCGGGCGCTCAGGTCATCGAGCGCGCGGGTTTGCCGTCGGTCACTGGGCAGGACGATTCGGGGATGCTCGACGCCTTCCTCGACGCCGTGCGCTGGGGCGCAGCCACCAACGCCGACCGTGGGTTCCTCCAAGCGCCGTTCCGCAGCGGCGTCAGCATCGAGGACTTCCAGCTCGACCCGCTGGTGCGCGCCATCGACATGGCGCGCGTCAATCTTCTCATCGCCGACGACGTCGGCCTCGGCAAGACCATCGAAGCCGGTCTGGTCATTCAGGAGCTGCTGCTGCGGCATCGCGCCCGCACCGTCCTGATCGTCTGCCCCGCGTCGCTTCAGGAGAAGTGGCGGGTCGAGATGCTGGAGAAATTCGGCCTCGACTTCCGCGTGGTGGACACGGACTACATCAAGCAACTGCGGCGTGAGCGCGGCATCCACGCCAACCCGTGGACATCGCACCCGCGCCTCATCACGTCGATGGATTGGGCCAAGGGCGGCGAAGGCTTGCGCGCCATGCGCGACGTGATCCCGCCGCACGTCGGCCATCCGCGCAAGTTCGACCTGCTGGTCGTGGACGAAGCGCACAACGTCGCACCCGCCGCAGGCGCGCACTACGCACTGGAGAGCCAGCGCACCCGCTTCGTCCGCGCGATCGGCCCGCACTTCCAGCACCGCCTGTTCCTGACAGCGACGCCGCACAACGGCTACACCGAGTCGTTCACCTCGCTGCTGGAACTACTCGACGATCAGCGTTTCGCGCGCAACATCCTCCCCGACGAGAAGCGTCTGAGCCAGGTGATGATCCGTCGCCTGAAGAGCGATCTGGTCGATGCCGACGGCAATCCCCTCTACGCCCGGCGCACCTTGCAGGCGCTCGAAGTTGCCTACACAGCGGAAGAACGCGAGATTCATCGCAAGCTGGACGACTACTGCGCCAGCCGTGAAAAGGACGCCGAGAAAGCTGGCAGCGGTTTCGGCACGGCCTTCGTCAATCGCCTCCTCAAGAAACGTCTGCTCTCGTCACCAGCGGCATTCGCTTCCACGCTCGAAAAACACGTCGCCTCGTTGTCTGAAGCGCGGCCCGCGAAGCCGGACGCGATGGCCGAGCGCATCCTGCACAAGGCCATCCTGAAGGCCGACGAGGACTACGCCGACGACAACGAAGTCGAAAACGCCCAAGCCGAAGCCATCGAGGAGGCCACGCGCCGCTCGATGCCGCTGACACCGGAGCAGCGGGCGATGTTGGACGACTTGCGGGCATGGGCGCAGCGCGCCCGCAATCAGGCCGACTCCAAGGCCCAAGCCATCCTCGACTGGCTCACGGCCCATCTCAAGACCGACGGCGAGTGGAACGACCGCCGGGTGATCCTGTTCACCGAGTACCGCACCACGCACCAGTGGATGCAGCAAATCCTCGCCAGCCACGGCTTCGGCAGCGAGCGTCTCGGCCTGCTCCACGGCGGGCTTTCCCAAGAAGAGCGCGAACCGATCAAGGCAGCGTTCCAAGCCTCTCCGCAGGATTCGCCCATCCGCATCCTGCTCGCCACCGACGCGGCCTCCGAAGGCATCGACTTGCAGAACCACTGCAATCGGCTCATCCACTTGGAGATTCCGTACAACCCCAACGTGATGGAACAGCGCAACGGACGTATCGACCGTCACGGCCAACGTGAGAAGGAAGTGCTGATCTGGCACCCGGTCGATGGCGGCGGCGCGAACGGCGCGTCGGTCGGTGGCCACGGGGAGGACATCCTGCGCGCCCTGCGGAAGCTGGATTCGATGCGCGCCGACATGGGCAGCGTCAATCCGGTCATCGCGCCGCAGATGTCCGGCCTCATCGAAGGTTCGCTGAAAGATTTGGACACCCGCATGGCCGAGGCGCGGATCGCCCGTGCCAAGAACTTCGTGCGCGCCGAACGCGAATTGAAGGAGCGCGTCGCCAAACTGCACGAACGTCTGCTCACCACCAAGCAGGATTTCCACCTCACGCCCGACCACGTCCTGATGGCCGTGAAGACCGGCCTCGCGCTGGCGGGCCGTCCGCCGCTGGAACCCGTCGCGCTGGCGGGCGCACCTTCGGGCAGCGTCTTCCGCATGCCCGCGCTGTCCGGCTCATGGGCGCGCTGTCTGGAAGGGTTGCGTCATCCGCACACGCAGAAGATTCGTCCCATCACCTTCGATCACGCCGTCGCCACTGGCCGCGACGACGTGGTGCTCGTCCACCTGAATCACCGCTTGGTGCAGATGTGCCTGCGTCTGCTGCGCGCCGAAATCTGGGCGCAGGACGACGTGAAGAAGCTGCACCGCGTCACCGTCCGCACCGTGCCCGATGCGCTCGTCGACGGCCCTGCCGTGCTCGTCGTTTCGCGGCTGGTCGTCACCGGCGGGAACCATCATCGGCTACATGAGGAGCTGACGATCTCGGGCGGCTATCTGCGCGACCAGTCCTTCCGCCGCGAAGAAGGCGTCACCCGCGTCCAGCAGTGGCTGGACGAAGCGAAGCCGATGACGGTGGCTCCGTCGCTGTTCGACGCGCTGCGCATCCGCTTCGACCGGCAGCAGGATGCCATCCTGAAAGCGGTCGATGCCCGCTCCAAGGAACGCCTCCGCTACCTGACCAACACGCTCCAGACCCGCAAGCAGCAGGAAATCGACGACATCGGCACCGTCCTCGATGAACTGGAGCAGGCGATCCAGTCCGAATTGAAGAAGGGCGAACAGCCCGAACAGCTCTCGCTCTTCACCGAGGACGAACGCACGCAGCTCCGCCGCGACATCGCCGCGCTCGAAGCGCGCCTCGCGCGCATCCCCGACGAGCGCCAGATGGAGACGCAGGCCATCGAAGCCCGCTACGCCAAACTCATCGAGCGCACCTTCCCGGTGGCGGTGATCTTCGTCGTGCCCGAATCTGCCGGAGGTGCGGTATGAGCATGCACCACGAATGGCTCTCGCTCATCGAGATTTCCGGCCCGTTCCTCGCCGTCCCCGTCCTGAAGGAAGCCTTCCCACAAGGGCTGGAAGAACTCGATGCGGGCAAGCGCAAGCGGCTGCGGCAAGCCTGCGACGAATGGCGCGAGGCCTTGGAAATCGACGATCCCCGCTTCGCCGAGCTGCACTCGGCATGGATCGATGAAGTGCTGTCGCGCGGACTGGAACTCGACGAGGACGGGCGCGGCGACGTGCTGAAGCGCAAGGACTGGTGCGCCACACACCTGACCGTCGCGCTGCCCGAACACGGCGTCAGCCTGTCGCCGGACTTCGCCGTCGTCGGCAACGGTGACGCACCGCTGATGCTCGTCCACGCCTACGCGCAGGACGTCGATCTCGACGCCACCCGGAAACCGGACGGCTGGGCCAGCACGCCCGCAGAACGCATGGTCAGGCTCTGTCGCGCCACGGGCTGCCGTCTCGGCTTGGTGACCAACGGCGAACGCTGGATGCTGGTCGATGCGCCGGTGGGCGCGGTCACCACCTTCGCCAGTTGGTATGCGCGCATCTGGGCGCAGGAACCTGTCACGCTGCAAGCCTTCGTCCACCTTTTGGGCATCCGGCGCTTCTTCGTGGATGAAGCGGAGCGGCTGCCCGCGCTGTTCGACCGTTCGCTGAAGTTCCAAGACGAAGTGACCGACGCCTTGGGCGAACAGGTGCGGCGCGCGGTCGAAGTGCTGATCCAGTCGCTCGACAAGGCCGACCAGGATCGCGACCGCGAACTGCTGCGCGGTGTGAAGGAAACCGAACTCTACGAAGCCGCGCTGACGGTGATGATGCGGTTGGTTTTCCTGCTCTCCGCCGAAGAGCGTGGCCTGCTGCTCTTGGGCGACGAACGCTACGAGGCGAACTACGCGCTTTCGACCCTGCGCATGCAGCTGCGTGCCGAATCGGATGAGATTCTGGAGCGCCGCTGGGATGCTTGGTCGCGCCTGCTGGCCGTCTTCCGTGCCGTCTATGGCGGCATCGAGCACGAAAACCTGCGTCTGCCTGCGCTGGGCGGTTCGCTGTTCGACCCGGATCGCTTCCCCTTCCTTGAAGGCCGAGCGAAAGGCTCCGACTGGCGCACCGACGTCGCCAAACCGCTGCCCATCGACAACCGCACCGTCTTGCTGTTGCTCGAAGCCATCCAGCAATTCCAAGGGCGCACGCTGTCATACCGGGCGCTGGACGTGGAGCAGATCGGCTACGTCTATGAGGGTCTGCTGGAGCGCACCGTCAAGCGCACCGCCGAAGTCACGCTGGAACTCGACGCCACCAAGAGCGCGCAGTCGCCGTGGGTCACGCTGGCCGAACTCGAATCCGCGCGGCTGGACGGTGCCGCGCGCTTGGCCGAACTGCTCCAGCAGCGTTCCGGCAGTTCCGCCAGCCGCGTGCGCAACGATCTCGCCCGCCCCGTGGACGATGCGCTCGCCGACCGCCTGCTGACGGCCTGCAATGGCGACACGGCGCTGCGAGACCGCATCAAACCCTTCGGCCATCTGGTGCGCACCGACCCTTGGGGCTACCCGCTGGTCTATCCCGCCGGAGCCTTCATCGTCACCACCGGCTCCGACCGGCGCGAGACCGGCACCCATTACACGCCGAAGTCGCTCACCGAGGCCATCGTCGCCGAGACGCTCACGCCCATCGCCTACATCGGCCCCGCGCAGGGCACGCCGCGCACGGACTGGGCGCTGAAATCACCCGCCGAACTACTCGACCTGAAGATCTGTGATCCGGCGATGGGTTCGGGCGCGTTCCTCGTGCAAGCCTGCCGATGGCTGGCCGACCGACTGGTGGAAGCATGGGCACAGGCCGAGGCGCAGGGGAAAACGGTCGGCATCAATGGGCGTGTGGTAGCCGCCGACGCCGACGCCGACGTCGAGGCGCTGCCGCGCAACACCGAAGCGCGCACCATCGTCGCCCGCCGCCTCATCGCCGAACGCTGCCTCTATGGCGTCGATCTGAACCCGCTGGCGGTCGAACTGGCCAAGCTCTCCATCTGGCTGGTGACGCTGGCCAAGGGCCGACCCTTCGGCTTCCTCGACCACAACCTGCGCTGCGGCGACAGCCTGCTCGGCATTCACCGGTTGGATCAGCTCACCGAACTTTCAATGACGCCTGAGCGTAAGGGTGAGCAAACACGCCAACTTTTTGGCCAGAACATCGAGCAGGCCGTGCGCGAGGCCATCGAACTGCGCTCGCGCCTGCGCGAGATGCCCATCCGCGACATTCGCGACGTGGAGACGATGGCGCACCTGGACGCCGGTGCACGCCGCAAGCTGGCAGTTCCGGAAAGTATCGCCGATGCCTTCATCGGGGAGGTCTTGGCTTCGGGTGGCAACGCGACGGCAATCGAAGGCACGGCCACGATGCTGACCATCCAAGCCGGACAGGCGGTCGCTGGCGATCGCAACGCCCTTGATGCCATCGTGAGGCGAGCGCGGGAAACCCTGGGCGTCGATTCGCCGCCGGGCAAGCCCATCCGCAATCCGTTCCATTGGCCGCTGGAATTCCCCGAAGTCTTCGCCAGAGTGCCGTCCGGGTTCGATGCTTTGGTCGGCAATCCGCCGTTCCTCGGAAACCGTCTCTGGAAAGGCGCGTTGGGCGAAAAGCTGCAATGGCAATGCCGAATGGTGCTCGGCGCGTCGCCGGGCAAGATCGACCTGTGCGTCGTGTTCCATCGGCGTGCGGTGGATTTGCTTCGCGCCGAAGGCTGCTACGGGATGCTGGCAACCAGCAACATCGCCGAAGGCAGCGCGATCGAAGTCGGCCTCGGCGTCATCGTCCAAAACGGAAGCATCTACTTTGCCCGGAAGGGAATGCCGTGGCCCGGTTCGGCGGCTGTCGTGGTCGCCATTGTCGGCTCCTTCAAGGGCGAGTGGTTAGCCGACTGCGACGCCGACGGTAGAAGTTGCCCGCGCATCGGGCCGAGGCTGGAGCCCGAGGCAGCAGATGTCTGGGTGCCGCAGGCGCTGTCCGATACCCCTTTCGCGTTCGAGGGCGTAAATAACAGCAAGGGACTGGCCTTCGTCATCACGCCGGACAGCCCGTGGTTCGACCAACTCAAGAACGAACCAGATAGCCTGTTGCGGCCCTACATCACCGGCGACGACATCACCAGTTCAGCGCTTAACCGCATCGAACGCTGGGCGCTCGACATCGCCGATCTGAGCCTGGACGAAGTCCGCCGCCGCTGGCCTGTGGCGCATCGCTTCATCGTCGAGGAAGTGCAGCCGACCCGCACGGTTACAGCGCTCAAGAGCTACAAGGGACTGATCGACCGCTGGTGGCAGTTCTGGAATCACCGGGCTGACCTGATGCGTCGAATTCGGCGACGCGAGCATTTCATCGGCTATTCCAAGAACACCAAGTATCCGGTTGGGATGCTCGCGCCTTCGGACTGGATTTACACCAACAAGGTTCTGCTGATCGGAATGGAGCGGGATGACTTGTATGCCATCTCGCTGAGCACCGGGTTTCGCGCATGGCTGGAGAAGTTCAGCGGCGGCAACCTCGGCGAGACGCTTTCGCTTTCGATCAGCGAATCGGTCGCCAAGTATCCGGTTCCCGAACGGAGCGTAGCGACTGAAGGCGTGGAGGCGGCAACTCAGTTCAACCGCCTCGCAGTCGAGTTCGGCGCAGCACACGGCTGTGGTCTGACGGAGGTGATGAACGCCATCCATTCGCCAGAAAACGCAGATGCGACCATCGGCGAACTGCGACGGCTGCTGTCCGTCATCGACGCCGAAGTCACCGCCGCTTACGGGTGGAACGACGCGGACGTGGCTTATGACTTCCGTGCGTTTAACGGCGGCTCCGCGAACGACAAATGGCGGTGGGCGCTCTCCGCTAACGCCACATCGACGCTGCTGGACAGGCTCGTAGCGCTCAACCGCGAACGCTTCGAGGCAGCGGCCACCAATGGCGGCGGACGCGCATCGTCTCGTACGCGCCGTCGCGCCAACGCCGATGCTCCGCAACCCTCATTTTGCTTCGACCCCATTCCAGCCAACGAGGGCCAATACCTCAAAGCAGCTGAACCCCGCGCCGAGTATCGCGCCGGGCCAGTTCACGCCATCATCGAATACCTGAAAGCCCATCCCGGCTGGCACGCCAAGGCCGACGTCCTTACCGCCACCGGCATCACGGATGGCCAATGGAACGCCGCGATCACCGACCTGATCTCGGGCCGCAAGGTCGAACGTCAAGGCGAAAGGCGCGGCGCACGTTATCGCATCCAACCCGGCAACGGGGACAACCGCAACGAGGGGACGTCATGACTCAAAGCCAAGCCACGCCGACGTTCCAGATGACCGTCGATCTCAACGTCCTCGAACATCTCGGCATCAACCTCTACAGCAATATCGCCGCCGTTTTGACGGAGGCGGTGGCCAACGCATGGGACGCGGATGCGTCGCGCGTACAGATTCGCGTCGATCCGAACAGCGAGTGGATCGAGATCGAGGACGACGGCATCGGCATGACCGTTGATGACCTGAATGGCAAGTACCTGCGTGTCGGTTATCGCCGCCGCGATGAGGATGTGGAACACGGGCGCAAGACCGCCAAAGGCCGTCCAGTCATGGGGCGTAAGGGGCTCGGCAAGCTGTCGCTGTTCTCCATTTCCAACGTCATCGAAGTGCAATCTGCCAAGAACGGTGACACGCATGGCTTTCGCATGAGCGTGCCGGGAATCCAGCTGGCGGTACAGGAAAAAATGGCATACCACCCCGAGCCGCTGGCGAACGAGGCGCTGACCGTGACGCAAGGCACGAAGCTGGTACTGCGAGATATCAAACGGCAGCGGCTCGGCAAGGGTGTTACCGCATTGCGCAAACGCCTCGCCCGGCGCTTCTCGATCATCGGTCAGGCCAATGGCTTCGAGATCACCATCGACGACAAGCCCATCACGGCGGCCGATCGTGGCGACCTGCCCAAAGTTCAGTTCCTCTGGACATTCGAGGGCTATGAGCCGGAAGCCAACACCATCGCACATGTCGTGGAGCGCGAGTCGTTGCCCGCGCGGTTCGATGCTTGGGATTCAGCATGGCGCGTGAGCGGCTGGCTCGGCACCGCGCGCAAACCCAAAGACCTCGACGATGACGAGGCAGGCAACTTGAATGGCATCGTGGTCTTTGCCCGAGGACGTCTGTTCCATGAAAACGTGCTCGATCGTCTCAACGATGGCCGACTCTATACCAAGTACCTCACCGGGCAGATCGAAGCGGACTTCCTCGATGCGGACGACCAACCGGACATCGCCACCAGCGACCGCCAACGCGTCCAAGAGGACGACGAGCGGTACATCCAGCTGATCGCCTTCCTCAAGTCGCGCTTGGGGCAACTCGAAAAGCAGTGGAGCGAGTGGCGGAGGAAGCATGAAGTCAAGGAAGCGCAGCAGGCCTCACCCGCGCTCTCGGAATGGCTGAACACGCTGCGCGAAGGCCACAGGAAGAACGCGGAAACGCTAATCGCCAAGTTGAGCGCACTACCGGTGGATGACGAGGAAGACCGCAAGACTCTATACAAGCACGGCATCCTTGCCTTCGAGCGCATGAAACTACGCGGATCAACGGATGAATTCGTGAGCGGTGTGGACAGCGCTGACAAGCTGCTGACCGTACTCGCCGACCGGGATGCGTTGGAAGATTCTCTCTACCGTGACATCGTTCGGTCGCGGCTAGACGCCATTCGTGCCTTCCAAAAGCTCGTCGACGAGGACGAGAAGGAGAAGGTGCTGCAGACCTATCTATTCGACCATCTCTGGTTGCTTGATCCTTCCTGGGAGCGAGCTGCGGGAAGTGAGCTAATTGAAACGCGGCTGCTAAACGCAGGCGTAATCGTCGAGGATCTGTCCGAGAAGGAAAGGCTCGGGCGTGTGGATATCAAATACCGCACTTCCGCCGGGAAACACATCGTGGTTGAATTAAAAAGGGTTCAACGCACGATGAAGCTCATAGAGCTGCAGGAACAGGGGCAGACCTATGTGGATAAGCTCAGGAAGATTCTTCTTGCGCAAAATGATCCGACGCCGAATATCGAGGTCGTGTTCGTGATTGGAAAGCCGATCGCCGAGGAAGCATCTAATCCCGATCGCCTCAAGTCGTCGATGGCCGCAGTATCTCCGGGCAGCCGAATCGTCCACTACGACACGCTGATCCGTGGTGCACAGGAAGCCTATTCAGCCTACATCGAGAAAGGCAAGGAGCTCGACAAGCTCGAAAGCATCGTGAACAAGATTTGAGGTGCCAGCAGCATGACGACATCACCCAGCGCATGGATCGCCGTCGATCACGGTCTCGGTACGGATCGCAGGCTCGCACCCTACACCCTCGTCTTGAAGGGTGACCGCTCCCTGTATCAAGCCATCGCCGAAGACGATTGGGTGCTCGCGCTGAACCCAGCCGGGGAGATCGTCCGCGCCGGGCGCGTGCTGCGGCTTCGCTCCGACCTCGAAACCACCACGATCTTCTTCGACCGACTGTCGGTCGCCGACGCTCCGGTGCCGATCGTCAGCGTTTCGCTGGCCCCACCGTCGTCGGGCAACGTCGGGCGCATCCAGTGGGGTGAGTTCGTCACGGCCTTGTCCACGGCGCTGCATCAGACCGTGGACGGTGTGCCGTCGATCAAGGATCAGAGCTACATCCGCGAACTCCT
>JACDJA010003296.1_pt1 | contig 10583 bp, 9 predicted proteins | sample 7449241 | NCBI WGS metagenome assembly JACDJA01 (sample SAMN14253289, study PRJNA609438) | sludge metagenome | isolation source: initial anaerobic sludge | collected 2018-12-20 | reverse complement strand
TGTCGTTGATGTCTAAAGTTGTAATCGTTACGCAATCACACGGACGGCTGAATTTAGTGCGCGCGTCATACCCCCACTTTCAAAGCCATGTAAAATTATTCTGTAACCCTCACCTCTGATTTCATGCGTTATATAAGGATTAGTTGCGTTTACGTGGTAATTATTTGAAAGAAACATACGTTTGAGTTTAATAGACAATGAGGAGGAAATTCATGAAGAAGATTTTTGCTATAATTGCTGTTCTTGCACTGCTGGGAAGTTTCGCCTTTTCTCAGGATACGAACACCGACACACAGACTATAACTGTAACAATGAATGAAATTGCTCTACTCGCAGTGACAGGTGCTGCAGCTTCCATAGGATCTACAACGGGAGACGCTCCGGCAGTAACTATAACGGTAACAGAACCACCGCTCGCCGGTGACGCTCCGATAGTAACTGTTGTGCATGATGCAACTTATCTTAGGTACACATCCCTGAGATTCGCAGGCCAAACAAGAAAGGTCACCGCAACTTTAGACGGGCTTCCCGCAGGTTTCTCAATTTCGTTGAAAGCCGATGCCGCTACTATTAGTTCAGCGAAAGGCAATGTAGGAGCGGGTTCAACAGTTGAGTTTGTTGGTGCAACGCTTACAGGTGATCTCGTGGAATCGATAGGAGCAGGTCTCGCAAGAACTGGTACAGAGGCTGAGGCAGGGCATCTGCTTACTTACACCGCCAAGATCGACGAGAATGCTCTTGGAGAACTTGGAGAAGGTCTCGCGGACGGGGGCTTCCTTAATTTTCTAGATACAGTCATAACGGTTACTTTTACTCTTACGGATATTTAATATTTAAATAGAACCAATGAATCTTTTTTTTAGAACAGTCGAAGTATTGAAGCAGCGTAGAGCGCTGCTTCTTTGGCTTGCTGTTCTAGCAGTTGGTTTCACAGCTCAAGCCGTCACAATCTCAGCTATCGGAAAAGTGACTCAAGGCACGGCCTGGGAACTGGTTGCTGTCTCCCCGCTGATTGCCGGAGATGAACCCTCTCTGAGCATGTCTGGTTCCCTGGTTAGCCCGCCAGATGCGACTACCATTACCGTTTACAGACCTGAACTCTCCGGAGGATATGGAAAAGAGAGGAAATTCAGGATCTCCGTCAGCCGAACTGACGGCATGGCGTTATCTCTTAGGTGGTCAACTGAGATGCAGGTTATTTGGGACCCTACAAGTCAGCAAGGTGTAATTTCAACCACCTATATCGGTTATCTGGAGCTTTCAGATCCAAATACTTCCTACGATTTCGTAGATATCGTTTTCAAACCACGTGGAGAGGGAGTGACCTTCTTCGTTCAGTACTCAGTAGATGCCAATGACCTGGACATGGTAAGCAATACTTTAATTACTTTCACAGTTATTGATCTCGGTGAAGTTCAGTAGTCTCGTACAATTATGGTCTGGAGTTGATAGACATGTTCAAGAGGATTTCAGTTTTCGTTTTTTTATTAATCTTTGTTGCAGTAGGCGCCGATGTTCTAATCATAAACGGCCTTACCCATGCATTCAATACGTCGGCAGGTCAGGTTCTTTCCGGAGAAATTCAGCTCCAGAACAACGGTAGCGAATCCGCAAGAGTGCGCTTCTACATTACAGATTACTTTTTCTACTACACAGGCTCTACACAGTATCCCGAAGCAGGAAGTCTCGAAAGGTCAAACGCCGACTGGATAGAGCTTCAGGCACCGGAGATAACTATCCCAGCCAATTCCAGTCTCAACTACAGCTTCTCAGTAATTGTACCGACAGACGAATCCCTTTATGGAACTTTCTGGGGCGTGATTATGGTTGAACCTGTAACGGAGTTCCTTGAAGAGACCAGTGAAGGTATAACTATGAGAACCCTTACCCGGTACGCGGTTCAGATAGTAACCAACCTGGGCAATCCAGATAACAAGAGCATCGTGATCATAGGAAGGAGCCTTGAAAAGGAAGGCGATCTGTACTCGCTGGCTCTGGACATAGAAAACACGGGTGACTGGTGGCTCAGGCCTCAGGTTTCAGCCAGAGTCTTTGACTCAACAGGAGTAACAATAGGGGAATTTTCTGGAAACTCTCTACGCCTTTATCCTGGCACCTCAGGGCACTTCAGGGTACCCTTCGAAGGTCTAGCTCCGGGAAGCTACAGTGTGCTGGCCCTTATTAGAGATGGTGAGGATGCATGGGGCGCACAGTACTCGATGATGATCGAATAATCATGAAACCGCAGAGACTGCTTGCGGTGCTTCTACTTCTGGTGACTGTCGCTCTGGCAGCGACAGATTTTGAAATATCACTCTCGTCGCCGCCTCCGGAAGAAGTAGGTCCCGGTGAGATTGTCTCTGTAGCAATCATTGTTCTCAACAATTCCTTTGAAGCGATTTCCTTGAGAGAATCTCTCTCTCTTCCGGAAGGCTGGCGAAGTGTTTTCGGTACTTCTACCTTTGAGGTTGCTCCCGACTCTTTTGAAATCAGGATAATCAGCTTCGTGGTTCCGAACAGAGCTCTCGCTGGAGATTACAAAGCCGTCTACTCAGTGCGCGATCCCGAGGGAAGAGAATCAGAAATAACAATCAATGTAAGAGTGGCTTCAACCCTCTCTTTATCACTTTCCAGAATCGAAGGCCCTGACTATGTACAGGCAGGCGAAGATTATTCTGTCGTATTCTCGATAACAAACAGCAGTAATATACCAGTTGTAATAGATCTTCGCGCAGATGACAATCTCTCTTACAGACTTAGCCTCAGCAAGTCTTCATTGACTCTTGAGCCTGCATCCACAGAGTCGGTTCTGGTGAGCGCGAAGACTTCTTCGCTGCTTACCGACCAGTCAACTCACATTATCACGCTTACCGCTAAGGAGAGTTCGGGCAGCATCAGAGTTACTTCCGCCCGCTCATCGGTGGTGATTATTCCTCCAGCCGACTCTATAGCAAACAGGTTCATTCTCTTGCCAGCAAGAGTTACGATCTTGGCAGGCTTTTCGGACTCCTTATACCTAAATTCAGCAATAAGAATCGATGGTTTCATCGATGACTCCAAGAAAAGGCGAATCAATCTCGAGGTCTCTCTTCCAATCATAAAGGCAACCGAAGAAGAAAAACCCTTCACAATTTCAGCTTCCTATAGAAGTCCTTATTTTGAGGCGAGATACGGCAATATCTCGCGCATTGGCCTAGCATCTGTTTCTCTCGGTAATTCCACAAGCGGCTTGGATCTCCTGATCAAGCTAGATCCATGGAAGTTCGGCGGAAGTCTATCAGAAAGCTTTTCGGAGTACGACCTCTTTCTGGACTGGAGGAGATCTACAGATTTTGCGGTCGGACTTGCACTAGATGGGAATCTCTCGTTATCTGGACAGCATATATTGTCGGTTGCAGCCGAATCAAGGATAGACCAATTCAGGAACCGTTCTGTTCTCAGAGTACCGTCTTTAGACGGTAAGCTGGATGGCCTTCTCTTCTCTTCTGACTTCACGAATCGGGTTGAACATTGGCAGCTTAGGTCTTCTATAGACTACTCGAATCGAATATCAGAAGGCTCGGACAGGGAAATACTGAAGCTAAGCGGCGGTGTCATCTGGCAGGAGCCAGGCTCTCTCCGTCTCTCTCTCGAAGGGAATATTCAGAGAAATACTCCCTTCGATTTCCAGTTGCCAGGGCTTCTTGACAGCTTTTCCCTACAGGCCAGGGCATCATCACCTTCGCTTTCAGGTCTTTATCTTTCAATCGGCGGAAATTACGGAGCCGGCAGCGTTAGGTCGTCAGGAGGCCAGATTACTTACTTTGGAACTAATCTCTCAGCTTCTTACAGCTACTCAATGATAAGCGCTTTCGCATCTTTTGCACTGCAGTACTCAGGAATTCCTTCTGACTACAAAGGAACGCACTCTCTGGAACTTTACGGTTCTTACAGGTTCTCAAATCTCACATACGTCTATGCAAGAGCTTCCCTAAAGTATTATGTAGGTGACAGATGCGAAACGGCTCTCTCCCTTGTGGTAACACACATAACAGGCGGAGGTATGAAGTTGAACACTGTTCTGACATACGAGATGAGAGATCTGCAGCCTTCGAAAATTAAGGGTGAGTTTTTGAGCTCCGCAACTCTGCCTGGCGGCTCATCGATCGGCATTGGATTCAATGTGGGCGCTTCTCTCAAAGACTACTGGAAGCCATCGATAAGCTTTTCACTGAGTTATACCTTCCCTTTCTCACTCCCGGTTTCGCCGCGCTCAAACCTCACTTCTCTCTCAGGAGAAGTATCTATTCTGGTCGGGGGAGAGCAAGTTCCCGTCAAGGGGGCCGTCGTAACACTGAACAATCTAGTTTCAATAAGCGATGAGAATGGTCGATTCAAGTTCGGAGGTCTTAGACCTGGCAAGTACTACCTGGATATTGATGCCAGGTCTCTCGAGCGTGGTCTTATAAGTGTAAAGACAGTTCCATTCGAAATCGAACTTAAGGAAAACGAAGAGGATTTCGTTTCACTATACCTCACCAGATCTGCAACGCTTAGAGTGAGACTTATCAAGCCTGAACAAACAGAGATCAGCCTCGGTGGGGTTCTAATAATCCTGAGCAACGGAGAAGTATACAGACTCACTACAAGAGAAAGTGGAGAGATTGTGGTTCCCAATCTGAAACCCGGAAAGTTGACTGTGAGAATCGATACTTCTACCCTACCCAACGGGGTCGCGGTCGAATCTCAACTGATGGAAATCGATCTGAAGCCCGGAGCTACTGAAACGATAGAAATTCAATTAAGAGAAAAAGAAGAAAGCATAATCATAATAGATACAGGTGTACTGTGATCACTCACCGGAGAACGTAAAGATAACGTCAACAATCATTGCCATCGAAGCCAATTTCTCGGGTGAACGAACTTCCACATCATAAATAAACGTAGCTCCTTGAGCTCTTCCCGTCCAACCAGTTCCTATGTTGGAGAGTATCACCTTAGGTACATCACTTAGAATAACCCTTCCAGACGAATGACCGAGCTCTCCTACTCCTGATTCAGGAGACCTAACCTCTATCGCGGTTTCCATGAAATCAAGAATAGTGGGATCTGAGAGAGACGCAGTAATCGAACGGGACTTACCGTTTGTAGATACCGAGGTGTACCAGATCGTTCCGCCTTCAATGTTATCGAAGACAGCTCTTTCTCCTTCCACGAAGGCCCCTTCTGTAATTTCGAGGGCGAAAGTCGTTCTTGATACTTCGAGAAGAGCAACCGAATCAACGACTACCCTTATCTGCTGAGTAGCAGTATTCTGACTTCCAAACAAAACAGCAACCATAATAACTACAAACAATCCAGCGAGCAGCTGTCTCATGAGATCACCATCCCAGCAAGCCACGAATACATTCTATCACTTTTGATCATATAAATCAATCATTATACTTATGCTTTCATTTAAATCATATGATTATTTATTTTGCTTTTCCTTCTTTGTCTTCTGGTAAAGACTACCCTGTAGCCTTACGTCTTATTCAACATCATTTCTCGAAAAGGGTTTGAAACGGCCTTGGCTTAGGAGCGAAGAAGTGATCTGATTCTAGATGATATAATTTCGGAGATCAAAAGAAGAAGAGGAACAGGGAGACAAATCTTGAAAGTGAAGAGTTTTTTGCTTTATATCATAGTCACGGTCTTGTTTGGTTATGTGCTCTTCACATTTATCAGTGCTTCACTGAATAATCAGGATACAGTGAAAGGAAAAGTGTTGGAGATAGTCAGTTTGAAGAAACCGGGGGTTATTGGGGAAAAGGTCTCCAGACTTTACGAGTTAAGGTAATCAACGGCTTGTTCAGCGGCGATGAGGTTGTTGTCGAAAACTACTTCACGGACAATCCCACAATGAACATTCGCGATGAAATGGGAGATTTGGTTGTTCTATACGTAGTAGATCGAAGAGGGTAGCCCAGCTTCCATATCGCCGACTTCAAAAGGCAGAGATATGTCTTCGTTATTGTACTCGTTTTTGTTGGTCTCCTTCTTCTTGTCGGTAGAATATCGGGTTTAAAGCCTTCATCACGCTTACCATAACAGGATTGATAATAATCAAGGTTATGCTCCCGCTTATCTTAAGCAACTTCAATCCAATAGCGGCCTCTTCTCTTTCGGCAGCACTCATTACTATCCTGACCTTTACAATCGTGGCGGGACTCAACACTAAGTCCTTCTCTGCTGCTTTCAGGACCGCCTGCTTCCTGTGGTAACAATTTTGTGTATAATTGGCGCTTATGCAATAAACTCAAGTGTATTCGACGTCCTGATTATGGCCATCTTTGGCCTGATTGGCTTCGTTATGAGAAGGAAGGGATACTCGGTGGCGCCAATGGTTCTCGGTATTGTGCTGGGATCGTTGATGGACGCCAATTTCAGAAGAGCGGTATCGCTGGCTTCGGCAGGAGACAATCTGATAATCTCAATGTTCTCCAGACCTATCAGCCTCATACTGATAGCCTTCATACTAATATCGCTGTTTTCAAATTTCAAGTTTGTCAAGACCGGAGTGAGGAAGCTCTTCTCCAGAGGGTCTGACAAAGGACAGGAGGAATGAAAATGATAGCCTTTGCTTCCAGGCATAACCTCTCAGGGAGGCTCTCCGTACCCGGTTCAAAGAGCCATACAATAAGAGCGGTCCTCATCGCCGCGATGGCAAACGGGCTCTCAACAATAAGAAACCCTCTTCCCAGTGAAGACTGTCTTTCGGCGACAAGAGCCGCAAAGGCCTTCGGATCGGACGTGAAGATCGAAAAGGGAGTATGGACTATCCAGAGCACTCAGGATGGCTTGAAAGTTCCCGACGATATGATCGACTGCGGCAATTCCGGAACGACCTATTACTTCGCCACGGCTATCTCCGGAACTCTGAGCGATTACGTTGTTTTGACGGGTGATTACCAGATCCGCAGGAGACCCGTGGGAAAACTATTGGATGCGATGAGAGATCTGGGAGCCTTTGCCGTAACCACAAGGAAGAACAGCAATGCGGCTCCTGTAATAATTAAAGGCCCCATGAGGGCCGGCACGATCGTTTTTGTTAGAATGATGTCCCAGTACATTTCGGGAATGCTTCTGGCCTCCGCAAGGATAAAAGGCAAGACAAGAATTGAAGTCCAAAAAGCCATAGAGAGACCTTATCTGCAGATGACGGTGGATTGGATGACCGAACACGGGATAAAAATCGAATACGACGAGAAAAACTACAGCTTCTTCGAAGTGGAAGGCCCCCAGGAATACAAAACGGTCGAAACTTCAATACCAAGCGACTGGGAATCCGTTGCATTCCCTCTTGTAGCGGCGCTGGTTACGGATTCCGAGATTGTGATAGAGGATCTCGATCTTTCCGGAAGCCAGGGAGACTCAGTAATCGTGGATATCTTGAAAGAGATGGGTGGAGACGTAACTCTCGACGGGGCTACCAACTCTCTAAAGGCCAGGGGGGGAAACAAACTCAGGGGAATCACCATAGATTGTTCCGACATTCCCGATGCTCTGCCCATACTAACAGTCGCAGCATGCTACGCTGAGGAAGACACCGTACTGAGGGGAATAGAAAGCATAAGAGTGAAAGAGACCGACAGAGACGAGGTAATGAAAAGGGAGCTCTCAAAAATGGGAGCATCGATCGAGGACACTGATCGTGAAATGATTATCCATGGCGCCAAGAAGCTAACCGGAGAAGAGGTCGAAAGCCACGACGACCATATAGTGGCTATGTCACTCGCCGTCGCGGGACTCTTCTCAGAAGGCGTCACGGAGATAAGCAATGCAGAATGTGTCTCGGTCTCCTTCCCGGGTTTCTACGAACTCATGAACGATGTTGGAGCTGGATTCGAGACCGAATAGAGTCACACGTCTCGAGAAGATATCTAGCAGTTGTCACTTTTAGGATGGAAATCATAGAGAACATCACTCATGAACCCCGGCTTCTCGGCCGGGCTTCTTTTATACCGGGCGCTTTCTGAAGATCAGAGTACCGACTGAACTTCCTAAGTACTTTTCATCGTGCTCTTAAGAACGAAACCTTTTCGAGAATCCTCGAAATGACTCAGCGATTGATTCTTCTCGAAATTTCAGTTGAATCAGCTCTTCAGAGAAAGAAACTCAATTTGTGAATTTCAAGTCTCGTTGCCAATCAAAACTGGATCTTCATTCAGCTACACTCGGTAACCTTTCACATATTACTCTTCCACCTCCCGCAGGAGAGGAAACTACTTCTCTTCAACACAGACAGACTTCCTTTTCCAGTCTTCATTTGCTACTTGCAGTACTGATCTCTAGGAGCATTATTGCAGACATTATCTGCAGTGCGAGCGCGTTTCAGATGAATGAACTACCGACTACTACTTGACTGACTCTCTTTCAGATATTCACGCCTCATTGGGATCGTATTCGGCAGTAATATCTGAACTTGGTTTCTCTGTTTATGAAGAAGTATAATCTATTTAGGGTTGTCTATACACAGATTCCAACTGTTTTAGGCTTTTTTACTTCATTTCGATCGCTGATGGCGATCAAATTTTTTCAGAGGAGGTTCATATGAAAAAGGCTTTGGCTACTCTCTTATGTCTTGTTTTTCTTGTAGGAATTGGGTATTCAGTAATCACGATGGAAATGGGAGTTCTTCTTGCTTCCAATTCGGGAATCGTTGCGGCCGGTAATCCTTACGCATCTGCGGCAGGTGCTGAGATTCTGGAGAAAGGTGGAAACGCAATAGACGCGGCAATCGCCGTGAGTCTAGCACTTGGAGTTGTCGAGCCGTACGCGTCAGGTATCGGTGGCGAGGGATATGCTGTCGCCTCGTTCAATGGAGAGAAGATCGCTGTCGATTTCAGAAGCTCTGCCCCATGGCTGGCGTCCGTAGAGAACGCTGAAGCTCTTGGATTGACAACCAGTGATCTGAGAACGGGGCCTCTTAGCATATGCACCCCGGGAGTCCTTGCCGGAATTATAGAGCTGTGGCTTCACGGAGGCTCATTGCCCTTTGCCGAACTGATTGCACCGGCGATACGACTTGCAAGTGAAGGGTTTGTTGTGAACAATACCTTTGCGTCAACTTGTGGAAGTAGTTACGACGTACTGATGGAAAATGCTCCCGGATTCCTGAAGGATGGACTTTTCGCATGGGAAGCAGGCGATATCGCCACGAACCCAGAGCTGGCCGAAACCTACAGATACCTTGCAGAAAACGGACCACAGGCATTCTACAAGGGAGAACTTGCAGACAAGATCTCCAATCTTATTGAATCTAAGGAAGGGTTCCTTAGAAAGACAGATCTTGAGAACTACAGGGCTCTAGTGAAAGAGCCTCTTCACGGAACATACAGAGGCTACGACCTCTTCGTACCGAGTATTCCGGTTGGAGGCCCATACCTGATAGAGACTCTGAATATTCTTGAACACTTCAACTTGTCCGCTTTCAACTGGGACGACCCACTTGTTATGAACATTATTAGCCAGGCGCTGACATTCGCAATGATAGACCTTCTCTCTTACAGCGGTGACCCTGAGTATGTGTATGTGCCTGTCGAAACACTTATTACAAAGGACTACGCGAAGACACGGTTCATGAATATCGATCTGAACCAGGCTCTAGACAGTGAACTGTTTTACACGGACTATCTGGGCAGGCCAGATCTCTTTGAAAACACAGATTCTTACATTGAGGCGATGTTAGCTGGCGCCGGAGTAATCGAACTGGAACCATCTTCCGCAGGAGTCGGAGAAGATACTACTCATTTCGCGGTAATCGACAGAGACGGAAACGCTGTAGCCTGGACGCAAACCCTGTCTTCTTTCTTTGGTTCAGGAGTTTATCTCGATGGCTTCTTCATAAACAACGAGATGGGTAACTTCACACTGGACGACACATCAAGAGGACTCGTTCCAGGTAAGAGACCGGTAACGACAATCTGCCCTACAATTATTGAGAAAGATGGAAAGGTCGTTTATTTGGTCGGTACTCCAGGCGGTTACTATATACAATCAACTATAACGAATGTAATAGTTGACCTCATTGATTTCGGGATGACACTCGATGAAGCTCAGATGAAGCCGAAGATAATCGGTTCTCCTAACTACCCCGAATTCAGAATGGAGACGGGATATCCCGAAAACACAAGATTGTTCCTTGAAGAAATCATGGGTCACACGGTAAGGGAGTTTGATTTCCCATACCGCTCGTTTGGCTCTCTTAACCTAATTCAGATACAACCGGACGGACTGGCAATAGGAATCGGATCCTTCAGAAGAGAAGGAGGGGCCTCAGCTCCTGAGTATTGAGGAGAATGATCATGAGAAGAACGATACTAATAGTTGGATTGCTGATCGTCTGTATTGCCTGCTTTGCGCAGGAAAATGAGCAAGTAAGGTTCGAGCAGCCGGTGATAGTGACCTCCGCTGGTCAGTCTCCCGGTGCTCTTCAGTTAACAGTAGTCGCCAAAATGGCGAAGATCGAACACACTTTCGAAAAGCTGCTTAACGCCGATCAGTTTGAAATTGAAACATACAAAACGCTAATGATAGTCGTTGGCGCAAGTGGAAAGGGTCTA
>JACDJA010003294.1_pt1 | contig 10583 bp, 8 predicted proteins | sample 7449241 | NCBI WGS metagenome assembly JACDJA01 (sample SAMN14253289, study PRJNA609438) | sludge metagenome | isolation source: initial anaerobic sludge | collected 2018-12-20 | reverse complement strand
CCATGTGGACCCTGCTTACAGCCGTCTGAAGGTCATTCAAGATTCCCAAGTATTCAATTGAGTGAATTTCCACCGAGACTTCTTCTCGGATCTCCCGTTCGAAGCCATTCTCAAATGCCTCCCAGGGATACGCTCCGTCTTGTGGATTGATGTGACCCCCGACACCTATCGAATACATGTCGTGAAGACGCGCTTCTCCTTGCTTCTTAGTTCTCTTCATGAGGAGGTGTTCATTTCCATTCTTGAAGACCGCATAAGGTATTATTTGCCTCATTGATTCATCGTGCTCTGCATCGGAACGCGGTACGAACCTTCCGAATCTCCTGACGCGTTCTCTAATTTCATCCAAAGGAAGAGCCAGCAACCCGTTACGGGTTGCCAGCTCTCCTAGACAATCAACATCGACTACGAGAACTCTCTCTTCCAAGCCTTTCTCCTTTGCTACCAGATCATCTCAGCAGCTTTGATTACATATGGATCATTTATTACCTGGGGTTCTACACTGTCAAAATTCATAACTACAACTGCAAAATAGGCACTCTCACTCCAAAGTGTTCCATATTTCGATTCGTGAAGGTACGCTACTGCGGGACCAATTGCCTCTTCTCGAAAATCGCCGCTTGCTTCAGAAAGATAGAATTCATTTTTAATATTATATATATGAGTTGCTCTGTAACTTGAACGATCGATTTTCACAAGATATATTAGTGTGTCTGGACTATCCAGAACAGCCTGAGAAACGTTCAGTGATACTATCCAGTCTTTGGCTCTCCATCCTGAATCTAGTCCTACAAGACTCTGCGGCTCGATTCGCATCTTGAATCGGTTGTGATCAATATCCACAAGCTTAAACCAGTTCTCCATGGTTGTAGAAACAGATGTCGAGGTGCTGTTTACAACGTAGTCAGCATCGCCATGAAACACCACTTGTGCAGCCGGAAGAATGCTTTCATTTTTAGGGTATACTCCCCAACCGATTCTGTTGTAGTAAGCAGTTGAGTGCAGAGCCTTGCTGAGTTTAAAAAACACAGGAGTCCTTGCCGAACTTGATCTACCACCATCCAAATAATCCTCAAACCACAAGTCTGGTGTATTGAACCCAAGACTCTTCTCGAAGACCTCAACCAATACATCGGGTATTTCGCTTACGTGTTTCGTAATCTCTGAGCTGTAGTTCGCATGATCTCCACTTGCACTGGTTCCAGAGATTTTTGCGGTAATCTTGATTTCGAAGTTTTCGTAAACAGGAAGGTAAACGACAACTTTCGAGTTTCTGTCGCTCGGGATTATTTTAACCAGGTCATTTCTCGGTATCCAATTAAAACTCCCAAGAGGTTTGGCATCTACTGACCACTGGTAGTTCGACGATTGATCTGGCATGAATAATAGTGCGTTGGCTTCAATAACGACCGGCTTTCCGGGTTCCCATCCGATTCTCTGCGCTAGAAGCAGGATGGTTCCTTTAATTGGGAAACAAGAAGAAACTGTGAACGCAACTACTACTAATACACCCAATACCAAGAACAACTTCGCTCTTTTCATTTCGATCCCCTCCCTTTCAGGTATTTCCTGACAAATTCATCTTCCTCTTCTTCAGCAAGACCGTCCAGTCTCGCACAGAACAGTCTGTCAAGCGCTTCCCTGATCTCCGGTCCTTCTTTCATGCCGTATTTCTCTATTAGCGCGTTTCCGTCGATTGTCAATCTTGTTTCGCTCAATCTCTTCAGATAAGAGAAAAACAGGAGGTCATAATCATCATCGAGATGGCTGTCAACGAAGTTCAGGGTTTCCGGTTTCCTTGTTCTAACCAAAACATGAAACTGAGAAGGCGTTTTTGGCTTCTCATTTACTATTCTACCAGCAGTGTCTATTGCATCAGTAAGCCTGTCGAGAAAGTTTCTCGTAAGTCCGTAGCGTTCGATACACCATTCAACAGCCTCATTATCGCTATTTCTAAGCATAATCATCAAGAGAGTGTAGAATATTTTGTCTTCTCCTATAATCGAAGCGTTTCTGTCTCTTCTGCAGAAGTACCTGTCAAGCATTATATCGGTTTCTCTATCAAATTTCGACTGTGGGAAGAGCTTCTCAGTTACGCCAAACCCCGAAAGCCTTCTCAAAGCCTTCAAAGGAAGAGGTTCATAGAGAGTCTTAATCAACTCATCCCTAAGCCGTTGCCCTGTCACTCTATCAAGATAGCCTTCGGCAGCGCACTGCTTCAGTAGTTCGGCAGTCCTCACTTCAATTTCGAATCCAAAGCGTTGTTCGAACCTAACTGCTCTGAGAATTCTGGTTGGGTCCTCAATAAAACTAAGTGGATGCAGCGCCCTTATCACTCCTTTTGAAAGATCCCTTCTTGAACCAAAAAAATCGATCAGTATCCCAAACTCTTCCTGGTTAAGTTTCACTGCCATTGCGTTTATTGAGAAGTCCCTTCTATATAGATCTTTCTTGATCGTGCTCATTTCCACTTCCGGAAGCATTGCAGGCTTCTTATAATACTCAGTTCTAGCGGTAGCTACGTCGATTCTCAGCCCGTCGTTGAAGAACATCGAGCTTGCAAGGAACTCTCTGTGCTCTACGATCTTGATGTTGAAATATTTCTTGAAAGTCTCGGCAAAAGCGTTTGCGTTTCCCTCAACTACAACATCCAGGTCAAGATTCTGTTTGTTAAGAAGTAAATCTCTGACAAAACCCCCAACTATATATGTCGGCATATTCAATTCGCTCCCGACCGCTCCAAGAAATCTCAACATAGTTACTATTCGCTTTTCCACACGTTCCTCAATGAGATCTTCGATAGGAAACTTCGAATAACTCTGATCACTGTCATTGCCTCCAGGGTCGATTATCCTCTTTCTTCCAAAAGCGCTTTTCAGCAAATCAGTTCTAGTAACGATTCCAATTAGTATGCCGTTGTCGATAATCAGTATTGCGGTTGTATCGTTCTCTACCATCTTGTCAGTCGCCGATTGAACTGAATCATCAGCAGAGGCTGTAACGAAAAAGCGGTCCATGACTTCGATTATTCTTCTTGTTGCAAGTCCGTGGCGAACGGCTTTTTCAACGTTTCTGTACTTCGAGACACCCACTATCTTTTCGTGGTCTACCACTGGAAGTGTGTGATGACCGGTTCTGTGCATTATCTTGAAGACGTCCTCCACTTTCATCTCGGCTAGTACTGTTCTTACAGGAGAAGACATTATTTCCCTGACCTTTATAAGACGATCAATGTTGTCTTCGAAGTTTCTAATTATCCTTTCTTCGGCATCTTCAACAGAGCAAGCTTCAAAGTAGCCGAGAGTGTAAGACCCGCCGCCGTTCCTTAGAACTCCCTCGAGTTTTGCCGTGTCTAGACTCATGTATCGTGATCTCATTGTGAAATAGACTCTGCTTTTGGTCTCGAGCAAGACCACTAGATTCTCGACCCCCAGAAACGACCAGAGCTTCTCCACAACGAGACTGAAGCCGCCGGGTAGAGAGTCTCTCTTTGCAGTTGCGATATTGACTTCCACGCCTCTGACAAGTTTGCTCTTCAAACCCAGGATCAATGATTCAACAAGTCTCTGCTGGGCTGAACTTAACCTGTAACCAGAGTAAACTCCCAGGTCGTCCGGCTGGGCACCGATATCTATAAGCCACGCTGCCGTTCTGAGGTCCTGTGCTTTGGTCGAGGCATGGGTGAAGTTTCCCGTTTCCCTGTAGATGGCCGTTGCAAATAGAGTTGCCTCATTTCGGGAAATCTCCTTCTTCTTCTTCCGCAATTGGTTGCACAGTAGAGTAGTGCAGGAGCCCAGTTCTCTGAAAACTCCGATCTGATTGCCCGAAAGACTTGTCCTGTGATGATCGAAAAACCTTAATTCTGTGTTCTTTCCGATTATTCTTTGCAAAGAAGAGGGAATCCTCTTTATATCTGATGTGTCAACAATAACCACAGAGGAGAGATCGGAGATCTTCAGCTCGTTGATGTAGTAGAAAGACAGCAGAAGGCTTTTCGAAGAAAGGAAGCTCTTCAACGCAGGAACAAGCTGTCCTCCAAAGACGATAATGTGATCTGGATAGAGCTTCTGAGCTGCAACCGCAGATGCGAACGCATCGAAATCCGGATTACGGTGAGTTGTTATTACTTTCAAAGATGTTCCACCTCTTAAGTTTTTCGTAAAGCGTGCTCTTGCTTATCCCGAGAATCTTCGCAACTCTTGTTTTGTTTCCTTCGTTTCTCTCAATTAGCCAGTATATGTAGCGCCTCTCCAGCTCGTCGAGAGATACTTCTTCGAATCTAAAATCGTCTTCGAGAACTTGCTTACGTTCGGGAGTTGTCGAACGGGAGAGGCTTTTCAAGGTACCGTTCACCGCAAGGATTGACAACAGCCTGTTACGTAGTTCACGCACATTCCCTGGCCAATCGTAGTCCTTCATGCTTTCGGTAAACTCTTCGGGTACTTTTGAGATCCTCTTCATGCCAAGCTCGTCACAAAGCGTAGGCAAAAAGTGACTAATCAGAAGTGGGATATCTTCTCTCCTCTCCCTTAAGGGGTCAATCTTCAATCTCACGACGTTCAGTCTGTAGAAGAGGTCACTTCTGAAGACACCTTCAGCCACGGCGATCTCCAGGTCTCTGTTCGTTGCCGCTATTACTCTCAAATCAAGCTTGCGAGAATTGGTACCTCCCAGTCTCTGGCTGCTAGATGTCTCAAGCACTCTCAAGAGCTTCACTTGCATAGGAAGCGGCATCTCCGATATCTCGTCCAGAAAGAGTGTTCCGCGATGAGACTCCTCGATCAAGCCGGGTTTTGAGTTCATTGCTCCGGTGAAGGCTCCTTTCTCATAACCGAAGAGTTCGCTTTCGAATAGATTCTCAGGAATAGCACCGCAGTTTATCGGAACGAACTTCTTTCTTCCACTTTTTTGATGAATGGTTCTTGCAACGACTTCCTTTCCGGTACCGCTTTCGCCTTCAAGGAGGACTGTCACCTTCTTCGGAGCAATCATTTCAATCGTTTCCTTCATGCGAATAACGCTTTTGCTATTTCCAAGTATCTCTACGGGTGGTTCCGCAACTACCATTTCTGCAAGGTTATCTCTCTCCCGAGAAACCTCCGAGAACTCTATTGCTCGCTTCACTTCAAGGAGTGCGTGAGTCAAGTCGAAGGGTTTCTCAAGGAAATTGAAGGCGCCATTTCTTACGGCTTCAATTGCAGTGTTGATGTCTCCGTGTGCTGATACTACTATTACAGGTGTATTCGCCGAGGCCTCAGGAAGAATTTCAAGTCCCGAACCGTCGGGCAGTCTCACGTCAAGAATCAGACAGTCGAAGATTTCTTCGGATATCTGCTTTTTTGCCTGCGCCAGGTTATATACCTGTACAACTTCGTATCCCTCTTCTTCCAATGCTGCACCCAGCAGTCCGTTGAAAGCGAGATCATCGTCAACTAATAGAATTCTGCTCTTCATTTACTTGCCTCCTGAAGGTCAAAGCAAATACTGTTCCCCTTCCGGGTGCGCTCCTCATTTTCAATCTTACATCGTTCTCTTCGCAGAAACTGTGGACGAGGTACAGTCCGAGCCCCGATCCCTCTGACTTAGTTGAGAAGAAAGGTTTGAATATCTTTTGCTGAGCCTCTGAGTCTATTCCCTTTCCGTTGTCGGCTAGAATCAGCGTCAGAAGTTCTCTTGATGCCCTTACTTTTACGAGGATCAGACCTTTTCCATGAGTAGTTGCTTCAACAGCATTCATGAAGAGGTTTTTTATCACATTCTCGAGTCTACCCTTTTGTATCAACACAGTTCCCTTATCAAGAGAGACTAAACTAAGCTGAATCTTTTTTTCGGAGAAGATTGATGACATAAAGCTGGCGATTTTGCTCACCTGCTCTGACAGATCGACTCTTTCAAACTCTTCTCCATATCTGAAGATCTGCAGAATACCCCCAACCCTGCTTTGAAAAGAATTTAGCTCTCTCGACAGAGTCTCAATGTATTCAGCTTTATTTGTTCTCTTGAACAGATCAAGTGCCAGTCTAACATTTGCGAGAGGTTGCTTGAGTCCATGTGCAAGGTCGGCGACTGTCTGAGCGTCTACTGCGTATCTTCTTGTCTTTTCAAGAAGCTGCTTTGTCTTCCACTGACTGGTCTTGTCGGTAAGAGTAAGCAAGAAACCGCTCTTTTTCTTATGTGCTACTGAAACTTGGTAGCGTTTTCCGAGTTTCTTACTGTAAACTTCGTACTGCCCTTCTTGAAGAGGAAAGATTAGGCCTGTTCTTCTTGTGAATCTGTCGATTCGCAGATACCTGGCACCCTGGCTTCCATAGGAAAAACTCTTGATGAATGCCTCGTTCACTAGGTCGAAATTCCCTTTCTCGTCAACCGAAACAACGGCAATATCGAGAGTATTAAGGAGTTCCGAGTAATCCATGTATAGTTTCTCATAGTAGTTTCTCTCTTCTTCCACCTGGAGAGAGAGATTCCTGTAGAAACCATATATCTCGTTGAACTGACCATCAAGCTCTCCAATAGTCTTTTTCTCACCTGTACGGACAAGTCTTATTAGCCTTTCGAGTTGCCTAACTAGTGTGAAATAAACGGTAACTGTCGATGTGGCCGCCAAAACAACTACTAGAAAAACTCTCTCGAGACTGAAACCGTATAAGAGGGAGAACAGGAATCCTGCGCTCAGCACTACTCCGCCTACGATGTAGTGATAGCCTGGTTTGAACAGACCTCTATCAGACTTTGACAAGCGTTATGGGTTCTCCTTCTTCAATAGAAAGGAAATGCTGTGCGCTTCCCTTGTTCACAGTTATCTCCAAAAAACCGGCTGAATCGAAGTGAGCCATCAGGTTTCCCGGGTTGACATCGTAGTAAGTGTTTCCAAAGGTCAGCTTGAAGGGTCTTCTCCCTTTAACTATCTCAAGAGTATCGCCTTCTTCCAGATCCTTTCCAAGAGATGCTGGAATATTGGTCTCGAGATTCCCAAAGTGATCATAGAAGGCGGTCTCTCCCATAATCGTATTTCCATCTCTGACAGGCTTCTTGTATTTCAAGTACTCGAAGTTCATAAGTCTTGAACCAAGCTTTTCTGGCTCGACTCCCGCATCCACATAGGCTGCCACTGGAGCGAAGATATCTCTACCGTGGAAGCTTCTCGAACTGCCTCTGTGGTATTCTCTGTTTTCCAATTCACGAATCTCGTGAATACCATACTCTTCCCCAACAAATGTGAACAAACCGTTGTCGGGGCCAACAAGCCGCCTTCCATCCTTAAGAATCATCATTATTGGCTTTCTCGAAGTTCCCACGCCGGGATCGACAACTGCGAGGAAGACTGCATCCTTGGGAAGATCCCGTATTACTCTTTGCACGACGTATGCTCCGTGTTTAATGCTGAAAGGTTTGATATCATGGCATATATCTATTATCTCGGCCTTTCTATTTACTTCTTTAATCGCGGCTTTAGCTACACCAACATAATAGCTGCTTAGTCCCCAGTCACTCAAAAATGCTATCACAGTTATCCCTCCATATTAGGACGATAGAAGAGAACACTCTTTCTACGCCTTCTGATTCCAGCTTATAAAGATTTGAATCGATCTTACAGTCTGTGGCTCCGAAGCCGGGAACTTGTTTGCCGTAATTCGAGACGAACCGGGAAAGCTGTTCTTCTCTACGGTGCTCAGATGGAAGTAGCAACACTGCAACAACCTCTGCCTTTTCTCTCAGGAAATCGATGTGCCAGTGCCGTTTCTTTCGCTCAACGAGGTGCCTCTTAACTCGTTCTGAAAGAGATTTCATTGCCGATCCAACGTAAAGATAGTATCCCGTTTCCAGAGACCAGCCCTTTCCACGAGAAGAAATCTCTTCCGGCTCCTTCAAAAAAAGTAGAATCAAATAGCTTCCCTTATTTTGATACATGATGTAGATATTATACGACAACAAGTTAGTCAGATATGGAGATGGCAGCAAACGGAAGAGGAGCATAATATATAATTCTTACTAGAGGTGATTTGAATGGCTTTTGTTGAAGTGAAGAGGGACAGTATCGCAGAGAATGTAAGAAGGATTAGGGAACTGGCTAAGAACAATGGGGTAGAAATTGCCGGAGTGACTAAGGTCGTGTGCGGCGATCCCAGCATAGTAGATGTACTGTTGAAGAACGGCATTTCTGAAATTGGCGAGTCAAGGCTGGAGAACATATCGAGGATTAAAGGCTCTGGAATGAAGGCCGATTACCTCCTGCTCAGACTTCCTGAACAGGCTAGATTCAGGGAAGTAGTGGAGCTAGTAGACACGGTTCTGATAGGGAATTTGGAGACTTTGGTCAGACTCAATGAAGTATCGACTGAAAGCGGCAAAGATTTGAAATTCATATATATGATCGATACCGGAGACCTCAGAGAGGGAGTCATGTATTACGAGGCTGAGGCAATTCTTATGAAGGCATTCGAGATTGTCGGAACGAATCTCGATGGAATTGGGACAAACCTCGGGTGTTTCGGCGGAGTGATAGCCTCTCCCGCCAAATTCGAGATACTTTTAGACCTGGGAGAGTCGCTTAGAAAGGCAACCGGATACTCCATGAGGAGATACTCAGCAGGAAACACCGCTTCGCTTCCTCTTCTCGAAGATGGAACGCTTCCCAGAGGCATAAATCACTTCAGATTGGGTGAATCTATCATGTGTGGAACAGATGTCACTAACAACCGAAGAGTTCCGGGAACCCTACAGAACACATTCACTCTCGTAGGAGAGATTATTGAACTTGCAGAGAAGCCCTCCATACCAATTGGCGATATCGGTCATGATGCCTTTGGTCGGATTCCAAGGTTCGTAGATAAAGGGAAGAGAATGAAGGCAATACTTGATCTTGGTGAACAAGATGTGGTTCCCTCCGGATTGACTCCTTTGGTAAGTGGATGTGAAATAATTCATGCTTCGAGCGACCATCTGATAGTGGATGTAACCGATGCCGAGAAGTCCTTTGCTGTTGGTGACTCGATTCCCTTCAGAATGTCTTACGGAGCTCTGTTAAGAGTTATGACATCTCCCTATGTGAGAAAGGTGTACTTATGATAAAGCTTCTGGAAAAGAGCGATCGGAGCAGAGTGGAGGAGATCGTAAAGACGATCTGGGAAGGAGATGACTATATCCCCTTGGTTTTTGACAAGTGGGTAGACGACCCCTCTTGCTATTTCATGGGTTTTTGGAGTGAAGGAGGATTAATTGGAATAGATAATCTAAGGCTATTCTCCGACAAAGTGGGCTGGATGGAAGGAATGAGAATAGACCCCGCCTTTCAGGGAAGGGGATACGGGAAAGAGTTGGGCAAAGAGATGTTGCAGTTGACCAGAGATCTGGGGCTTGAAAGGCTGTATTTTGCAACTTACTTTGACAACACGGCTTCGATCAAGATGAACGAAGCTTTTGGCTTCGAACGAATAGCTGTCTTCACAAATCTGGAGAAGGAGATTGACGAATTGACTCCCTTTTCCATCAATCTTCTGGAAAGCGACGAGATTCCGGAAATCGATGATCACATCAGCGAAGACTGGTCATTTATTCCAGAAGAAGTTCCAAACAAGACCAGTTTCCTGATACATCCTGTGCAACTTTCAGATGGCGCTAACTGGGCGGTTTTGTCGATAAACTCCAAGTTCAGTGATTGTCTTGACATCAATTTCATTGAAATGGAGGACAGGGAGAGTATTGAGGTTTTCGTGAAGGAGCTTGTTTGTTACGCGAAGGCGAGAGGTTTCGGTCGTATGCATACCATGGCCAGCGAGGATTTTGATCTAGAACCCTTTCTACTGAATGGATTCAAACCTTTCGAGAGAACAAAGGATGTATTTCTCTATTACGCCGATGGTTCAACTCTTCAAATCTGATCTCCATAAGTCATTTTGGACTGTATCTGGTGATCGTGTACTCGGCGATCTTGGATAGTTTTTTTCATTTCGAGAAGAGACGGTGTTGAGCTGAGTGTGGAGCTGAATGGCTGTTACAAACTCTGATTGCGTCAGTTTCGGATCTAGAGCCCGGGGTATCCTACAATTACCAGGACGGTTTCTGATGGCGTCAATTGTCGGGACTCAATGCAATAATGAAATCTACACAAAGAGTCAGTTTTGCTTTGATTGCATTCTTTGGTATGATTCGATGATTGGAGTCTGTATCAAGATTCTTCCTCTTTCATAAAGACACACTCTGATGATGAGATGGAAGATGAAGGTCGAAAGTGACAAGCGGATCCAAGTGATGGCAATAGCCCTTATGACATCAGAGCTGAATCAAAGTGCAAATCAGAAGCCCCACAGACACCACCCTCTCTGTTTGGATACAGAGAACTTCATTCTAGGCAATAAGGTCCGCTTTCATGAGCTTGAAAGGTTATTGAGAGATGGAACACCGTCCTATTCCTTCTTCACTTACATTCTTAGCCATTCATGGCCTGGTCTCGAGCCAATTGAATTTCCGCCATTTCTCGAAAGATACGAACCGGGTTTGCGCGGGAGCGGTTTGAACAGGGAGATTAGGGGGGTTCTCGAGTCCGGAACTCTGGAGAAACTCCAGGAAAGCCAGAAGCCGCT
>JACDJA010003293.1_pt1 | contig 10591 bp, 7 predicted proteins | sample 7449241 | NCBI WGS metagenome assembly JACDJA01 (sample SAMN14253289, study PRJNA609438) | sludge metagenome | isolation source: initial anaerobic sludge | collected 2018-12-20 | reverse complement strand
CAGCAGCGATCGCCATCGCTGGCGAGCGTCCGACAGGGCGCGCAGACTCCAGAGCCAGTAGAGCCCTTCGACGATCAGCAAGAATGCCAGCAGGTAGAGCGTCCATAGGGCCAGGGCGGTCACGATCACGTAGGCCATGGCCCGCGCCATGGTGAATCGCCGTTGCAGCAGGAGGACAAACAAGAGGCTCAGGGTGCACAGCAGCCCGCCTAACACATACATGCGCGTCTCTTGCGACCACCAGATGCCAAATCGCGAGAGCGTCAGGAATACCGCTCCCGCCAGGGCTACCCAGGCGCGCCCACGCATGACGGCCAGCCCCAGCTGCCACAGGACCGCCACCGTCAGCACGCCGAAAGCCGCCGACAAGAAGCGTACGGCAAACTCGGTCTCGCCTGCAGCCTGTTGCCAAAGATGGAGCAAGCTGAAATAGAGGGGTGGGTGGACGTCGACCGCGGTCCAGGCTGCCATATCGGCCAGCGGCATCCGCGCCGCCCAGACTGCCAGCCCCTCATCCCACCAGATAGGGGCATCTTCCAGCCGGAAGAGCCGGAGGACGAACGCCAACAGGAGGACGCCCAGTAGGACCAGGCGAGGGCGACGCATCAGACGGGCCATTCCCAGGGGCGGGTGTTGCTGAACACCCAGGCAGCGGCATGCAAACCCTGCACCGGCAGGACGATGAGCAGGGCGCGGGTCAGAACGGTCGAGGCTGGTTCACCGCCCGCATTGCCCAGGGCGCGGATGAACCAGTAGGCCGCAAGCAAGGTCGCCGGCCAGGCAGCCACCGAGAACAAGTCCCAATCGCGCTGGCCGCCATAATCAGGGTTCCACAGCCAGGTGAGCAGGAGATAACAACCCGCTGCAGCCAACAGAAACCAGCCAAACGGGTCGCGCGGAAGACGGGTGCGGTAGCCGAGGGCCAGCAAGACGAGCAGCGGCAGGGTGAAGGGCATCACGAGCAGATGTTGGTTGATGAAATCCATGGCGTGGCCGCGGGAGAACAGGGTGTAATACTCCCACGGGCTGCTGGCCGCCAGCAGCGGCACCAGCCAGCGATGGTCGCCGCCGCCAGGTGATTCGGCGCCGAGGAATGACCCCAGTCCATGCCCGCCCGCCGACATGAGGGCGAAGACACCCAATCCGATGACCACCGGCGGCGTCAGGAGAGCCGCCAACCTGGACGGGCCGGCGCTGCGGCGAGCGTTCATTGGCGCGAACGCAAGCACCCATAATGCGGGCTGCAGGACCAGGGTCGCAGGGTGAAAACCATTTGCCAGGGCCAGAACGATGCTGGGCGCCCACAATGAGGCGCGGCCGCTGGCGAAGCGCCATGCCAACCACAGATAGACCAGGATGAGCAGGCTGATGAGCGTGTAGTTTTCCGGATAACCGAAGAAGAGCTGCATGGAACCGAGGGTGATCATCAGCCCGAACACTCCCCATCGCTCCAGATGGGTCCTGCCAATCTCGTCTGCCAGTCGCAGCAAGATCCACACCGCGGCCGCGCCCGCCAGGCTGGAGATCCACCAGTAGGCGGGCATGGCGTCCTGCCAGCCCCACAGCCTTTCGCCGAGCCGGAAGAACAGAGCGTGGACAAAGGTATCCAGCGGCGCCTGCCAGTTGTAGAGCAGCCTGACCTCGGGGTGGGCGATGCCGTTGACCAGGAGATAGGCGTCGCCCCAGCGCGTATGCACCACCCGCCCAAACCAGAAAAGCGGAAAGCTGAGAATTGCCAACACGATCTGCACCCAGGCTGCCTGGGGGAACCCAATCCTTTGCACCCACGCTTGCAGACTGGCATCCATCCGGCCTGGGCGGCCGAATCCGGCCCAGACTACCAGCGCCGCCGCTGCCGCTATCGCCGCCCATCGCAGCCAGACCGGCAAATAGGTGATGGGATAGACGCCCCACAGCCACTCTTGCGGCAGCAGCCGGCCATCCGGCCCAATCAACCGTTCAGGATACCAGAAGCTGGCCCAGGCCACTGGCAGGCGATCGACCAGCACGAAGAGTAGGAGCAACCCCAGCCCATACACAGCTAACAGGCGCAGGAAGCGGCGGTCGAGAGGGGAAAAGGCGGCCATAGAGGGCCATTGTAGGAGAGAGGACGGGACGGCGCAAACGCCTGAGCGCATCCGATAGCCGGGAAACCGCTCAGGGACGAGGCGCCAGCTCGACCAGCCGTGGCCTGTCGCCGTTGCGAGGGATCGTCTGCAGAGGGAATTTGGGCAGGGTAATCAGAAAGCGCGTCCCTTGGCCCACGGTGCTCTCCACCGCGATTTGACCGTGATGCATGTCTACCGTTTCTTTGACCAGGGCCAGCCCCAGACCCGTCCCCTTGATCCCCGATCGCCAGGCCGATTCGGAGCGATAGAATTTGGAGAATAGATGCGGCAGGTCCTCCGGCGCGATCCCGATCCCCTGATCCGACACCTCGATCTGCAGGGAATCCTGCGACTCATGCATGGTTATCCTCACACTGCTTCCATTCGGGCTGAACTTGATGGCATTGCTGACCAAATTTTTGACCATGCTGGTCATCAGGTGTTTGCTGGCGTACATGGGTGGCAGATCGGGCGGCAGGTCCAGCTGGATGTTCACTTGTGACTGTGTGGCCTGGACCTCCAGGGTGCGTACCGACTCGCGAATGACTTCGTCCAGATACAGGTCTTCCATGTCGCCGGCAGTGCGTCCGGATTCAATGCGGGAGATGTCGAGGAGGTCATTGACAAAGCGAACCAGCCTGTCGGTCTCGCGGCTTATGATCGTCAGGAACTGTTGGCGAAGCAGGGGGTCGTCGGTGGCGTAGCCTGCCAACAGCAGGTCCGTGTAGCCCTTGATGCTGGTCAGGGGGGTGCGCAGTTCGTGCGAGACATTGGCGACGATATTCGATTTCAGCCGGTCGATGTCTTTAAGGCGTGTGATGTCGATGAAGTTGAGCAGATAACCATCAGACAGAGGCGTGACCCCCAGCAAAACATCGCGGCGACCTTGGGCGCCAATCAGCACCGTCTCGGTGGGAGGCACAGTCTTCAGACCCTCCAGTGCAGCAAGAAACGGGCTGCCCTCGTCCCACACCTGTGCATCGAGCAATCCGATCAGACTTCGTCCCGCAATTTGATCGGGTGAGAAACCCATGATAGCTTCGGCGCCGGGGTTCATGGCCTGCACATGCAGGTTTTTGTCCAGCACGACGATGCCTGCAAAAGCCTCTTGCAGGATAGTCTCGGCCCGGCGTTTCTCGTCGAACGTCGTCTGATAAAGGAGGGCGTTTTGCACAGCAATGGCCGTCTGATTGGCGAGCGTCATCAGATTCAGGTGTTCATCAGGGCTGTAGGGGATGCCTGAGCGCTTGGGACCAAGCAAAATCACGCCAACCAGTTCCGTCCGCACCTTGAGCGGCAGGAGAAGCTGCACGCCTGCAGCATCGAGTTCCGCACGTTCCTGGCGCCATAAGCCTCTGAAGCGCGGGAGCACCTCGACATCCTCTATCCTGAGCAGTTCGCCACGGCTGCCCAGCCAGGTGAGGATGGGGTTGTCGCCGCGCATGGTCAGGATGTAGTCTGGCGGCAGCCCTTTTTGCGCCCGCAGCCGGAAGGTCTGACTCTCCTGGTCGATGAGCACCACAGCCGCCGTGGTGATGTGCATGGTCTCCGTCAATTCATCCAGGATCATGCGCGCCAGCCGGTCGAGATCGAGCACAGAGACGGCCGTCCAGCTGAGATGCTGCAGCATAAGCGCGACATCATACTTTTCGCGAAAGAAGTACTTATCCACCCAAGCCTGGGTGGCATCCCGCAGCGGCTGGATGACTACCGCCGCCACCCCGGCTACGATCATGGAAACGATGAGAACCTGGTACCCTGCTACCAGGTGCAGCAGGTTGACGGCCAGGGAGATAACCAGGAAATAACCGATGCCGATGATGGCAGTCGGAATGGAATAGAGCAGACCCTTCCGGAAAACGACGTCGAGATCGATCAGCTGATAGCGGAAGATGACATAGGCAATGATTGCCGCGTTCAGGGCATTGGCTGCGATATCAATCGGATAGGAACCAAGATTCTCTGTAGAATTGGTAATGCTGCCAATAACGACGAGAACCAGACCTATGAATATATACTTCGTACGGTTGATAATGATAAAATCTCGGCTTGTACGAAGCGTCACTATCAGGCTGTAAGCAGCAGTTCCGATGAATGCTGCATAGTAGATCGCGAACAAAGGAATTGCTGGCCCCAGCGTATACTCGATAATCCCCCTTTCTGTGACTGCAATGCCAGTAGCCAGAAGCCCGACTATGTCGAGGACGAGAAAGCCGAGGTAGAAGATGGCCCCGATGGGTATCCAGCTATCGAAACGCCGCTGACCCAGGAAGGCTTGCACGAAGCTGAAGAAGGTCAGCGGCATCAGCGTGGCCCCAGCCAACATCACCCGATTCCAGGCCAGAGCGTGTGCGCGATCCAGATACATCATCAAAGCCCCGACGCTCCAGATGATCATGCTGACCAGATACCAGGCAAAGCGACGGTTGATCTTGGTGTGCAGACCGTGCCGCCAGGTAATGAACAGTAGGGAGCTATAAAGGAGCACCGCCAGGGCGGGCACCAGACTGAGCACAAAGACGATCATCTTCGGGCTTCGCGGGAGAAATGCAGGGACTAAACGCCGGCCATCGGCGCAGCCACTTCGCGCCAGGTCCGGCAATGTATTGAACTTGGCAGCGGCGGCCGCAGCCGCCACAGCATAGTTTACGACAAAGAGGCGCTCAGACGAAGTAGATCGGCGATGATGGCATCGGAGACATTCATATGAGCTGGTTTCAGATGGGCCAGATCAGCGCCTGCGGCCTGGCGTTCCAGGGCATAGGCGCGGAAGGTGCCCCGATGCAGGAGGGTCAGGCGCAGGGGATCGATTTCCAGCATTGATTCCATGTCAGCGTAGAAGGGATCGACCTGTTTGAGACGCTCATGAATCTGCCTGCGAACTTGATCGGCTGGCGCAGCTTCTTTCAGCTCGATATAAAGATGGATGAAGGGGCCAGCGGCGTCGCTTTCCTTGCGCACGGTCCATTCTTCATAGGCGATGCCGGTATCGTGGATGGCCTGCCAGAACATTGGCTCGTCCATCAGGCCCGTGAAGCTGCCCAGATCGATCAGGCCATCGGAGCGGCCGGCGATCGCCATCGAGGGGAGGCGGATCTGGGCTTCCTTATCCTCGGTCTGGCCGAAACGTACAAGATCGCCCATCCGGTAACGCAGGAATGGTCCGCCGCCAAAGCTGGTAATGACCAGCTCATAGCGTTGGCCGGGCTGCACCTCGTCGAGCAGCACAGTGCGCGGGCTGAAGGAGGGGTCCTGCCGCTCCTGAATCCAATCTTCCTCGGGGATGAACTCGAGGAAGACGACATCGGGCAGGAAGTACAAGCCCTTGCGGTCCCATGCTTGCAGCGCGGCAATAACGCCCGTCTCGGTCGCAGCGTAGATCTCGTGCGGCATGATCCCCCAGTACTCGATGATCCGTTCCTTGTATAGAGCGGTGTCGGTGCCGCCGCAAAGGATACCCTTCACCGACCAAAGGTCTTTGGGCAACATTGGCCGGCCGGCCATGCGGCTGCGCAGCAGCGCCCGCGTCACCCGCGCCAGCGCTCTGGGGTGGAGCATCTGCCGGGAGAAACCGCCGCCGCCGCTGGCAAACCTTTCGCCGAGCTTGACCAGCACCGAAGTAATCGAGCCGAGAACGTCGATGCCCGTGACCATAGCCGTTTTGAAGCTCAATTCCAACCGCGCCTGGAAGGACATCGACTCTGTTTGATTGAGCGAAGGCACAAAAGTGAAAGGGAATTGCTCGTAAAGGCTGAGCAGTGAGATGCCGCTGGCATAGGGATGCGGGGGCGTGTTGTAAAGCAGCACGTCTTGCTCTTCCAGCCGGACCTCGCCTCGTTCGCTCGCCATCGATAGGATGACGGCCGTCATGATGCGTTCGCCGGCGCGGGTGAACATCTCGCGACTGAAGGGCACCATCTTGAAACGTCCGGAGCGGCCCGAAGTGTGCGCCCATATGTGCGGTTCAAAGGCAAGGACGTCCTCACGCCGCTCAGACAGATAGACCTCATAATCGGCGTAGGTTGTCAGCGGTGCAGTCGATCTGAACGACTCCAGTGTCATTGCCGCGCCATTGCCCACGATATGCCGGCCCAGGGCGGACTGGCCCACGCGCAGCAGTTGTTCGTCCAGCAGACGCTTCTGAACTTGCATAAATTCGTCGATGCTCAGGTCGAGAAAGCCGCAGTATCGATTCCAAATCTCGTTGGTACGGCCTTGCCTCAACAATTTCACGATGTCAGCTGTCATGATGGGTGCTCCAATGACACAGCGCAGGTCTTGGGAGAGGGGACGTCATGGGATGCTTGTTTGGCGACGGCCTATGAGCGGGCCGTTAGGGAAAGAGAAGATGGGGTCAAATGGCGCCGCGGACGGCGCGAAGGAAGAGACCGCCCGGATAGACGCGCCGCAGCGCCGAGATTTCTTGGGTCTCGATTTGGAGGAAGCCGTTGTGCGCCAGCAGATCGCGCCATTCTGCGGTCGTTCTGATGTTGGCAAATGAGTCGATTTCGGCTTGCGCCCGTTCGCTGCTCATGGTCAATCCTGCGGCATCGACCCTGCGACGGTGCGCAATGCGCAACGACAGGCTGTAAAAAAGCAAAAGGGTGCGAAGCATGATGATGCCGAAAGGCGAGCGCCAAAACGCTGTAGCGCTAACATCGGCCATCACCAATGTCCCGCCAGGTCGGAGCACGCGGGCCATCTCGCCCAGCAGCCGAGGTACAGCCATGTGGTGCGTCCCCAGGCAGCAGATAGCCAGGTCGAAGGAAGCGGCGGCGAAGGGCATCATCGTCCCCGACCCGCACACAAAACGAACTCTGTCGGATTGGCCGTTGAGCGATTGGCTGGCGCGTCCCAGCATCGACGGGGTGATGTCCAGGCCGACGATTCTTCCCTGTGCATCGGGTCGCGCCGACAATGTCAATGGGATGACGCCGGTGCCGGTGGCAACATCCAGCACGGACTCGGCGCCATCGAGTTCCACCAGGGAGAGCAAGCGATTGACGAAGTCGCGATAGCCAATGCCCCAGAACAGGCGCAGTTCGTGATCGACGGTTTGCTCATAGGTGGGTGCCAGCGAGGAGAATGCTTCGATGATGGTTTGCTGCTCGTCCACGGTGAGCTCCTGATGGTCGAGACTGCTTCAGCCGTGGGGGTGGCGCGCTTACGCAGAAACCTGTCGTACAGATATCAAGAGTATAGCACAGTCTCAGGAAAAGTCGTGATGTTGTGATATACGCCTACAGAAAGAGAGCGTGATGATGCTATACTGATACGTGCTGTACTGTAAATAGGGCATGGTTCGCTGCCTTTTGGGTTCCCCCTGACCGGGTTCCGGTCAATCTCTTAGCGAAGCGAAGGAGTTGCCCCTAACACAGTTGGTTCTTGCCTGTGCGACAAGTTCAGCCGGAATCGCGGCTGATGCTCGTGTATCTGGCTGTGGACTTTCCTCGTTTGCAGTTCCTATCCTTCCCCTCCCCATTCCCTGTGTTACAAAGGATGACATCTCATGAAGAGACTTCTGCCCCTCCCCTTACTCATCGTCGCTTTCCTGCTCCTGGCGGCTGGACTGGCAACGGCGGCCGGTCCCGAGATCGAGCCGTTCTCGACCACCGGCTACACCACCAACATCGTTCCCGCCCCTGACATCCCCGGTTTCCCACCTCTCATCCCCAGCGAGTTCCAATTCCTCCCCAGCGGTCAGGTCAAGTTTCATATCGCCGCCCAGGGCGGTCCCGCCGTCGATGACGACCTTTTCTGCACAGCGCTGTATGGCGCGCCTTGCCAGGCTGTCTGCTTCGGATTCACAGGCCAGGCCTGTGGAACCGGCGGCTATTTCGCCGGCGGTAGTTTTCAGTTCGATGAATGGGGCGTCGTCGACCCAGCCACCTTTGGCGGCGCTAACTTTGGCAAGCTGAAGATCACCACCGGCCAAGGCCAGGCCGACCTGCGTTTCAGCGGTCAGGCTATTCCCACCCTCAGCGGTCCTGTGGCGCAGGGCAGCTTCCTGGTCGAGAAAGGCACCGGCGCCTACAAACACGACAAGAAAGAAGAAGGCACTTACTCCGGCGGCGCCGGCTTCGTGTTTACGGTCGATTACGCCCCGCTGGCGTTCACACCCTGTCCTGGCGGCATCTGCCCAGACCGCTGCGCTGTCTTTGGCGCTGCCGAGCCCAAGCTGAAGAAGGACGATCTCAAGTGGAAGATCGAAAATGAGGGCGAGACGGCCCTGACCGTCAGCAGAATTACCGTCAACTGGCCGGAGGCCAACGGGTCCATCACAAAGGTGAAGTTGGGCAGTAAGACGCTTTATGACCAGCCGCTGGGCAGTTCATCTGTGATCACCGGCGTGCTGGGTCTGTTTACTGTGATTGATGGCGGTTGGCTGGGGGCAGAAGCAGACCGCCAGATCGGCGCCGACAAACACGCAGATCTGCAGCTCGAATTCGCCAACAAAGAAATCAGCGAAGAGGCGAGTGACTACACCCTGGTGGTAGAGTTCGCTGAGGGCTGCGCCGTCCCCTTCGCCGCCTTCCCGCCGCCTGCGCCCTGATTTCTTCGCCGGCAACCACCGCTCTTACAGGGCAGCCGCACACAAGGTGCGGCTGCCCTTTTTTTGCCGGTCTCAGACGCGCTTGACACGCGTTTCGCGGCAGAGCAAAATGGAGTTGGATCATTGATCCTGTTGGAGGTATGTATGACGCCCTCGCCCTTCCCTGGCATGGACCCCTACCTTGAGGCTCCAGACATCTGGCCGGATGTTCATAGCCGTCTGATGAACATCTTCGCCGAGCAACTCGCGCCTGTTCTGTCTCCTGATTACCTGGCCGAGTTGGAGACCCAGTTGGTCCTTGGCCGCATCGACGATAACAGCGATGGTTTTGCCGCCCGGCCCGATGTAAGCGTGACCAGGTTGAACGAGCCGATGCTCGCCTACGCCGTCCAGCCTCCTGTCATGGTCGCTCCTCTGCGTTGGCGGTTGCCGTCAGAGGCGCCGACGCGGGTCATTTCGATCTTCATCCGGCAGCGCCAAAATCGAAGGCTGGTGACGGTGATCGAGCTTCTGTCGCCGGTCAACAAAAGCCGCGGCAAGGCTCGGCAGGAGTATCTGGATAAGCGAAACGCCTACCTGGAGTCGCGCGTGCACCTGGTGGAAATCGATTTGCTGCGCGCCTATTACCGCATGCCCTATGATTCGCCCTTGCCGGCCAGCGACTATGTGGCGATGGTCAGCCGCTGTGGGGAGCGGCCCGATTGCGATGTCTGGCTGATTGGCGTTCGCCAAGCCCTACCCGTCCTCCCAATCCCGTTATTGCGCCCCGACCCGGACGCGGCTCTTGACACGGGGCAGGCCCTGCGCACTGCCTACGAGCGAGCGCGTTACGACCTGCGCGTCGACTACAGTCAGTCGCCGGTTCCGCCCTTGTCTGACGCCGACACGGAGTGGGCTCAGTCGCTGCTTTTCGCCGCCCGCGCCAGCACGTAACCCATGGCTCGGATCAGGCCCGCTTCGGATGACGTCGGGTTGGCCCGGCGTAACAGCCGCCCCAGCTTGATGCGCTTGGCCGGTTCCTGCCCCGGCTTGTAGAAGGCGAAGTCTTCCAGGGCGGCGTGCAGCGACTCAATCGCGGCGGTCAACTCGGCCTCGGTGGCAGGCGGATCGGCGGGATCGGTTGGGTCGGGCAAGACGGTGGCTTCATCCAACGCCAACCGGCGCAACTCGTAAGCCGTCAGCAGCACAGCCTGGGCCAGGTTCAGGCTGGGATAGGCGGGATCTGCCGGGATGACGAGCTGGTAATGAGCCTGATCGACGATCTCGTTGGGCAGGCCGAAGTCCTCGCGTCCGAAGAGGATGGCGGGAAAACCGGTGCGGGTGTGATCGAGGATGGTGGGAGCAAGCTGGCCAGGGGTGACGACGCGCGGGCTGAGGCGGCGAAAGCGGCTGCTGGTGGCCACGACCAGGTTGCAGCCGGCCAGGGCGCCCTCCAGGTCGTCATAGGTCTCGATACCGGCCTGGAAGCTCTCGCTGCGGTGCGCTGCCGCCGAAATGCGCTCGACTTCGTAGGTCAGGGGCCGCACCAGCCGCAGCCTGGTTAGACCCATATTCATCATCGCCCGCACCACGCCGCCGATGTTATCGGAACTACGCGGCTCGACCAGCACAATGGTGACGTGGTTGAGCGAGGGTTGGGAGCGATTCACTCTGCCAACCTTGCCAGCCGCTCGAAAAGCGGTTCCAGGGCGATGTAGGTATCCTTGAACAGGGCGTAGACGGCCTCATAGCGCGCCTGCATGGCCGCATCAGGCGATTCCGTAGCGGTGACGGGCGCCAGCGAGCGGGCAACAGTGTAGTCCGGGAAGATACCAACGCCGACACCGCCGGCAATGGCCGCACCCAGCACGGTGGCCTGCGCCGACGGGCCGACCCGGTCGATAGGCAGGCCGTAGACGCCGGCCAGGATCAGACGCCACAGCGCGCTCTT
>JACDJA010003289.1_pt1 | contig 10598 bp, 10 predicted proteins | sample 7449241 | NCBI WGS metagenome assembly JACDJA01 (sample SAMN14253289, study PRJNA609438) | sludge metagenome | isolation source: initial anaerobic sludge | collected 2018-12-20 | reverse complement strand
GGTTCGCCACGAAGTCGCGCAGCGAGGTGAAGAACGCTGCCGCCCAGAGGATCGGCGGCAGGAACACGAGGAACACCAGATCGGGCGCGAGGCGGATCTCGGGAAGCCCCGGCACGAAGCCGAGCGCGAGGCCCACGATCACGAGCAGCACCGGGTACGGCACCGGGACCCTGCGTGCGACGGCGGTGACCCCGAGCATCACCGCTACCAGCAGGATCACCGTCTCGAGGGGAGGCATGCCTCTCGAAGAGTACCCGCCTCCGTGAGCCCCTTCAGCGGGTGCGTCGCCTCACGCCAGCTTGGGGGAGATCTTACGCAGCAGCGTGAGGAGCTGCGCCTTCTCCGGCGCGGTGAGATCCGAGAGGAAGTCGTCCTCCGCGGCCTCGAGCGCGTCGATCACGTCGGCGCGGCGCGTCTTCGGCCAGCTCGCGGGCTCCACCAGGAAGGAGCGGCGGTCCGTCGGCGAGGGCACGCGCCGCACGAGGCCCGCGGCCTCCATGCGGTCGATCGCGCCGGTGAAGGCGGAGCTCGAGAAGCCGAGGAGCGCCTGGAGCTCACCGATGGGGAGCGCGCCGCGTGCCCAGAGCGTGAGCAGGATGTTGACGTGCGCGGCCGAGAGGCCGTGCGCGCGCACGGCCGCCGAGACGTGGCGGTTGAGGAGCCGGAAGGCGCGGCCGAGGGCGTAGCCCACGGACTGGTCGAGGGGCCGGCGCGCGGCGCGGGCGGGACGCAGGGGGGCGGACGCGATGGCGTCTAGTACGGGCCAGCCGAGGTCGACCGCCAGGTCGACGAGCCGGCTGACGTGCCCTGTTAGCAGCCGGTCAGGCATGACGTCGTCGGTGATCAGGAGGATCCGGCTACGGTCAGGCAACGCCGCTACGGTCTGGACGACCTCGAGCGTGAGGGACTTCTCCTGGAGCATCACCCACAGGCCCTTGCGCAACTCCTCAAGGAGCTTCGCTGGGCTGGCTAGCGTGTGATCGGAGCGCACGCCGTTGGCAACGTAACGCGAGAGCGCTGCGCCGCTGAGGCTCGGCACGTGGCCCTCGACGCTCAGCCCGGCGGCGGTCGCCGCCGCCACCATGGCGCGCAGGTGGGCGTCGCCAGCCACTAACCCCTGGTAGTCCATCACCTCACCGAGGGCGATGACCTCCGGCGCGCGCGCCAGCTCGCTGACTTCGGCAGGCGTGATGGAGGCGTTTGGCGTCTCGATGTCCGCCGACGTGGCAGGCACGCAGCTCGAGATGGCCGTGAACATGCGCTGCGGCAGACCCCTGCTTGCCTCGAGCATCCAGCGGATACCGGCGGCCCCAGCGACGTTGGCTACCTCGTGTGGGTCTTGCAAGACGGTGGTGGTGCCGTGAGGCAGCGCCGCCTCGGCGAAGCGGCGTGGGGTGACGAGGCTGCTCTCGATGTGCATGTGAACGTCGAGCATGCCTGGCTGCACCCACGCCCCGCCGAGGTCGCGTTTCTTACCGATGCTCAGCCCGGCCAGGTCGGCTGGCGTTGGGTCGCCTGCCTCAACCTCGACGAAGCGACCGCCTTGGACGGTGAACCACCCGCGGTAACTCGACTGCGTAACGACGTCGACGAGCATGGCGTTCTTCACCAGCAGGTCGCGAGCCGTGAGGCTAGGTGCGAACGGCTTCATCGTTCAGTGTGGAGGCGGTCGACGGCAGCAGTAGCGATGCGGATGGTGTCCATCTCGACGCGCTTGTATAGCGCTTCCTTCTCCTCGCGCGTCGGTTGCGGGTCTAAGTAGATGTTCGAGTCCGTACCTAGGACGGCGCCGACCTTCACGCCGAGTAGTGCGCCGACGACGAAGACGGTCGAGCACTCCTGCTCGGCGGCCACGATGCCGGCGTCGGTAAGGCGCGCGTTGAGGCCGTCGTCGCGGCGGTAGAAGGCGTCGCGCGTGAATACGACGCCCTCGATGGCGCGCTGACCGAGGTAGTCGGCGGCAGCGTGGCGCAGGGCTAGCGTGACGTCGATGTCCGCGGCGGCTGGGTAGCCGAGCGGGATGTAATCGAGGGAGGTGCCGTCGCCGCGGAACGCCGAGGTCACGACCACGACGGAACCGATGGGCGTCGCGGGCTGCCTGCCGCCCGCCGAGCCTACCCGGATGAAGTGCGTAGCGCCGATGCGCACGAGCTCCTCAAGCGCGATGGAGGCCGATGGCCCGCCGATGCCAGTCGAGCAGACGCTGATCGGCGCCCCGGCCTGCGTGCGGCCCGTGTAGATCACGTACTCGCGGTTGCGTGCGATGAGCTGCGCGTCGACGAACGTCTCCGCTATGCGCTCGGCGCGGCCCGGATCGCCGGGGATGAGGACGTACGGTGCGACGTCGCCCGTCTTGGCGCGTAGGTGCCTTTGAATGTCCGACATCACTATTGCTCCTTACCGCCCGCTACGCGCGCCAGTTCAGCGCGGCGCCATGCGCGGGTCGTAGGCCTCGGTCAGGCCGTCTCCGAAGAGGTTGAAGCCAAGCACGGCCAACGTTATGCCGATGCCTGGGAACACGCTCATCCACCACGCGCGGCGGATGAACGTCTGAGCGCTGTTCAGCATGCCACCCCAACTAGTGAGGTTCGGGTCGCCTAGCCCGAAGAAGCCGAGGCTCGCCTCTAGCAGGATGGCCTGGGCAACGTCGAGTGAGGCCACCACGAGGACGGGGCCCATGACGTTAGGGAGGATCTGCATGAACATGAGCCGCGCGTTGCGCATACCCAACGCCCGGCCAGCGTCCACGTACGGCAGGGTCTTGTGGCTGAGGTATTGGCTGCGCACCAACCGCGCCGTTTGCGGCCAGCTTAGGAGGCCGATGACGAGGATGAGGTTGAGCAGGCCGGAGCCGAAGAAGGCTACGACGATGAGCGCAAGCACGAAGCGCGGGATGACTTGGAAGAACTCCGTGACGCGCATGAGGAGCTCGTCGAACCACCCGCCGAGGTAGCCGGCTAGCGCGCCGACGGCCACGCCGATGAGGGTGGCGGTGGCAGCCGCCGCTAGCCCGACGAGCAATGACACGCGCGAGCCCCAGATGACTTGGCTGAGGATGTCGCGGCCAAGGTTGTCCGTGCCAAGGAAGTGGCCTGGGGCGAAGGGCGGGGCGAACGCCGCCCGAGAAGTGCTGTGCGGATCGAAAGGCGCCAGCAGTGGGGCGAGGATGGCGGTGAGCACTAGCAGCGCAACTACCACCAGCCCGAACACGCCGGAACTGCTGCGCCTGAACCGGCGCCAGGCGGCGAAAGCGTTAGAGCGCCCCGCTTGCCGAACTTCAGTGACCTCGGTGGCCGCGGCCGCTCTTGCTGCGTCGTCCATCAGTACCTCACGCGCGGGTCGAGAACGGCGTAGAGCGCGTCCGTGATGAGGTTGACGATGATGACCGTCACAGATACGAAGAGCAGTATGCCTAGCAGCACCGGGTAGTCGCGCGGGTAGATCGAGTCGTACATGAGCCGCCCGATGCCTGGCCAAGCGAACAGCGTCTCGACCAATGCAGAGCCTGCGACGATGAAAGCGAAGTTATAGCCGATGACGGTGACTACGGGGAGGGCGGCGGCCCTTAGCGCGTGCCGCCACAGCACGGCGTTCTCGGAGAGCCCCCGCCCGCGCGCCGCGACGATGTACTGCGCGCTCATGACCTCGAGGAGCGAGGCGCGCGTGAGGCGCGTGGTTATGGCCATGTACCTGAAGGACAGCGCCGCCATCGGCAGGATCATGTGCTTCATGGTGTCGAGCACGGCCGCGAAGCCCGTGTAATCGACCCTCACGCTCCTGAACCCACCGGCAGGCAGCCAACCTAACGAGACGGCGAACACCAAGATAAGTAGTTGACCTAGCCAGAACTCCGGCACGGCGTAGCCGAGCAACGCGAAGCCGGTCGCGCCGCGGTCCGTTAGCGAGCCGGGCTTCCTCGCCGAGAGGACGCCTAGCAGAAGGCCAACGCCGGTGGCTACCACCACGGTGCTCAGCATGAGGACGAGGGTGCGGCCGAGGCGTTGGAGTAGGAGGTCGAGGACGGGTTGGCGGTTGGCGAAGGAGAACCCGAGGTCCCCCTTCGCCACGTTCACTAGGTAGAGGCCAAGCCGCTCCGGCAGGCTGCGGTCGAGGCCGAAGTCTCGCCTGACACGTTCGACGTACTCAGGCGGGGCCGGGTACTCGCCTATCAGCGAGGTGACCGGGTCGCCCGGCGCCAGCGCTATGAGCACGAAGTTGACCACGACCACCCCCAGGATCAAGGGGATGGCGTTCACCGCCCGCCGCAGCGCGTATACCGCTAAGCCGTTGCCTCCGCCTTCGGCCGCCACAACTGTTGAGCTAGCGCCCGAGCTCTCTCAAGGCTTGGCGAACCACAGGAACTCGAGGCCGTCGCGCTGGTCGAGGAGGGTGCGCATGCCGCGTAGGCCAGCGGAGGACGCCTCAGAGGCGAGCTCGTCGAACATGACCATGACGGGCACGTCCGCGGCGATCACCTCGTCGATCTGACGGTAGTACGCGGCGCGGGCGTCTTGATCTGCTAGGCCACCCGCTTCCGCGAGCCACGCGTCCACGTCTGGGTTGGCGTAGCCGGTCGCGTTGACGAACGGCGTGCCGGCTTCGGCGCTGTGGTAGATGCGGTGGTAACCGATGGCTGGGTCGCCGCCCGACGTGAACGACTGCATGCTGAGGTCGTAGTCGCCCTTGTAGACGCGGTCGACCATGACGGCGCGTTCGGCCGGTTGCAGCACGAGGTCGATGCCGACCTGCCGCAGCTGGTCGCGCATGATGTCGCCTGCGGCAGCGAAGGCGCCGCGTGCGGAGTCGTAGACGTAGCGGAGCTTGAGGTCGGTCACGCCGGCATCCGCGAGGAGTTCCTTGGCCTTGGTTGGGTCGTACGGGTAGAGGGTGCGGTAGTCGGTCGCCTCGTCGTACGCGTAAGCGAAGCCGGCGCCGAACGGGCCGGAACCAGGCTGGCCGAGTCCGCCTTGCGCCTGCTCGACGATCTGATCGCGGTCGATGGCGTACATGATGGCCTGGCGCACGCGCGCGTCATCTAGCCCTGGGGTGTTGTTGTTGATGAACACGAAGTAGAGCGCCGGGATGGTGATGCCCGTCCACGTGTTGATGTTCGGGTCGGCCTCGAGGCGCGGAAGGTCGGCTGGCGGCATGTAGAAGCCCCACAGCAAGTCGGCTTCGCCGACTTCGAGGGCAGTGGAGCGAGCCACGTCCTGAGGAACGATGCGGAAGATGACCTTGTCGAGCAGAGCTGGTTCCAGGAAGTAGTCGTCGTTGCGCACGATCTCTACGCGTTCGCCGCGGACCCAGTTGGCGAACTTGAACGGCCCGCTGCCGATCGGCGCGTTGTTGGCCGGGTTGGTCAGGGCGTCGGTGTTCTCGTAAACGTGCTTCGGCAGGACGGCGGCGTCGAAGACCGTCAGCAGGCTGAGGAGCGGCGCGAACGGCTCCTTGAGGGTGATGACGACGGTCGCCGCGTCTGGCGCCTCGATGGAGGCGATCTTGTCGTACGCCGTCTTGAAGCGGCCGTGGTTGGGGGCCTCGACCTCGATCATGGAGTAAACGACGTCGGCGCTAGTAACGGGCGTGCCGTCGTGGAAGTTCGCTTCACGCAGCGTGAAGGTGTAGACGAGGTTGTCGCTCGACACCGTCCAGCTGGCTGCCAGGTCGCCTTCCGGGCGACCGTCGGCCGCCAAGCGCACCAGGCCGCTGAAGACGTTGACGCCGACGGCGCCGACCGGATAACTCGTGCTGATGCCCGGGTTGAGGTGCTCCGGGTCCGAGCCGAGCACCACGATGGCGGTTCCGCCCTTGACCGGCGTGTCTTGCGCGATCGCAGGTGCGGCAAGCAGGAAGGCGGCGAGGACGATCAGCACGCGCTTGGGGTTCAACCAGGTCATCGGGGGGACCAACCTTTCGGGGTAGCGAGGTACTTGCCTTGCACCCCTAATCTAGCACCGGCGGCACGGGCGTCGTCAGACCGGAGTTAGCGTCCTCGCAACCGGATGATCTCGCGGCGCGGGTGGTCTTCCATGTACGTGAGCCACTCGACGACCGTCAGTTCGCCGAGGTCGTTGTGCTTGATCGTGAGGGTCGGGGCTACCCCCGTGCGGGCCAACTCGTGCGCCATGCCGATGGAATCGTCACGCACGGCGAAGAACTGCGCCTGCAAGTCCGTCAGCGAGCTTCCCTCTGCCATGCGGTAGCCGCGGTAGCGGTCCTCGACGAACGGTGCGCCTTGAGCCACCCGCAGCCGGTTCTGACTCCAACGTTCGATGCCGATCCAGTGGTTGAGCGCCTCGCGGTTGCCCGGCGTGTCGGTTGCGTTCATGATGCGCGGCCTCAGCTCGTCGCGTGACTTCTCCAGGTTGACTGCCGCCTGCTCAAGGGTCACCCCGCGCGCACGCCGCTTCACGTGCGGCCGAAGCCCCGCCCCTATGAGCTTCTGGAGGAGGCTCACTCGCGGTAGCCGGCGCGGACTGGCGCCGCGACGACGGCCGCTTCGTCAGTTGGAGTGGCGAGCGCCGCCTCGGCAGGTGCGTTGCCCTCGTCGAGTTTCACTAGCACCACCCCGGCCAAGATGAGCAGGCCGCCGAGGAGTTGCACTAGCCGCGGCAACTCACCGAGCAACAACCACGCCCAAACCACGGCGAAGAGTACTTCCGAAAGGCCGACGAACGAGGCGAGCTTGGACCCTAGGCGCCTGCTGGCGAACACGCCAGCCAAGTACGCGAAGGCCGCTGCGAACAACCCGAGCCCAGCGACGTCGAGCCACCACGGCACTTGCACGCCCGCCAGGAGCACGGGGTCGGTGTTCCACGCCATCGGGGTGACGCCCAGCGCGCCGGCGATGAGTAAGGCAACTGCGCCGACCAGCAGCCCACCTGCCGAGACCGTTATCACGGGCAACCCATGGCTTTCATCGGCAGAGATCACGAAGAAGGTCGCGAGTCCGAACGCGGCCGCGACGCCCCAGAACACCCCGACCAGGTCGACGGAGATGGCGCCGAAGACGTCGAGAACGAACACGAGGCCAACGATGGCAACGCCTGCGCCCACCACCGTGAGCGGCCTTGGGCGCTGCCCGCGCCGCAACCACAACCACCCGACGACCAGCACGATGCCGAGGTACTCGAGGAGCAGCGCGACGGCTACCGACAGGCGCTCGACTGCGAGGAAGTAGGCGAGCTGGCAGCCAGCAACGGCGATCAGGCCGAAGAGGACGATGGTCGGCCAACCGCGGCGCAGCAAGTGCCAGCGGCCACGCATGGCGATCATGGCCGGGATGGCCAAGGCCAGCGCGCCGACGCCAACTCGCCAAGTCACGGCGGCCGCCGGCGTCCAGCCTGCCACCAGCAGGCCTTTGGCGAACGAGCCTGAAGTGCCGAAGGCGGCGGCCGAGGAGAGTGCCAGAAGAAGCCCTAACGTGTACCTGCTGTTCATGCGGACCTTTATCGGACGCCAGCTCGCGCTGCCGCGTCAACTAAGTGGTGATGGTGGGGTTCCCTACCCGCACCGACCAGCAACTCTACTCGGTGCTGCCTACATTCGTGTGTTGCCAACAAGCCCATGCGCGTCCAACTAGGCACGCTGGTGGCGCGCTAAGGTAGCTGGCATGACGCACATCAGCGTATGCCTCGCCGGCGCCACCGGTTGGGCTGGCTCGGCCCTCGCCCGCGCCATCACGAGAAGCGCCGACCTCCAGCTAGTGGCCGCGGTCGCGCGTTCGGCCGCAGGCACGCCGCTCGGTAGCGTACTTGGAGACCCCGCCATCGTTGCGCCTGTCTATGGCACGGCAAGGGAGGCGCTGGCGGCGCACCACTGCGACGTGTTCGTCGAGTACACGAAGCCGGGCGTGGCGAAGGGGAACGTCCTGACCGCGCTCGAGTACGGCGCCAACGTAGTGATCGGCACCTCTGGCCTGACAGATGCCGATTACGCGGAGCTCGACGCGGCAGCCACCGCCGCAGGCCGCGGCGTGCTTGCGGTAGGCAACTTCGCCCTCACCGTTGTCCTGCTCCAGAAGTTCGCTGAGATGGCAGCGCGGCTGATTCCCAACTGGGAGATCATCGACTACGCAAGCGCCCTGAAGGAAGACGCGCCAAGCGGAACGGCGCGGGAACTGGCCAACCGCCTTGCGGCCGCCGGCCACAACGAACCGCCCATTCCGGTCGACCAGACGGTAGGCGAGCACGCCGCGCGCGGCGCGACGCTCGGCGGCGCCCAGGTTCACTCGGTCAGGCTGCCCGGTTACACCGTAGGGGTCGAGGCCGTCTTCGGCATGGCAGACCAACGCCTAAGCATCCGCCACGACGCTGGCCCAAGCGCGGAGCCGTACGTCGACGGGGCGCTGTTGGCGGTGCGGCGGGTTGGAACGCTCGTTGGGGTGGTGCGGGGTTTGGACAGCGTGATCGAGCCGCTGGCAGACCGCTAGTTCGCCATACCGCCAGCGCGAACGCGCGCTTTAGTGCTAGAAAGTGGCCATGGCAGACCTACCCAAGGACCAAGGCGCGTTGACTGACCTGCGGTTCACCGTCACGGGGCGCATTTCCAGGCCGTGCGAAGAGGTTTACGAGTGCGTCGCCGACCCAGCTAAGCTTTCGCAGTACTTCACCACCGGAGGCGCCTCTGGGCGGCTCGAGGTCGGCAAGACCGTAACGTGGGACTTCCACGACTTCCCGGGCGCCTTCCCGGTGACCGTGCTGGCCGCCGAGCCGCCGCGGAGCCTGACGATCGCCTGGGGCGGTGCTCACAGCAGCAACCCGTCGGGCAGCAACCAAGTCGACTTCAAGTTCGAGCCGCTCGACGGCAACACACGCACGCTCGTGACCATCACTGAGGCGGCGTGGCTCCCCACTCCGGCCGGGGCGAAGTCGGCTTTCGGCAACTGCGAGGGGTGGACCGGGATGCTGCTGGGCCTGAGGGCGTGGGTCGAGCACGGCGTAGTGCTGCGTGAAGGCTACTACCGCTAGCCCACCTCGGCTACGCGCGGTAATCGACGAGCACATCCTGCGCGGCAAGCCTGCGGTGCGCCTTGGGTAGTTCCGCGGCTAACCCGTAGAACACGAACGCCACAACGCGCGTGTCGGCCGGTTCGTGGTCATGACCGAGGAGCCGCCAGAACTCCTCGTGCTCCTCGACGGCAGCCGTCGACCACTTGGTGGCGATCCCCTTTGCCCACAAGTGCAGGCAGAAGTTCTGCACCGCGCAAGCGGTGGCTGCGTAGTCCTCGAGCCGCGTCTTCTCGTCCGCCGTGGCCGAACTAGTGCAGGTGACGACCACCACTCCCGGCGCGCTCGCCCACTGGGTCCGCTTGGCCTCGACACGCTCCGGCTTGGAGCCCGTCCTCTCGAGCTGCTCCGCCCATAAGTCGGCAAGGCGCCGCTGCCGCGCTCCGTCTAGGCGGTAGAAGCGCCACGGCTCCGTGCGCTTGTGGTTCGGCGCCCACCGGGCAGACTCCACGGCCCGTACCACCTCAGCATGGTCCAGTCCGGGGCCAGCTAAGAGGCGGCCTTGGGCCACGGAGCGGCGCGAGCGGATCACCTCCACAGCCGCCTCCCCACCCGCGGGCGCAGCGGTTGCCGCCATGAGCTCCACGCCGATGGGGCCCGGGTTGTGCGCAACTTCCCACACGAAGCCTTCTGTGTCGCGGAAGTAGCCAGAGTAGCCACCCCACTCGCGTTTGACGGCGGACTTGAAGAGCGTGCCGCCCGCCCGGACGGCATCGGCCAACACCGCGTCCACCTCCGCCTCGTGCGGCACGTTGTGAGCGAGCGCGAAGGGCGCAAGGCCGTCGGGGCCGCTCAGGGGGCCGACCTCGGTCTCGAACTCGGCCGCGTTCCACAGGGAAAGGCACAGGGTCGGCGACAGGCGAATGAACAGGACCTCGTTCGGTACCCATAACGCCGGTTGCCAACCTAAGCCGTCGACGTAAAAGGTGCGTGCGGCGCTAAGGTCCCTGACGGCCAGGGTGATGAAGTTCAGTCTGGCTTCCACGACAGGATTGTACGCCCAGGCCTTCATCTCTCGAGCGGCACGATGCGCACGCGGGTGCCGCTACCACGAGCGGCGCAGCGTTCGCGGGTTTCAAGCCCCTCGACTAGACTCCCACTAAAGGCGAAAATTACTCACATGCACGAGATCTTCATGCAGATGCCATCACTAGCCATCGCGGCAATCATCGCTCTGGGTGTTGCTTCACAGTGGTTGGCCTGGTTCGTGAGGGTACCTGCCATCTTGTTCCTCCTAGCCGTCGGATTCGTCGTTGGCCCTGTCCTGCAGTGGGTGCAGCCCGATCAACTCTTTCCTTCAACGCTCTTCTTTCCTCTAGTGTCTTTGGCTGTCGGACTGATCCTCTTCGAGGGCGGCTTGACGTTGCGGTTCAGCGAGATCCGCGAGACGCGCAGGGTAGTGCTGAACCTCGTCACGTGGGGCGGGCTCGTCACTTGGATCGGCGGAGCGGCGCTCGGCTACTTCGTCATGGGGCTCAGCCTCCAACTCGCGCTGCTGTTCGGCTCGCTCATCATCGTCACTGGCCCGACCGTCATCGGGCCGCTCATCCGAATCGTGAGGCCGAACGCTGCGGTCAGCAATGTCCTCAG
>JACDJA010003286.1_pt1 | contig 10604 bp, 11 predicted proteins | sample 7449241 | NCBI WGS metagenome assembly JACDJA01 (sample SAMN14253289, study PRJNA609438) | sludge metagenome | isolation source: initial anaerobic sludge | collected 2018-12-20 | reverse complement strand
TGACCGCAGGCGCGGTGCCGGCCGGCGCGATCAGCGCGTTCCAGGCGTCCGCCTCCACGTCGATGCCGCTTTCCTTCAGCGTCGGCACGTCGGGCAGGAAGCGCGAGCGCCGCGCGGTCGCCACCGCCAGGATCTTCACGCCGCCGCTGGCGAGCTGGGGGGTCACCGCGATCGCCGGCAGGCAGACCGCCTGCACGTCGCCGCGGATCACCGCGGTCATCGCCTGCGGCGAGCCGCCATAGGGAATGTGCACCATCTTCACGCCGGCGCGCTGTGCGATCGCCTCCATGGTGAGATGGGAGAGCGAGCCGGCGCCGATCGAGCCGAAGGCGAGCGGCTGGCCGTCGCGCTTCAGCGCGTCAAGGAAGGCGGCGACCGAGTCGATCCCGAGGCGGGCCGGCACCACCAGCACGCTCGGCAGCGAGGTCAGGAGCGTCACCGGCGCGATGTCCTTGGCCGGATCGTAGGGCAGTTTCGAGAACAGCAGCGTGTTGATGGCGAGCGGCCCGCCCAGGCTGACGCCCAGCGTCGCGCCGTCCGGCGCGGCCTTGGCCACCGCGTCGGTGCCGATGTTGCCGCCGGCGCCGGGCTTGTTCTCGACGATGAAGCGCGACCCCGGATGGCGCGCCTGTAGGTCGTCGGCGACGATCCGCCCGACCATGTCCGGCGTCGAGCCCGGCGCGTAGGGCACCACGATCCGCACCGGGCGGCTGGGCCAGGGGTCGGCGGCGCGGGCGATGCCGCAAGCCAGCAGCGGCAGGGTGGCCGCGACGAGCAGCGCGGCGCGTCGACGGCAGGAGCGGGTTCGGGGATGGTGAGTCATCTGTCTTCCTCTGCTTATGGTGGTGCGGGAGCGTTATTCGGCTTTGAGTCCCAGCTCGCCGGCCAGGTTACGGTACGTATCGACTTCATGGGCCAACTGCGTGCTGAAGGCCTCGCCGCAGGTCTGGCGCGGCTGCATGCCCAGGGCGTCCAGGCTCTTGATCGTGGCGTCGGCCCGCGAGAACTCGCTCGCCACCTGCTCCAGCTTGGCGCGCACGTCCTGCGCCAGGCCAGCGGGGGCCAGCAGGCCATACCAGGCGTCGGCGCGGTAGCCCGGCACGCCGGCCTCGTCGAACGTCGGCACTTGCGGCAGTTGCGCCAGGCGCCGGGGCGCGGCCACGGCCAGGGCCGAGAGCTTGCCGGACTGGATCTGCGGCAGTACCGAGCCGAGCGTCGCCAGAGAGCTGTCGACCTGGCCGCCCATCAGATCGGAGACCGCCTGCGCCGCGCCCTTGTACGGGATGTGATTCATCTGGATGCCGGTCTGGCGCAGGAACTGCGCCGTGGCGAAGTGGCCGGAACTGCCGGTGCCGGGCGTCGCATAGGTCAAGCGGCCCGGCTCGGCGCGGGCGCGCGCCAGGAACGCGTCCAGCGTCTTCACCTTCAGGGCGGGACCGGTGACCAGCACGGTCGGGCTGACGGCCACCGCGCATAGCGGCGTGAAGGATTTCAGCGCATCGAAACGGACCCGGTCGGCGTAGAGCGCCGGAATCATGGTGTGGTTGGTGGCGCCGAACAACAGCGTGTAGCCATCGGGCGCGGACTTGGCGACGGCCTCCGCGGCCAGGATGGTGTTGGCGCCCGGGCGGTTCTCGACCACGAAGGTCTGGCCCAGCGCCTGCGAGGCATACGAGGCGAAGGCGCGGGCCACCACGTCGGTGGGGCCGCCGGGCGAGAAGCCGACGACGACGCGCACGGGACGGTCGGGATAGGCGGCTTGGGCGGCGCCGGCTGCAAGCAGCAGCGAGGCCGCCAGGGCGGACAGCTTGAATTTCATGGCAGGTCTCCGTTTGCCTTGGGGTCGCGGCAGGGCGCCGCGTTATTCGTTGTGGATGCCGGCGTTGGCCAGGGTGCGGGCCGCGCGTTCCGTCTGCGGGTCAGTCAATGGCCGCGCGGAATTCGGCGGCGCCGCGGACAGCGTGGGTGCGCCGCCCGCTTGAGCGGACGGTCGGGCGATTGCGTGGCCACGATGCTGGCGCAGAACGCTGGCGCCAGCGGCAAAAGGCGGATCGGTTTCACGAGATGTCTCCTCGGGGGGGGCTGGGCGCGCTGCCTGTGCCGGCGGCTGCGCCCATGGGGAATTTGGGGGATTCAGACCGTGGCGATGGGCGTGGCCGGTGAGCCGGCCGCGCCCGGCAGGCGTAGCGGGGGCGCGGTCAAGAGGAAGCGGTGGCGCCCATTGGCGCGCAGCCAGCGCGCCAAAGGCGTCAGCCACCACAACTCGCCCAGGTGGATGCCATTCTTGAACAGGCAGTGCTCATGCAGCGGCAGGCGCGGGCGGCGCAGCGGCGTCGCCGGGCCGCCCAGGCTGACCGGCCGCACCAGTTCGACGGCGGGGTTGTCGGCAATCAGACATGCCAGGCGCGAGTCGACGATCCATTGCAGCAGGCGGGTATCGTCGCCGTCCAGTCCGCTGCCGGTGGCATGCAGGTGCGCGACGTCGGGTTGGCGGTTCATCGACATCAGCGTGTCGCCGAAGCCGGTGTGCAGGCACACCATGTCGCCTGCTTCGATGGTCACGCCGTCGGCCTCCAGAATGCGCATCAGCGCGTCATAGCCCACGGCGGCGCGGGTGCGGCCGACATGGGCTTCCAGGTCGATCAGCACCGCGCGGCCCTGCACGCCGTGCTCGGCCAGTTGCTCGATGCCGAGCGCGTCGGCGCGGGGCCCGGGAAAGCGGGCCCAGTCCGCCACGGCCCCCGGGTCCTCCGAGGCCGCCAGGACCTCGGCGCCGGCCCGGAAGCCGTTGTAGAACACCGCCTCGGCCTGGCCGTCGCCGTCGGCGTCGAACCGGCTGCCCATGTGCGCCAGGCTGTCCCATTGCGTCGAGTACTGTGTATTCATCAGCAGTACGTCGTCGCACACCACGTCGGTGAGCAACGGGTCTTCCATCGCGTAGGACCAGCAAAAGCCCTGGGCCCCGGCGCTCTTGCCGTCGCGCAGCGTGGCAAAGCGTTGCGGCGGCAGGCGGCGCGGGTTCAGCGCCATGCCGCCCGGCACGTCCAGCGGCAGCGACAGGCAGAATGTCAGGCCCTCGCGGACTTCCGCGATGCCCTGCAGTACCTTGGCGCGATCCACCAGGTTCATGCGGCCGCGTTGGTCGTCGGGTCCGAATTCGCCCCAGTTGCTGCCCGGCGGCGCGTGCTTCCAGCGTTGCGGCATGGCGTGGCTCCTCAGGCGGGCGAGGCCGCGCGGGCCAGCACATCCAGCACATTGCGCGCCGCGGCCACGCCCATGTTGACGTAGGCCGCGCTGGTCACGCCGCCGATGTGCGGGCTGAGAATGATGCGCGGCTCCTGCTGGAAGGGGTGGCCGGCCGTCATGGGCTCGACGGCGAAACTGTCCAGGCCGGCGGCGCGCACCTGGCCCGAGCGGACCGCCTGCAACAGCGCGTCTTCGTCGACCAGACCGCCGCGCGCGGTGTTGACCAACACCACGCCGGGCTTGCACTGCGCCAGCGTCGCGGCATTGATCATGCCGCGGTTCCCGTCGGTCAGCGGACAGTGCAGCGACACCACGTCGGCCTCGCGCCAGATCGCTTCGAGCGGCGCCTGGGTGATGTAGCCGGGCAGGTCGCCGGCGTACGGGTCGAAGCCGATCACGCGCATGTTCAGGCCGTGCGCCATGGCGGCCATGCGCCGGCCGATGGCGCCCAGGCCCACCAGGCCGATGGTCTTGCCGTCCAGTTCCAGGCTCTTGTGCGTCGATTTGTCCCAATGGCCCGCGCGCATGCGCGCATCCAGGGCCACGATCGATTTGGCGCACGCCAGCAGCAGCGCCAGCGCATGCTCGGCCACGGCGGCGGCATTCACGCCCACCGCGGCCACGACCTGGACGCCGCGCTGGGCGGCGGCGGCCTTGTCGATGGTGTCGGTGCCGCTGCCGTGCTTGGAAATCACGCGCAGCGCGGGCGCCGCATCCATGGCTGCGGCGCCGACCTTGCTGTAGCGCACGATGATGGCGACCGGGTTGTGCTGACGGCACAACGCCACGATGTCGTCTTCGGTGGGCGTCTTGCCGGCGAACACCAGGTTGAAATCCTGGAGCAGCGCGACCGCTTCCGGGGCCAGGTCGGCCGCGGTCACGACAATGGCGGCCTTGCCTGCGGCGATCGGGTTCACAGCGACTCTCCTTCCTTCAGCACGCCCGCGGCGCGCAAGGCGGCGGTCAGCCATTTGGCCTCGGTGTCGCCGGCCTGGATCGCGGCGATGCGCGCGGCCTCGTCGCGGACTTTCTTTTCGGCGGCGGGCAGCAGGCCTTCGATTTTCTCGCGCTCGACCACCACCACGCCGTCGGCATCGCCGATGATGAAGTCGCCGGGGTGGACGGTCACGCCGCCGACCGACACCGGATGGCCGATGCGGCCGGGCACGTTCTTGGTCGGGCCGTTCGGATTGGTGCCCGCGGCGAACACCGGGTAGTCCATTTCGATGATCTCAACCGCGTCGCGCGCCGCGCCATCCATCACTACGCCGGCGATGCCCAGCTTGCGGCAGGCGTTCATCATGATGGTGCCCATCAGCGCCGAGCTGAGGTCGCCCTTGCCGTCGATCACCAGCACGTCGCCGGGCCTGGCCAGCGAAATGGCGGCATGGATCATGAGGTTGTCGCCGGGCCGCACTTCCACCGTCAGCGCCGTGCCGGCCAGCTTCATGCCAGGATGCAGCGGGCGGATGCGGCCGCTCAGCGCGCCGCGGCGGCCGGCCACATCGGCCAGGATGGCCGGTTGCAGCGCGGCGGCGCGGCTCACGATGTCTGCGCCGACGCGCGGGAAGTCCTTGATAATGTCCTGGTTGGCCATGAATGTTCCTGTGGAAGGTAAGTGTCTTGAAGGCAGGGTCAGGCCGGCTTGATGCCCGCCTCGCGGATGACCTTGCCCCATTTGTCGAAGTCCGCTTTGCGGACGGCATCGAGATCCTGCGGTGTGCCGCCGGCCAGCGTGATGCCGAGCTGATCGGCCAGCGTCGTCAGCGCCGGGCTTTGCAGGGCGCGCCCGATTTCGGCGTTGAGCCGGGCGATGATGGGAGCGGGCGTGGCGGCCGGGGCGAACACGGCCTGCCATTGCTCCACCACGAAATCGTTGAATCCGGCCTCGGCCATGGTCGGCACCTGCGGCAAGGCAGGCAGCCGCCGCGCCGACGTGGCGGCGAGCGCGCGCAGCGCGCCGGTCTGCACATGCGGCAGCGCGGCCGCCGCGGGAATGAACGCGAACTGCACCTGCCCGGCGAGCGTGTCCTGCAGCGCGGGCGTGTCGCCCTTGTACGGCACGTGCAGGAACCGCGCGCCGCTCTTTTGCTGCAGCAGTTCCCCCTGCATATGCAGGATCGTGCCGGTGCCGCCGGAGGCGTATGCCAGGCTTTCGGGCGCCTTTTTCGCGGCCGCGATCAGTTCGGCCACCGTGCGGAAGGGCTGTTCCTTGCCCACCACCAGCAGATGCGGAATGGTGCCGACCTCGATGATGGGCGCGAAATCCGCCACCGGGTCGTAGGTCAGCTTGCCCAGTATGTGCGGCGCAATCGCCTGCGGCCCGATCGAGGTGCCCAGCAGCGTCAGGCCGTCCGGCTCGGCGCGGGCCACGCGGGCGGCGCCGATGGTGCCGGTGGCGCCGGGGCGGTTGTCGACGATCACGCGCGTGGCCATCTGCGCGTCCAGTTGTTGCGCGATGGCGCGGCCCAATACGTCGGTGCTGCCGCCGGCCGGGTAGGGCACCACCCAGGTGATGGTCTTGCCGGCCGGCCAATCCTGCGCGGCGCGCGCGCTGAAGGCGGCGCTCGCGGCCAGGGCCGCGCCAACGGCGATGAAGCGCCGGCGAGAGAGGGTGAAGGGTGCATGCATGGGGTGTCTCCTCGGTGTTTTGGTATTTATGCCGGAAAGCCGTACAAGGCCGCCGGGTTGTGCACCAGGACTTGGCGCAACCGGGCGCTGCCGGTCCATTCGGCCAATCTGTCGAACTGGCGCGCGTCGTCGGGCATGGGCTGCATGCCGGCCGACGCCGATGCGTGGGGCCAATCGCTGCCCCAGACGATGCGTTCGGGGTTGGCATCGAGATAACTGCGGGCCAGGGCGTCGAGCGCCGGGTCCTCGACGCAGTGGCGCGGGCTGACGATGTAGCCGCCCGACAGCTTGAGCCAGGCGCGGCCTTGGCCCAGCAGACGCAGCACCAGGGCATGGGCGGGATGCGCGCCGGCCTGCTGCGGACCGATACGGGCCATGTGGTCGAACACGACCGGCGCCGGCAATGCCGACAGCAGACCATCCAGTTCCGCCAGCCGATCGGGCGGCATCAGCAACTGGACATGCCATCCCAGCGGGGCCACCCGCGCCGCCAGCGGCAGGATCTGGTCGACCGAGCCGGTCACCCCCAGCGAAAGGTTGAGCCGGATGCCGCGCACGCCGGCGCTGTGCAAGGCTTCCAATTGCGCGTCACTTTCGTTGCCGTCGATCACGGCCACCCCGCGCGCCTGTTCGCCCATTTGGGCCAGCGCATCGAGCATGGCGCGGTTGTCGGCGCCGTAGGTGGACGGCGTGACCAGCACCGCGCGCTGGGTGCCGAGGCGGGCCTGGACGGCGCGGTACTGCGTCATCGACGCGTCCGGCGGCAGCAGCCTGGCGCCGCTCGCCGCCGGATAGCGGCGGTCATAGGCGTGGATGTGGCAGTCGCACGCCCCGGGCGGAGCCGCGGTGGCCGGCCGGGCGTCACCGCTGGAGTAGGCATCGTCGGCAGCCACGGCAGGATCACTCCACCTTCGCGCCCGAATCCATGACGATCTTGCGCCACCGGATGCGGTCGTCGTGGATCAGCTTGGCGAATGCCTCCGGCGTGCCGGTGAGCACGCGCGCGCCCTGTTCCTGGTACTTGACGCGCAGATCCTGGGTCTGGAGCGCTTTGTTGAACTCGGCGTTCAGGCGCTGCACGATGTCCTTCGGCGTGCCGGCGGGGGCGGCCAGGCCGAACCAGGTGACGGCCTCGAAGCCGGGGAAGCCGCGTTCGGCGATGGTGGGCACGTCGGGCATGTCCGGTACGCGCTGCGCTGAAGTCACCGCCAGCGCCCGCATCTTGCCGCTGCGCACGTGGCCGATAAGGGTGGGAACCGACGACAGATACATGTCGATCTGCCCGCCGATCAGGTCGTTGGAGGCCTGCGCCGCGCCCTTGTAGGGGATGTGCGTGAGCTTGATGCCCGCGGCATTCTGCAACTGCACCGCCGCCAGGTGAGCCACCGTGCCATTGCCGGAGCTGGCGAAGTTCAGCGACCCCGGCTTGGCCTTGGCCGCCGCGAGCATGTCCTCGAAGGTCTTGAACGGCGAGTTGGCCGGCACCACGATGACCAGCGGCGCGTCGGCCACCAGGCCGATGGCGGTGAGGTCTTTCTCGGGGTCGTAGGGCAGCTTGGCGTACAGGGTGGGGTTGATCGCCAGATTGCTGGTCTGTCCCAGTACCAGGGTGTACCCATCCGGCGCCGATTTGGCGACCGCGTCCACGCCGATGTTGCCGCCCGAGCCTGGCCGGTTTTCCGTGACGATGTTCCAGCCGGTGTTGCCGGCCACCTTCATTGCCGCTTCCCGGGCCAGCACGTCGGTGCCGCCGCCGGGCGGGAACGGCACGATCAGGCGGATGGGTTTGTCGGGATATCCCTGGGCGGCACTCAGGCTGCTCATGCACACCAGGGCCAGGCCCGACAGCAAGCGCGCGAACGGCTTCATGTTTTGTCTCCGATGTTTGTTTTTGGTGGACGAATTGTCGAAGAGTGTTCCGTCCAATACAATACGATTTCGTACAGTGAAACGTGTTGCGTATGGCGAACCATGATATGAATCCGGAATCTGGCGTGGACTCGGCCGAAGAGGGCGTGGTGGCCGTGCGCCGCGCGATGCGCATCCTCGAAGCGTTTGGCGTGGAGGACGCGCATTTGTCGCTGGCGGAACTGAGCCGGCGCACCGGCTGCCACCGTTCCACCGTATTGCGGCTGGCCCGCACCCTGGCGCTGGACGACTACCTGGCGCAGCGGCCCGACGGCACCTGGCGCCTGGCGCGCGCCGCGGGTTGGCTGGGCGCGTGTTACCAGGCCACCTTCAACATCGCGGAGGTGGTCCAGCCGATCCTGCGCGAGCTGTCGGCGGCGACCGGCGAAAGCGCGACGTTCTACGTGCGCGAGGGCAAGCAGCGCATCTGCATGGCGCGCGTCGAAGGCCCGAAGTCGATCCGGCACCACGTGCGCGTCGGCGCGGCCTTGCCTCTGGAGCTGGGAAGCCCGGGCCGCGTGCTGCTCGCTTTTTCCGGTGAAGCGGGCGAACCCTATGAATCGGTGCGCCGCGCCGGCTACATGGTGTCGTTGGGCGAACGCGAGGCCGAGGTGTCCAGCATCTCCGCGCCGGTCTATGGCATCAATTGGACGCTGCTGGGGGCGGTGTGCATTTCGGGACCGATCTCGCGCCTGAGCGAGAGCGTGCTGCTTGAATTGAAGGAACCCATCCTCGCCGCGGCCAGCCGCCTGTCGCGCTCGCTGATGGGCGCGCGACAAGGGAACAAGCCCTAGCGCCGCGGCAGCGTCCGGCGTGGCGCTCGCGCTTGCGCTACGCTACCCGTCTTTGCGCGCCATTGGCGCGAACACCGAGGATGCCGCGATGAATGGCGAACACCACTATGACGTCAGCGTGACCTGGACCGGCAACACCGGCAAGGGCACCGCCAGCTACACCGCGTATGCGCGCGACCACCTGATCCAGGCGCCGGGCAAGCCCGACATCGCCGGCTCGGCCGACCCGGCGTTCCGCGGCGATGCGGCACGCTGGAATCCCGAAGACCTGCTGGTGGCCTCGCTGTCGGCCTGCCACAAGCTCTGGTACCTGCACCTGTGCGCGGTCGAGAACATCACCGTGACGGCCTACCGCGACGATGCGCACGGCGTCATGCGCGAAGATCCCGAGCGTGGCGGCGCCTTCGCCTCGGTCACGCTGCGTCCCGAGGTCACCATCGCCGCCGGTGGCGACGCCGGTCTGGCCGAGGCCCTGCACGCGCGCGCCCATCACTTCTGCTATATCGCCAACTCGATGAACTTCCCCGTGCACTGCGAACCGCGCATCGTCGTGGCCGCGTGACCGGACCGGACAAAGGTGATCGCCATGCCGACAATCTGGGGCCGGCGCAGTTCATTCAACGTGCAGAAAGTGCTGTGGCTGGCCGGTGAACTCGGCCTGGCCTACGAACACATTCCCGCCGGCGGCCGATTCGGCCTGCTGGACACGCCCGAATTCCTGCGGATGAACCCGCATGGGCGGGTGCCGCTGCTGCGCGACGGCGACACCGTGGTGTGGGAATCGCACGCCATCCTGCGCTACCTCGCCGCGCGCCATGGCGCCGGGGCCTTCTGGCCGGCCGACCCGGCGCGCCGCGTGCGCGCCGACGGCTGGATGGACTGGGCCCAGACGGCGCTGTAGCCGGCCTTCCTGTCCGGCGTGTTCTGGGGCTACTACCGCACCCCCGAGGCCCAGCGCGATCCGTCCGCCATCGCGCGCAGCCTGGACGCCACCCATGCCTGCCTGCGCCAGCTCGATGCGGTGCTGGCCGCGCAACCCTATCTGGGCGGCCAGGCGTTGACGCTGGCCGACATTCCCGCCGCCACCACGCTGTACCGCTACTACGAACTGGACATCGCCCACGAGCCCCTGGCGCACGTGCGGGCCTGGTACGAGCGCCTGCGCGAACGTCCGGCCTACCGCGAACACGTCATGGTGCCGTTCGGCGAATTGAAGGGGCGGCTGGATTTCTGACGGTCGCGGGGCTGTTAAGCTTTCCCTGGCCGGTGCGAACGCATGCCGGCAGGCTTCTTTCTTGCGACATACCCCATGCTCCTGCCTCTTGCCGACTGGCCGCAATGCGCGCCCGAACTGGATATTGCCGGCTTGCGCCTGCGTCCGCTACGCCAGACCGATGCGGCCGACTGGTATGCCTACCTGCGTGACGACAACGTGACCCGCCACACCAGTTGGCAGATCGACGGCGCGCAGGTGCTGGCCGATCTGATCCAGGACTATGCCGACCCGGTGGCCAGTCATTGCATGCGCCTGGCGATCGTCGAGACCAACGACCACTTGGTCGGAACCATCGGGTTCAACGAGATCGCGCCCGGCGCGCGCCGCGCCGAAATCGCTTATGACCTTTCGCCTTCGCACTGGCGTCGCGGCATTGCCTCGCGGGCCTGCGAGACCGTCACTGCGTGGGCCTTTCAGACGCTGGGCTTGGCCCGGGTCCAGGCCACGGTGCTGGATACCAATACCGCGTCGGCCGGCGTGCTGGAACGCTGCCATTTCGACCGCGAAGGGCTGCTGCATCATTACCGTCAGGTACGCGGCGAGCCGCGCCATTTCTGGATGTATGCGCGCATCTGGCCGCCCGCGCTGGTTGGCGCCGAATGTGGCTAGGCCTGCCTTCCATTCCCGCGCGCCCGGCCTTGCCAAGCCGCCATTTCCTTCCGAGAGAACCATGAAGTCCGCTTTGATTGTGATCGATGTGCAACGCGCCCTGTTCGAAACCACACCCGAGCCCGCCGAGGCCGGCGCCG
>JACDJA010003282.1_pt1 | contig 10612 bp, 8 predicted proteins | sample 7449241 | NCBI WGS metagenome assembly JACDJA01 (sample SAMN14253289, study PRJNA609438) | sludge metagenome | isolation source: initial anaerobic sludge | collected 2018-12-20 | reverse complement strand
GCCCGATAACCTCATTGCTGGGTAGTCGAGCAGGCGCAAGACCTCTTCGTCGGGCACGCGCTCGGCGGCCGGCAAATCCTCGAAAGGGACGGCATCGAAGATCCGCCACAAGGCCCGTTCTTTTTCAGGGAAATCCTTGAGCTTTTTCTTGTAGGCGCCGACGCGGATGAATTGCTGTCCGCTGAAACTGACCGGATAGTTGGTCGCCCGGGGGATTTCCAGGATGACGATCGGTTTCCCATCAGATTCGGTGCGATGGAACCGGAAGTGAATGCGAGGATTGGTCAACCGCAGCAGCCAGCTTTCCAGTTCCTCGTTTCCTTTTCTGGCCAGTTCAGGACGAAAGGCCGTACCGGTAACGTCATGGGTGCCGTCGTCCACCCCCCCCACACCAGATAGCCGTTGGTCTTGCCGCACAACGCCGCCGCGTTGCTCAGCGCCGAGATGTATTCACCGATTTCGTGGGGATCGGCATAGTTGGCCTTGAACTCCACCCACTCGGTTTCGTTGGGCAGCTTGCGCAACTCCCGCAACAACCCGGCCAGGTAGGCTTCGTTCCGTTCTGCATTCATTGGACGGCACCTCGTACGTCGATTTTACCTGTAACCGCGGCGGTGATCCGCAGGAGGCCTTCCTCCATGTACCTTTCAGATGCTTTTTCGGATGTCCGGCTCATGGCTGTTTTCTCCGGCGTGCCGTGCGCACCCGGTAAAGGCGCTCTGTGAACCCGCCCTCTTTTTCAAAGCCTTCAGCCTGGGCCGCAATCTGGCGGTCGAGGAGGTGGCAGGATAGGTTCAGCAAGGAAAGAGCGGCGTTGGCGACCAGGGTGGAAGACCCCAAGGACGAACACGGACGGCCACGGACCGGCAAGGACTGATTCTTGCGGTGGGTGTCGTCCGTGCAAGTCCGTGAATGTCCGTGTGCGTCCGATCGTCTCTTTTCCTCTGCCACCCACGCCTGCACTTCTTCGAGACTGGCGCAACGCCTGCGTTTGAACCGCACCAACACAGGGTGATCCGGGGCCAATAACGGCAAACCCCGCTGGCGCAAAAAATCCTCATAATCCAGGCGCAGCTCTTCCAGGCTGGCCCGGGCCACATTGGTGAGTTTCAGCTCTGTTTTCTTCGAGGTGGCCGACGCTTGGCTGCCTTCGGCGATGTTCTGCACTCCGCTGCGGGCCGCCTGCACCATCTGGTCCCGGGTCCGGCTGAAGCGATCCACGTAAAGTTCGCAAAACCGAACCGTCACGTCATAGACCAGTTGCGCCACCTGAAAGCTTTTAAGTCTCCGGTATCCGCCATGCTTGGGGATCAACGGCTCCTTTTCAACCATGCCCGCCCCCCAGTCATTTCAGCCTGTCCGTGCCCGCCCGTGTCATTCCCTGTGATTCCCTGTCCGGCATTGTCCGACCGTGCTTGTCTGTATAAGTTTGTGGTCTGTGTTCGTCCATGAACACTCGCCCGCCTCCGCCCGCACGTCGATCTTATCCGTTACCGTGGCGGTGATCCGCAGAAGGCCTTCCTCCATAGAAAGGGAGCCGCGCGGGTGTCCCTAAAAACAATGAAGCCCGCTGTGTCGAGTGCGGAGCGCACTTGCACAGCGGGCTTCGGGAGAAGGGCGCCCGGTTTTTGTTACGGCGCATCTCCCCTGACGAGCGAAGCAAGGCGTGGACGCGACCCATCAGCCACCCTCAAAATGCGGCCGGTGATGCACCTTAGAAGAAAACGGCGGTATCCAGCGCCGATAATTTCGCGCCTGAGGGATCAGGTCGATTCAGAAGCCGATCTTCTCCGGCGGCCGGCGCTCGGGGACGTAGGGGTGGGGCATCTCGTCCTCGTTCCACGCCTTGGAGACGTAGAGGTTGCAGTAGCAGCTGCCGTACTCGGCCACATCCGCCTCACGGTAAACGCAGGGGCAGATGATGTCGCGGTCGGCCTCCTTGTCCCCCGCGGCGAGGCGGCAGGGGCAGGCCATGTACCCGTAGCGCTGCTTGTTGACCAGCAGGGCCTCCATCAGTTCCATCACCCGCCGCCGATCCTTGTTGAAATAATACCCCTTGGGCTCCTGCGACTTTTTCAGCATCTCGTAGAGTTCTTCAGCGTTCATGACACTCCCAGGGCCTCCTTGATCTCCTGCTCCTTGTAGCCGACGATGACCTTGTCGCCGATGATGATGGTCGGAAAGGAGCATCTGGGGTTGAACTTCTTCACATCCTCGATGATGGCCCGGCGCTCCTCGCCTTCCAGCAGATCCACATCGACGAAATCATACTGCACCGTGCATTCATCCAGCAGCTTCTTGGTCGATTTGCAATGGCTGCACGTACTCAATGAGTAGAGTTTCACGGGTTTGTCGTTCATCGATCCTCCCTTTATCCAGTTTCAGCCCATCCGTTCCCAATAAACCCCTTTTAAACACATCCAACCATAGACGAAGCCATTTGACAACGGATCCATCGGCTCGCGGGGCTCTTATTCCTTCGTTCGTCCGGCTTTCAACCGCGCCGTCAGCATCATGGCCGCCGCCTCGGGACTTTGGCCCAGATGGGCCAACACCGCATCCACCGTCCGCCGGGCGGCCGCCCTGAGGTCGTCGCGACCCGTCCAGGCGGCCAGCCTCTGCATCACCAGGGCCGCCACGGATGAGGCCGAGGGAATCACGCTGTCGCTGTCCTCCTTGATCCGCGTCAGCGGCACATCGGCGGCATCCACCGAGGTGAGAAAAAGGCCGCCGTCGGGATCCTGGAAGCGTTCCAGAAAAACGTCGGCGAGCTGCTCGGCCCAGTCGCGCCAACGGGTATCCGCCGTGGCCGCATACAGGTCCGCCAGTCCTTGGGCCAGGAAGGCGTAGTCGGTGGCCATGGCGTCGATCCCCGCCGCCCCGTCACACCAGCGACGTTTGAGCCGATGGGCCACCGCATCGTAGAGGTGTTTCTGGACAAAGGTGGCGGCCCGGACCGCCGCTTCCTGGTATCGCGCCCCGTTTTCACTGTCTTTGAAATGCCCGGCCGCCTTGGCCAGGGCTGAAATGGCCAGGCCGTTGGCCTCGACAACGATCTTTTCGTCCCGGTGGGGCCGGGGTCGCTGCTCGCGCGCCGTCATCAGCACGTTGCGAGCCGCATCCAAACGGCGCTGCACCTCCAGAGCTTCCAGGTTGAAATGCCGGGCCGCCGCCTCGATCCCCTGGGCGGCAAAGAGAACATTTTGGCCGGTAAACATGCCGTGGGGATCATCGACGACATTGCCCGTGGGCTGCATCCCGAACCGATAGGCCCACAGGGCCGCATCCGCCGGGTCCAGGAGGCGATCCACCGCCCCATGGTCCCAGACGTAAAAGGCCCCCTCCCGGGCCGGCGCCGCGGGATTGCCGGAAACGGGGCTGTCGGCATCCTCGGCGGCGAAAAACCCGCCCTCCGGCCCCTGGAGATCACGCAGGAGGTAATTCAGGGTCTCCATCGCGGCCCGGGCGAACATCTCATCCCCGCTGACCCGATGCGCCTCCAGGAGCACGCCGGCCAGTTGGGCGTTGTCGTAGAGCATCTTCTCGAAATGCGGCACGTGCCAGCGCTCATCGACGCTGTAACGGTGAAACCCGCCCCCCACCTGGTCGTAAATCCCGCCGCGAATCATGCGCCGCAATGTCTCCAGGGCCATGTCGAGGCCTTCCGGATCATCGCCGGCCCGGGCGCCGCGGGCATCGCCCTCGGCAATGAGAAACGTCAAGAGCGATGGCGAAGGAAACTTGGGGGCCGGCCCGAAGCCCCCATTCCGTCGGTCGTAGCGCTGGGCCAGGGCCTGGCGTGCCGCGGCAACCGGATTCGGCCCGCCTGAAACCGCCCCCGATCGGCTCCCGTTCAAGTGCGCCACGACGGCCGCCGTGATCGATTCGGCGGACTGGCGAAGACGGCGGCGCTGATCCGGATCCTGCCAGAGCCGGGCGATGTGATCCACCAGGTCCGGCCAGGCCACCGTGCCGAAACGACTCGTGGGCGGAAAGTAGGTACCTCCGAAAAACGGTTTGAGATCCGGAGTCAGAAAGACGTTCAACGGCCAGCCCGCGGATCCTGTGAGGGCGGAGACGGCCGTAATGAAAAGCTTGTCGATGTCCGGACGTTCCTCCCGGTCGAGCTTGATGCACACAAAACCATCGTTCATCCGGCGGGCCACCGTCGGGTCGTCGAAGGACTCGTGAGCCATCACATGGCACCAGTGGCAGGTGGAATAGCCGCTGGAAAGCAGAATGGGCCGATCCAGACGCCGGGCCAATGCCAGGGCATCCGGCCCCCAGGGGTGCCAGTCCACCGGCTGGTGGGCATGCTGGCGCAGGTAGGGGCTCTTTTCGCGAATCAGGTGATTTTCAAAGGTCATGGCGGCACCTTTCGATGGCGGGATTTTTTTAGCTTGACAAAAGAATCAGGGCGATTAGGTTTAACGATAATGATTATTGTTAGTAAGTAAAGACATCGTGAGAAACCAATCTTTCCAAGAAGGAGGGCTCGATGCCAGAAGCATCAAACAAGACCAAAAGTGCCGGTAATCTGCCGAACATCAAGGATTTTACCATCTGCGACGCCACGGCCCAGATGTTGGAAAAGGCCCGCCGGGACGGGGTTGAAACCGCCTTTGACCGGGCCGCCAACATGAAACCCTGCCCCATCGGCGCCGATTCGGCCTGTTGCAAGAATTGCTCCATGGGGCCCTGCCGCCTCAACGCCAAGGATCCCTATGGCAGGGTAGGGGTTTGCGGTGCCACCATCGACACCATCATGGCGCGCAACTTCGCTCGCATGGTGGCTTCCGGGGCCGCGGCGCACACCGACCATGGCATGTCGATGCTCGACCTGTTTCGCGAGGTGGTCCACGGCAAGATCAAGGAATACCGCATCAAGGATACCCGCAAGCTCGAGCTGGTGGCCCGGGAAGTGGGAATCGAAACCGAGGGCCGCAGCGTCGAGGACATCGCCAACGACCTCTACACCGAGCTGGAACGCACCTACACCCAAGTGGAGGGCGAGATTCCCTTCGCCAAGCGGGTGCCGAAGAAAACCCTGGAAACCTGGCGTAAACTCGGTATCGTCCCCCGGGGGGCCATGCGCGAAATCATGGAACTGATGCACCGGACGCATATCGGAGTGGATCAGCACTACGAAAACATCACCAAACAGTGCAGCCGCACGGCCCTGTCGGATGGATGGGGCGGATCCATGGTGGCCACCGAAATCTCCGATATCCTCTTCGGCACCCCCACTCCGGTGGCCGTCGATGTGAACATGGGGGTCCTCAGAGAGGACCACGTGAACATCATCGTTCACGGCCACGAGCCGAACCTGTTCGAATCGATGCTGATTTCCGTCAACACCCCCACCTTGATCGAGGCGGCCAAGGCCGCCGGCGCCAAGGGACTCAACCTGGTGGGCATGTGTTGCTCCGGCGCCGAAATGATGTCCCGCCACGGAATTCCCCACGCCGGCAACTTCATGTCCACCGAGGCCGTGCTGGTCACCGGTGCCGTGGATACCATGTGCGTTGACGTTCAGTGCATCAAGCAGGGGCTGGCCAAGGTGGCCGAGTGCTACCAGACGCCGCTGATCACCACCAACCCGCGTTGCCATATCGAGGGGGCCAAGCACATCGAGTTCAAGGAACACGACCCCCAAGCCACCACCGATGAAATCGTTCTCCAGGCCATCACCCGGTTCAAGAGCCGCCAGATGCCGGTGGAAATCCCCAAGATCACCAACGCGGGGATCCACGGCTTCTCCCACGAGTACATCAACTACATGCTCGGCGGCACCTTCCGCGCCAGCTACACCCCCCTCAACGACAACATCATCAACGGCCGGATCCGGGGCGTGGCCGGGGTGGTGGGCTGCACCAATCCCCGGGTGAAACACGACTGGGTCCACGTGGAGTTGGTCAAGGAACTGATTCGCAACGATGTGCTGGTGCTTCAGACCGGATGCAGCCAGATCTCCCTGGCCAAGGCCGGCCTACTGACTCCCGAGGCGGCCCATCTTGCCGGCCCGGGGTTGATGGAAGTCTGCGAAACCGTCGGCATGCCGCCGGTGCTCGGGATGGGATCGTGCGTGGACAACAGCCGTATCCTCATCGCCGCCGCGGAGATGGTGCGGGTGGGCGGCCTGGGAGACAGCATCGCCGATTTGCCGGTGGCGGGGGCCGCGCCGGAGTGGATGAGCGAAAAGGCCATTTCCATCGGCCATTATTTCGTGGCTTCAGGCGTCTACACCGTCTTCGGGGTCAGCTTCCCCATCGTCAAGGAAACCAAATTTCACAAGCTGCTCTTTGAGGGACTGGAATCCATGGGGATCGGCAAGTGGGGGTTCGATCCGGATCCCTACCGGATGGCCGCCTTGATGATCGCGCACATCGACAAGAAACGAAAGGCGTTGGGCATCGACAAGGCCAGGGAGCGGGTGCTGGTGGACATGGCCGATCGGCGTGACATCGCCGCCGCCTGATCGCCCCATCCGTCCCATCGCAACAACCCGAAAAAAGACGGGGCGCCCTTAGGGCGCCCCGTCTTTTCGGCACTTTTGGGAACAACGCTAGGAAAAAAGGTCAGGATGCTCTTCCAGGAAGCGGTAGAGCGTTGCCCGGCCGACCCCAAGGACCCTGGCGGCCCTGGACTTGTTGCCGCCGGTTTCTTTCAGTGTCCGCGCCACGGCCTCAGGAGTCAATTTACGAAAGGGGCCGGCGGCGGTTTTCCCCTCGGATCCAGGCCCTCGGTTTCGGCCGCCAAGCCGTTTGCGTTGGCAGTCGATCAACTCCAGGGGCAGATTCCGGGGACTGATAGCCCCGCCGCCGGACTTGACGATGGCAAACTGGATGGCGTTTTGCAGCTCACGAACGTTGCCGGGCCAGTGGTAGTCCATCAACACCGACAACGTCTCCCGGGTGACATGGGGCACCTTGTGACCGTAGCGCTCCCGCGCCTCGGCCAGGAAATGATCCACCAGCAGCGGGATATCGTTTTTTCGTTCCCGCAGCGGCGGCAGGTGGATCGGAATCACGTTGAGCCGGTAGTAGAGATCGTCACGGAAGCGTCCTTCCTCGACTTCCCGCTTCAGATCCTTGTTCGTCGCGCTGATGATCTTCACCGACACCGAAATTTCCTTTTCGCCCCCCACTCGGACGAAGCGCCCCTCCTGTAAAAATCTCAGCAACTTGACCTGCATCGGCTTGGACAACTCGGCGATCTCGTCGAGGAAGATCGAGCCACCGGCGGCCAGTTCGAAGCGGCCTTTCTTGTCGCGTACCGCACCTGAAAAGGCCCCCTTGACATGTCCGAAGAGTTCGCTTTCGATGAGATTTTCCGGCAGGGCGCCGCAATTGATGGGGACAAAAGGCGCCCCGGCGCGGTGACTCTCGGTATGAATCGCCGTGGCCACCAGCTCCTTGCCGGTGCCGGTTTCCCCGCAGATATGCACGGGGTAATCGTAGGCGGCCACGTCGATGATCTGCTGAAAAACGTTGAGCATCTTGACATCCTGGCCCACGATGTTGGCAAAACTCGTCAGCTTGTGCGCCTGGATCTGAAGGGCCAGCATATCGGTGACATCCCGGAAGCAGGCCACCACGCCGATGGGGGCGCCGTCGTCGCCGTTCATGGTTGTCACGGACATCTCCACCCGCCGGGTCTCGCCATTGCGCCGGTAGACGGTGATGGGGTATTCGCAGTGGTCCGGAAGCACAGGGTGGGGGTCACAAAAGCTGCATTTTTCCCCGCAGAAAGGGGCGCCGAAGGCCTCGTGGCAGTCTTTGCCCACCACATCCTGGCGCGAAAATCCGGTAATCCGCTCGGCCTCGGTGTTGAAAAAGAAGATCCGCCGCTGCATGTCGTGGGCGATGATCCCTTCCTTCAGGTTGTCCAGGATCCGTTCCAGGTTGGCCCGGTTGGCGGTGATTTGACCGAGGGGCACGGCACCGGTTTCCTCTCTGTGTCTTGAAATACGGCAGGACGCCCACGGCTTCCTTGGAACGCTCGCGCAGAACGTTGCCACGGCAAACAGCTTAGGCGGTGAATGGGGTTGAATACCGAAAGTTTAGTACAAAGTCAATCCTGGCCGTCTTGACAGGAACGAAGCTTGCCCACTATTATAGAGGACGTTTGCAATCCACCAACGCCGGGGCGAGGCGGTGACCACAGGCTCAGCCCCGGCTTTCTTGTGCCCGGGGTGAGCGATTTTGCTTTTGCGGTTTTTCGAGAGAACAGTCCTACGGCATCCCAGGGCCGTGATGGTTGTTTTGTTGTTGTTGTTCACGGTGTTGGTCTACCATGGCCGTGACTTTCGCCTCGATGCTTCCTCGGAAACCTTGATGCTCGAGCATGATACCGATCTGGCCTACGCCCGCCAGATCAACGAGCGCTACGGCGATTCGAATTTCTTGGTAGTGGCCTATGTTCCCCGGGGGGACCTGTTGGACGATGCCGTGTTGACACGCATCGCCTCTCTGCGGAACGAGTTGCAACAAGTGCCACGGGTGTCCCAAGTCATCTCCATTCTGGACCTGCCCCTGCTGGAAAGTCCTCCGGTGCCCGTCAAGGAGTTGGCCTCAGACCTGCGTACCCTGACCGACCCGCGCACCGACCGGAGCATGGCCCGTTGCGAGTTGGGTCAAAGCCCCCTTTTTCAGAATCTTCTGGTGGGGCCCAACCTCGAAACCACCGCCCTGGTGATCACCTTCGAGCCGGATCTTCGCTGGGATGCGTTACGCTCAGAACGTAACGCATTACGTGATAAAGCCAGAACCGAAAGCCTCACCGAAACGGAAAAAGAGACCCTGGCACAAGTTTCGGCGGCTTTTCTCGCCCACCGGGACCAACAGCGTGATCAGTGGCACACCACCATCACTGAAATCCGCGCTGTCCTGGACCGCTATCGCGATGACGCCGACGTGTTCCTCGGTGGGGTAGAGATGATCGCTGACGATATGCTTTCCTTTATCAGCAGCGACCTGAAGATCTTCGGCACCGGGGTTTTCATCTTCCTCATCCTTATTCTCTGGGTCCTGTTCCGCAACTGGCGCTGGGTGGTGATCCCGTTGATCTGTTGTTCGGCATCGGCCTTGGCCATGGTGGGGATTCTTGGCTGGTTCGACTGGGAAGTCACTGTCATTTCCTCCAACTTCATCTCTTTGCAGCTCATCATCACCATGGCGCTGACCATTCACCTCATCGTGCGCTACCGAGAGCTGTTGCGTCGCGACCCCCTTGCCGATCAGCCCACCTTGGTCAGCAAAACCGTGGCCCTGATGATCAGGCCTTGTTTTTTTACTATCTTAACCACCATCGCCGGCTTTTCTTCGCTTGTTTTTTCAGACATCAAACCGGTGATCACCTTCGGCTGGATGATGATATTAGGGCTTTTGGTTTCCATGGTCGCCACCTTCATCCTTTTTCCCTCCGTACTGATGCTCCTTCCACGGCAAAAAATGCCGCCCTCCCGCAACGGAAACTTCGACCTGCCCCAAATCATGGCTCGTTTTACTGAAACCCATGGAAAGCTGATTTTGTCCGTGAGCGCCTTGACGCTGGTCTTGAGTGCTTGGGGGGCGAGTCGACTCAACGTCGAAAACGCTTTCATCGACTATTTCAAGCACTCCACAGAAATCTACCAGGGCATGAGGGTAATCGACCAACGGTTGGGCGGCACCACGCCCCTGGATGTCGTGCTCACCTTAAAAAATGAAAGTGAAAAGGACGCACCCCCCCCGGAGCCGGCTTCATCCGAAAGCTTGGACGCCTTTGACACCTTCGCCGAATTCGACCAGGCCCAAGACGATCCGAGATACTGGTTCTCCCTGGACCGCTTGCGGACCGTGGAGGCGGTCCATGACTACCTGGACCACTTGCCGGAAACCGGCAAGGTCCTCTCACTGGCCACCCTGGTAAAGGTGGCACAAGGGCTGAATCAAGGACTCCCGCTGGACAATTTCACCCTCGCTTTGCTCTTTGGCGAATTGCCATCGGAGGTCCGCGATATTCTGGTAGAACCTTACGTCTCGCTGCCCCATGACGAAGTCCGAATATCGGTGCGAATCATCGATTCACTACCCGGCCTGAGACGAAACGAGCTGTTGGAACACATCGAATCCGATTTGGTGGAGAAAATCGGCCTGGAGAAAGAAAACTTCCGGTTGGGCGGCATGATGGTGCTGTACAACAACATGCTCCAGAGCCTTTTTCAGTCCCAAATCCTCACCCTCGGCACCACGGTGCTGCTCTTGATAGGAATGTTTCTGGTGCTTTTCCGATCGGCCCGCGTCGCCTTGATTGCCATCTTTCCCAGCCTGCTTTCCATCGGCGTGGTGCTCGGATTCATGGGGTGGGTCGGGATTCCGCTGGACATGATGACCATTACCATTGCCGCCATCAGCGTTGGCATTGCCGTCGATGATACCATCCACTATATCCATCGCTTCCAAGTGGAGTATCGCCGTCGGGGCCGCTACATCGCCACCATGCACTTCTGCCATGGGAGCATCGGCCGGGCGATGCTCTACACCTCGGTGATTTTTATCGTGGGTTTTTCCATTCTGGTGTTTTCCAATTTTATCCCCACAATTTATTTCGGCATTCTGACAGGTTTGGC
>JACDJA010003277.1_pt1 | contig 10620 bp, 13 predicted proteins | sample 7449241 | NCBI WGS metagenome assembly JACDJA01 (sample SAMN14253289, study PRJNA609438) | sludge metagenome | isolation source: initial anaerobic sludge | collected 2018-12-20 | reverse complement strand
TGCACTTGAAGCATCAAATGTGGATCTATCATCAGCTCTAACACAGCTTATAATCATCCAAAGAGGTTACCAAGCAAATGGTAAAACCATAACAACATCAGACACCCTGCTTGAAACTCTGCTTGGTATCAAACGATAGGTAGATGTCTAAAGTTATAATCATCGGTGCAGGTGGAGCGGGACTTTGTGCCGCTCTTAGTGCTAAAAAAAGTGGAGCTGATGTTTTAGTTATAACAAAAGAGTATGCAACAAGATCTCAAACTTGTATGGCTCAAGGTGGCATAAATGCAGTTTTAAGCCATAGTGATGACTCCATAGAAGCTCACATAAACGACACAATAAAATCATCTGCAAACTTAGCAAACAAAGATAGAGTTAGCTTCATGTGCCACCAAGCACCTAAAGCTATAGAGTGGCTAGATAGCATAGGTGTTAATTTTAGCAGAGATGAAAATGCCAACATTGCTCAAAGAAAACTAGGCGGTGCTAGTGGGACTAGAGCTTGTTATGCAAAAGATTACACGGGTTTAAAGATTTTACACACTCTTTATGATAGATGTTTAAAAGAGGGGATAGAGTTTTTAAATGAGCACCATGCACTTGAGGTGTTAGTTGATAGTAGCAAAAGTGTTTGTGGTGTTAGTGTTTTAGATAAAATCAGTGGCGAAGTGAAGCATTTAGCGACTAACAGTGTTGTTATGGCAACGGGTGGTTTTGCAAAAGTTTATGGCAAAAACTCAACAAACTCCTACTCATCTATGGGCGATGGCATATCGATGGCACTAAGAGCTGGAGCAAAACTAAGCGGTATGGAGTTTATACAGTTTCACCCAACTGCTTTAAAAAACTCATCTATACTTATATCTGAGAGTGCAAGGGGAGCTGGTGGATATCTGCTTAACTCAAAGGGCGAGAGGTTTGTTGATGAGCTTAGGAGTCGTGATGTTGTAGCTAGAGCGATCTATGAAGAGATGGAAAATGGTGAAGATATATTTTTAGACATAAGGCATATAGATGGCGAGTTGTTAGACAAAGAGTTGCCACAAGAGCTAAAACTTGCAAAACTTTATGAGGGTGTTGATGCAAAAAAAGAGCTCATTGGCATAAAACCAGCGGCTCACTATTGTATGGGTGGCATTGAGGTTGATGATGAAGCTCAAAGCTCCATAAAAGGGCTTTTTGCGGCGGGTGAGTGTGCTAATCATATGGTTCATGGAGCAAACAGGCTTGGTGGAAACTCACTTTTAGAGATTGTTGTTTTTGGGCTTTTAGCTGGAGAGAATGCAGCAAAAAACCTAGCTACAACTTGCTTGGAAGTTAAAGAAAATGTGTGTGAGAAATATTTTGAGTATGAAAATAGCATAAATTTTTACACTGCAAAAGATGAGCTTAGTGAGTTGTTTGTAAAAAATGTCGGCATAAAAAGAGATGAGAGCGGACTAAAAAAGACACTTGAGTTTATAAATGAGCTAAAATCTAACATAAACAAGATGGGCATTAGCGATAAATCAAGAGAGTACAACACAAATCTAAGCGACTTTTTGGAGTTTTTGTCTATGCTAGATGTTTGTGAAGCGGTTGTGAAAAGCGCTATAAATGCAAAGCATAGCATCGGTGCTCATTTTAGAAGCGATGAGGTTTGATGAATGAAGATAAACATAAAAAGATCAAACGGACAAGTAGCTTATGAAGCAGATGGAGCAACACTACTAGATCTATTTGTAAACATAAAACATACACAAGATGCCACACTTTGTTACTCTAGCGGTTGTAGAAGCGGAGTTTGTGGAAGTTGTGGAGTTAGAGTAAATGGGGTTGAAAAACTAGCTTGTAGCTACACTCCACAAGATGGCGACTTCATTGAGCCACTTAAAAATGCACAAATCATCAAAGACTTAGTCATAAAAGCTCCGCTAGAGTTTAACACTAGAGCAAAAACCTACCTTAATGAGGGCGAAGAAAAAGTTAGCATAACAAAAGAACAAGCTTTACTAAATGAGCTTCAAAGTGACTGCATACTCTGTTATAACTGTTATAGTGTTTGTCCTGTTTATGAAACAAAGCCCGACTTTTTGGGACCTTTTGCACTAACTAGAACTTGGAGATATGTTAGTGATGTAAGAGAGAGTGAAGTAAAACAAAAGCTAGATAATGTTCAAAATAGTGGCATATGGGACTGCACGCTTTGCAATGCTTGTACTTTAGTTTGTCCACAAGAGATCTCATCAAAAGCTGACATAGAAAAACTAAGAGCCAAAAGTGCGATGTTTGGCTATATGGACCCTAGTTTTTCATCGTTTGGTTTTGGTGGTGGGTTCGATGGAAGCCCTGTTTTTTGATATTTTGCTTTAATTTGTTATGATACTAACAAATGTTATAAAATCGTTAGTGAGGTTAGTATGGCAAAAGAGCATTCGTTTAACATAAGTGCAAACATCGATATGCAAAGTTTTAAAAATGCTATAAATTCGGTGGAAAAAGAGGTAGCAAACAGGTACGACTTTAAAGGCACAAACTATGAAGTCGATTTTAAAGAGAAAGAAAAACTCTTAGTTTTAGTAGCTTCTAGTGATAACAAACTAGAGGCTCTAAAAGATATAGTTATAGCAAAACTACTTAGGCAAGATCTATCTTCAAAGGCACTCGAGGAGCTAAGAGTTGAAAACTCTAGCGGAAATTCTCGTAAAATGACACTAAAAGTTATAGATTATATTGAGAGCAAAGAGGCAAAAAAGATAGTCGCCACTATAAAAGATTTGAAGCTAAAAGTAACTGCACAAATTGAGGGTGATGGCATAAGGGTTAAGGGTGCTAAGATAGATGATCTGCAAAAAGTGATCTCAACCATTCGTTCGCTTGAGTGGGAAGCACCGCTAATTTTTGAAAATATGAGGTAGTTATGCAAAAGCTAACCATACAAGAAGCAGCCGATAAAATGGGTGTTTCAAAAGAGGCGATCCATAACCGCATAAGAAGAGGCACACTAGAGAGTGTTATGCAAAGCGGTGTAAAATATGTCTTGTTTCAAGATGAGCAAAAAGAGCCAAAACCTAGCGTGAGCGATGATAAATACTACAAATATTTAGAAGAACAAAACCAAAAACTTCAAAACCGCATAGAGTTTTTAGAGAGTGAGAGTCGTGAGTTAAGGAACCAAAAAGAGCTGCTTTTGATTGAGGAGAAAAACAAAATAGAGCAGATTTATAGACAAAAAGATGAGCAGTTAAAAAGCATAGTTCAAGCCATATCTACAAAACTCATACCACAAAAACAAGAAGAGCCTAGCATTGAAGCGGAGGTCGAAATCCCGCACATTGAAAATAGACTTATTGGTTTAAAAAAACATCTCAAAGCTCTTAAGTTAAAACCAAAAAAGATAGATAAAATCTTCGCTAGATTTGATGCAGCTAGTGATATTAGAGTTTTAAAAGTGGGTAAAAAGATCTACATTGACCCACAAAAGTATGATTATAGTGATCTCTTAGGAAACTTAGAGTAAAATGCCGCTTCGGACAAATGGGAGAGTGGTTTAATCTAGTCGCCTGGAACGCGGCCGTAGGGCAACCTACCGAGGGTTCAAATCCCTCTTTGTCCACCACTACAAATCACAACAATCATTTAAATAGCATCTTCATCTTGTTCATTAGTTCTTATGCGTATAATTTTTTCAACAGGTGAGACAAATATTTTTCCATCTCCAATGTTCCCTGTTTTTGCAGCTTCTATGATGATAGATGTTATAAAATCAACATCTTTATCACAAACGATAAGTTCTATTTTTATTTTTGGTAAAAAATCAACTACATACTCAGTGCCTCTATAGAGCTCACTATGTCCTAGCTGTCTTCCATAGCCTTTTAGTTCATAAACACTCATACCAGCAACCCCAGCTTTAGCTAGGGCATTTTTTACATCTTCAAACTTAAATGGTTTGATTATCGCTTCAACTCTTTTCAAGTTTACTCCTTTGTGCTATTTAGTTGCAAAGTAGCATTAAAATGCTCTTTTAAACTCTGGATATGCTTCCATTCCACACTCAAGAACATCAAGCCCTTGTAGCTCGTGTTCACTGTTTGCTCTAAGAGGTATAAATCTATTTATGATAGATAGCGTTATAAATGAGCCTATAAAGACAAATATAGCCACTACAAAGATCCCTTTTAGTTGCCCAAATAGCGTGATGCCATCTTGGTTGGAGGCAAATATCCCTACCGCTAAAGTTCCCCAGATACCATTTAGTAGGTGAACCGATAGTGCACCAACTGGATCATCCATTTTAAGTTTATCAAACATAAACACGCCAAATATAACCAAAGCCCCGCCGATAGAGCCTATCAAAATTGAAAGAGAAGTGTCGTATAGATTCGCTCCAGCAGTGATTGCAACTAAGCCACCTAGTGCACCATTTAGTATCATTGTTATATCAAGTTTTTTGTACATAACATACATAATTATGGCAACCACAACTGCACCGCTTAGACCAGCGATGTTAGTGTTTAAGATGGTAAGAGCTACTATGTCCGCATTTACTTTGGACGATATAGAGCCAACACTTCCGCCATTAAAACCAAACCAACCTATCCATAGTAAAAAAGCTCCAAGTGTTACTAGAGGTATGTTTGAGGCGGGTATAACTTTTATGCCGCCATCTTTTGTGTATTTTCCCTCTCTAGCACCTATTATCAAAATAGCGGCTAGTAAAGCCCAGCCTCCAGTGCTATGAATAACCGTAGACCCTGCTAGATCATACATAGATAGCTCTAAAAATGTATCTTTTAAAAGATTTGAACCCCAAGTTATATTTACAACAAGTGGGTATAAGATAGATGCCATTATAAGGGCGAAAAGCATCAAAGGGATGATCTTTGTTCTTTCGCTGACACCGCCACTCATGATGTTTATTACCTTTCCAACAAATGCCATTTGGAATAGTAAAACTGCATATTTGCTCATTAGGTGATTATCCAAAACACCAAATGCCAATGAGTAACCAATAAGAACAAAAGCGAGGGAAGCTATGGCATAAATTAAAATATTTATGGTCAAGACGGAAGTAACATTTTTTGTTCTCACAATCCCAGCTTCTAGCATAGCAAATCCAGGAACCATAAAAATGATTAGTGTCATCGCAAACAATATGTAAAGCGTGTTAATAACGAAGGATAGAGAATCCATAATGTTTGTCCTTTTTTGAGCGTTAACTCCAGTACTGGACGGCGAAATTATACCAAAAAAACATAAAAATAATATAAAATAAACTTGTAATTAGCTGAAAATCTAGATATTTTGTTAATAAATAAAACAGTGTTACATTAAGTAACACTGTTTTATATTAAAATAATATGTAATAAGTTAAATATGAGCTTAATATAAAAAGCGATAATATTTAAATATGAAACATACACTAAAACAACTATACGGTTCACTTTTACTTTTGATCTATTTTGTGAAAATCCCCATATTTGTGGGGGTTGGAGTGTTGTATATATTTACACCATTTGAGCCAAATGTCGTTCTTAGTGGCTTTTGGGTGGTATCGGCTCTAGCGCTTATAGCAGATGTGCTAAGGCTACTTAAAAAAAGTAGTTAGCCTCAACTCTTAGTTCGTGGTTGCTTGTGTCGTTACCATATCCATTAGATTTTTTACCAGTGTTACCCGCGATATTGCTTACTATTTGGTTATCTTGGATCATATATCTAACTTTAAACTCAAGCCCTTTTATAGATGCAACATTGTACATAGCATCTATGTTTATTTGATGTGTATCGCCATTTCCATAACCTCTTTGACTAGCACTCTGGTAGCCAACTTTTGATGGATCTCTATCGTAGTAGCTATAGCTTACAAATGCACTAAGGCCATTTAGAAGTGATTTTAGATTTTGATCAAATTGTACCTTGTAAGCTTTCGTGTTTGCATTCCAATCTGTTATAGTCATAGATTTTGTGTAGCCAAATGTAGGAAATCCTTTCCAAGGAGCTAAGAGATCTCCATCACTTGAAGTTTGCGAGTAAGATAGTAGCAGTTTCGATGAAGCATAAGCAAAGATTGCACGGATAGCTACCATATCGGTGTCGATTTTATCATTATTATCGCCTTTATATTTTACACTAGATGTATCATAAGCAGAACTCCCTGTTTTTGGTTTTATGATATCCCCTGCACCGATGTCAAATTGGTGCATATATCTTAGTCCAAAACTACTAGCAACCTCTCCTAGTTTTGTGTTGTAGTTAGCTTCTAGCATAACTTGATTTACTAAATCATCCCAGTGCATATCCCAAAGATCAAGTTTTAATCCATCGATCGAAGTGTTGCTAAGTCCTATTATAGCAACATCACTTGCACTATGCCCACCATATCCAGCAGTAGTTTTTGTGTACTGAGTGCGGTAGTAGTTTGTTATCGCATCCGGAGTATCGCCTGTATCAGCCATTGAGCCAAAGTGAGTTTTGCCTCTCTCCTTTATCTTGTTTGCATAGTCAAGCTGCACTGTTGTGTCATAAATCTTTGTACTGTTAAATGATGCTCCTTGAATCGCTATTGGGATCATTTTTGAATCATGTGGAGTGATCCAAGGGTTGTTCATCAAAAATCTACCAGCTTTAATATGGTTTTTTTCTAATTCATACTCAAGATAAGCCTGGGCTAAAACCGAGTAGCTATCGCCATATTTTGCCCCTTTTTCACGAGCAAAAAGGTCTGATGATGTTGTATTTTTAGCACCAGTATCTCTTGTTAAGCCATCAATATTGTGAGTTGTGTAAAATCCAGCTCCAGCATTTATGCCATGAAGCGGAGCAGTTTTATAGATAAGTGAACCACCTATTGCACCACCTTTGCTATCTTTATCATCAGCACCAATTCCCCAATCATTATCGTCCCAATTTGTGTTAAAATACTGAAATCTAACTCGCCCATCGAGTTTGCCTTCACCAAAAGCTGATGCTATATCATCTGCTGCACTAAGTGTTACTGTACTAGCCATAAGTAACGAGATGGCCAAGTTGATCTTTTTTATGTAATTCCTTTCTATTTATGTAGATATAAAGGAATTATATTTTTATTTTTTTAAATTCTGTTTAACCCGTAAAATAAATACTTAAAGCCATTAAATTCTACTTGACAAGCGTTATATATTTTTATATACTTTGCTATATTTTTTATAAAGGAGTAGTTTATGGTTCTTAGAATTTTAGGTTTAGTTTTTGTTTTGGTTTTAAATCTTTTTGCTTCATCAAAGATAGATGTTTTTGTAGCTTCTAGTGCAAAAGATGCGATGAGTGAAGTTAGAGATGAGTTTTTAAAAGAGCATAAAGATGTAGATGTTAGGCTTAGCTTTGGTGCAAGTGGCAAGGCTTATGCACAATTTAGCAACGGTTTTGAGTACGATCTTTTCTTTTCAGCCGACAATACATATACTGCAAAAATAGTAGCTGATGGCATGGCAATAAGTGATGCAAAAGTTTATGCAAAAGGTGTTATAGCATTGCTTTTTAATGATACAAAGCTACTAAAAGAGGGTATAGATGTTTTAAAAACTCCCGCCATAAAACATATATCAATAGCAAATCCAAAAGTTGCTCCATATGGTGTGGCAGCAACTCAGATACTAAAAAGCTATGGCCTTTATGATGATGTTGTATCAAAACTAGTTTTGGGTGAGAACATAGGACAGAGTGTACAGTTTGTAGATAGCGGTGCAGCTGAAGTTGGACTTGTGGCACTATCACTCATAAAAAACAAAAAAGATTCATCATCTTACATAGTTATAGATGGCTCAAAATTTGAACCACTTGAGCAATCATTTGTCATAACAAAATATGCAAAAGATAAAAAAATAGCTAAAGATTTTGCTGATTTTGTTGTTAGTGAAAAAGCAAAAGAGATATTTTCTAAGTATGGCTTTGGGGAGTAGTTTTTTAGTATAATATCTCAATATGATAATTATAGATATAAAAAAACATCTCAGCAGTGCCGATGGTCCCATAACACTAGATGTAAAAAAGAGCATAAAAAGCGGTGAGTTTATAGCACTTTTTGGAAAAAGCGGAAGTGGTAAAACTTCACTTTTACGCATCTTAGCAGGGCTTGATATGCCAGATAGTGGCTACATTGAAGTAGATGGTGTGATTTGGCTAGATAGTAAAAAAGGCATAAACCTGCCTCCACAAAAAAGGGGCATAGGTTTTGTGTTTCAAGACTATGCACTCTTTGCAAATATGAGTGTACGAGCCAATCTTGAGTTTGCACTTGAACATAAAGATAGTAAAAAAATTGATGATATTTTAGAGCTTATGGAGCTTGGCAACCTAAGTAACACTAAACCGCATAGATTAAGTGGTGGACAAAAACAAAGAGTTGCTCTAGCTAGGGCGATTGTCCGCTCTCCTAAACTTTTGCTTTTAGATGAGCCACTATCGGCATTAGATAGCACTATGAGGTTAAAACTGCAAAATGAGCTAAAAATCATACACCAAACATTTGAGATAACATCTTTGTTAGTTAGTCACGATCTATCTGAGATTTTTAAATTATCTACTAGAGTTTTACAGATAAATAATGGCAAAATTGTAGGCGATGGTAGTGCAACAGAACTTTTTGCACCAAAGAGCGATAAAGGCAGCTACAGTGTTGTTGCTGATGTTGTGCACTGCGAGAGAAAAGATGGGTTGTGTGAGGCTACACTTTTGCTTGATGGTAAGATAGTAAAACATAAAACTAACGATATATTAGCAGTTGGTGATAAAGTGTTAGTGAGTTTAAATGCCAAAAATATGGCTAAAATAGAGGTTTGAAGAATGGATGAAAGCTTTATACAAACAATGCTACTAACATTTAAGTTAGCAACTATAACTACTCTCATACTTTTGCCAATTGGGATTTTTTTGGGTTATTATCTATCTGTAACGACTTCAAGATTTAAACCACTCATTGAAGCTTTGGCTTCTATGCCCTTAGTGCTCCCGCCATCGGTTTTGGGATTTTACCTACTTTTGGCATTTAGTCCAAAAAATGCACTCGGTTCATTTTTGCAAGAGTATTTTGATGTGAAGTTAGTTTTTAGTTTTGAGGGACTTGTTTTAGCTTCCATTATATTTAGCTTTCCATTTATGCTAAACCCTATATATAGCGGTTTTAGCTCACTCTCAACTTCATTAAAAGAGGCTTCATACACACTTGGAAAAGGTTTTTTTAAAACACTTTTTTATGTGCTTTTGCCAAATATTAAGCCATCACTTTTGAGTGCTATAGTTATAACTTTTGCTCATACAATAGGTGAGTTTGGAGTTGTTTTGATGATAGGCGGAAACATCGCAGGTGAAACAAGGGTCGCTAGTATCGCCATTTATGATGAGGTTGAAGCACTAAATTATACTTTAGCTTCGCACTATGCACTAACACTTTTTGTTATATCATTTTTGATTTTGGTAGTAGTTTTTAGCATAAATAAAAAACTACTTCAAAATAGCATATGAAATGTTAAAGTTAAAAAACACTTGGGCGAAAATCTTTGAAGATGAGTTTAAAAAACCATACATTAAAAAACTAGAGCAGTTTTTAAAAAATGAGGCAAAAAACTACACAATTTACCCAAAATACTCAGAGCTTTTTAGTGCTTTTGATAGTACAGATTTTTATGATGTAAAGGTTGTGATCATTGGGCAAGATCCATATCATGGGGTAGATCAAGCACATGGACTTAGTTTTTCAGTGCAAGATGGAGTGGCTTTGCCACCTTCACTTAGAAACATTTTTAAAGAGTTAGTAGATGATCTAGGTTGTGAAATGCCAAAAAGTGGTAATCTCACTTCATGGGCAAATGGGGGAGTTTTACTTTTAAATAGAGTTTTGAGTGTTAGGCAAAATGAGCCAACTTCACATGAAAATGTTGGTTGGGAACAGCTAAGTGCTAGGGCTATAAAAGAGCTTAGTTTGCAAAGGCAAAATCTAGTTTTCATTCTTTGGGGTTCAAAAGCACTCGCACTAAAGAGCCTCATAGATAACAAAAAACATCTAATCTTAAGTGCCCCACACCCATCACCGCTCTCATCTTATAGAGGTTTTTTTGGCTCAAAACCATTTTCAAAAACAAATGAGTACCTAAAAAGCAAAGGAGTAAAACAGATAAAATGGTGTATGTAACTTCAGTGAAAACTCCCATAGGAATGGCGGTTTTAAAGGCAAATGATGAAGCTTTGTTTGAGCTTGATTTTAATGATGAAATTGTCTCTATAAATGAAAATGAGATATTAAAACAGGCTAAAATTGAGCTAGGGGAGTATTTTGCTGGTGAGCGAAAAGATTTTACTTTGCCACTTGATCCGCAGGGAACTTTGTTTCAAAAAGAGGTTTACAAAACTCTAAGAGGCATTGAGTATGGAAGTAGCATCAGCTACAAAGAAGAAGCAATTAGGATGGGAAGACAAAAGGCATTTAGAGCGGTTGCTAATGCAAATGGAAAAAACCCCATTAGCATCATAATACCTTGCCATAGGGTTATAGCGAGTGATGGTAAACTTGGTGGTTATAGCGGTGGATTGTGGCGAAAAGAGTTTTTGCTTAAGTTGGAAAAAGTGGCATTTAAGATATAATCTATGAAATATAACATAAGAGAG
>JACDJA010003275.1_pt1 | contig 10621 bp, 9 predicted proteins | sample 7449241 | NCBI WGS metagenome assembly JACDJA01 (sample SAMN14253289, study PRJNA609438) | sludge metagenome | isolation source: initial anaerobic sludge | collected 2018-12-20 | reverse complement strand
CGGGATGCGGATCGACGCCGAGCGGTTGCGCGCCGAGTAGGCCAGCATCACCGGGGCCTCGAAGCCGGGCACCAGACGCTTGTACGAGTTGGTGCCGGGGTTGGTGATCGCGTTCAGCGCCTTGGCGTGCTTGATGACGCCGCCGATGTAGTACAGCGCGGTCTCGGACAGGCCGGCGTAGCCGTTGCCCGCGAACGTATTCTTGCCGTCCTTCCACAGCGACATGTGCACGTGCATGCCCGAGCCGTTGTCGCCGACGATGGGCTTGGGCATGAAGGTCGCCGTCTTGCCGTAGGCGTGGGCGACGTTCTGCACGATGTACTTGAGAATCTGGGTCTGGTCGGCGCGGCGGGTGAGCGTGTTGAACACGGTGCCGATCTCGCACTGGCCGGCGGTCGCCACCTCGTGGTGGAACACTTCGACGGGAACACCCGCCTCTTCCAGCGCCATCACCATGGCGGCGCGGATGTCCTGCAGGCTGTCGACCGGCGGCACCGGGAAGTAACCGCCCTTGATGCCGGGACGGTGGCCCATGTTGCGCTCTTCGAACTTCTCGGCCGACGACCAGGCGGCCTCCTCGGACTCGATCTTCACCGAGGAGCCCGACATGCCGTCGTGCCAGGTCACGGAATCGAAAATGAAGAATTCCGGCTCGGGGCCGAAGTACGCGGTGTCGGCGAGCCCCGTCGACTTCAGGTAGGCTTCGGCGCGCTTGGCCACCGAGCGCGGGTCGCGCTCATAGCCCTTGCCGTCGGACGGCTCGATGACGTCGCAGGTGAGGATGAGCGTCGGCTCGTCGAAGAAGGGGTCGAGATAGGCCGAACCCGGATCCGCCTTCAACAGCATGTCGGACGCCTGGATGCCCTTCCAGCCGGCGATCGACGAGCCGTCGAAAGGATGGCCGTCCTCGAACCAGTCCTCGGTGACGAGGCGCGAGGGGATCGAGACGTGCTGCTCCTTGCCCCGTGTATCTGTGAAACGCAGGTCGACGAACTTGATTTCCTCGTCCTGAATCCTCTTGAGCACATCGGCCACGGCCATGCTGAATCTCCTCGAACTGAAATGAATGAAGCGGTGCCGCAGAACACGCACACCGCAGGCACATTCAACTTAGCAGCAAGCGTGCCAAGTGTGAAATGCCCACGAAAACATTGTGCCACAAGGGCAGCACCGCCGGACACGCCAGCGGCCCCCGCGACGATGCTCGAAAAAAGTGCATCAGGAACCCCCCAATGCGCCATTTCGGTGCACGTTGCGGCCGACGGCCCCGTGCATATACTGAAGTGCGACGATCCATTTGGGCGTTGGCCGAGCTGAATAGCGGCCCGCGCCGGGAGGAAAGGCATGGGACGGATCACCGAACTGCTCGACGACGCGCACGCGCGCGGCCAGGCAAAGGCCTTGCCTTACGCGGGCGAGTTGCCGCCGCACGCGGCGCACGAACTGCTCCAACTGGCACCCGGCGCGCGTCTCGTCGACGTACGCTCGCGCGCCGAACTGGAATTTGCCGGCCGCATTCCCGGCGCCCTGCACCTCGAATGGCAGTCGTGGCCGGGGTGGGTCCCCAACCCGCACTTCCTCGCCCAACTGGCGCAGGCGACCGACCCCGAGGCGCTGCTTTTCTTCATCTGCCGCAGCGGGCCACGCTCGCACCACGCCGCCATCGCCTGCGCCGCGGCCGGGCGCGGCGGCTGCTACAACGTGATCGAGGGGTTCGAGGGCGACCTCGACCGGGCCACGGGGCACCGCAACGCGCTCAACGGCTGGAAGCAGCGCGGCCTGCCGTGGCGCCAAAGCTGAACCCGCAGCGAGGCACGCGCTAGAATAGCGCGCCATGACCGACCGCTACGCCGTTTTCGGGCACCCCATCGCCCACTCCAGATCGCCGCTGATTCACGCCGCCTTCGCCCGCCAGACCGGGCAGGACATGAGGTACGAGGCCATCCTCGCGCCGCTGGACGGCTTCGCGGCGAGCGTCGCCGCCTTCGTCGCGGCAGGCGGGCGCGGTGCCAACGTCACCGTGCCGTTCAAGGAGGACGCGTTCCGTCTCGCACAGCGCCTCGCCCCGCGCGCCGAGCGCGCCGGTGCGGTCAACACGCTCACCTTCGCGGCCAATGAAATCCTTGGCGACAACACCGACGGTGCGGGGCTGGTCGCCGACCTCACCCGCAACCTCGGGCGCGAGCCCGCCGGCCAACGCATCCTGCTGCTCGGCGCCGGCGGCGCCGCGCGCGGCGTCATCGAACCGCTGCTGGACCGACAGCCGGCTGCACTCGTCATCGCCAACCGCACCGTCGCCCGCGCCCAGGAGCTCGCCCGGCTGTTCGGCCGCGGCGTCGCCGCGTGCGGCTTCGACGCCGTGGACGGCCCCTACGACCTCGTCATCAACGCCACCGCCGCCAGCCTCGCCGGCGAACTGCCCCCGCTGTCGCCGGCGGTCTTCGCCGCCGACGCCCTCGCCTACGACATGATGTACGGCCGCGACACGCCGTTTCTCGCCTTCGCGCGCACGCACGGCGCCGCCACCGCCGACGGGCTGGGCATGCTCGTCGAACAGGCCGCCGAGGCGTTCCAGCTGTGGCGCGGCGTGCGCCCCGACACCGCGCCCGTCATCGCCAGCCTGCGCGCCGCGTGATGAAAAAACTGCTGGGCTGGATCGGCAAGGGCGTCGCCGCCGCCGTCGGCGTGGTGCTGCTGTATCAACTGTGGATCTTCGCCCACGTGCTGTGGTGGATCGATCACAACCCCGGCTCGACCGCGTTCATGGCCGCCGGCCTCGCGCGCCAGCAGGAAAAGAACCCCGACGCCGAACTGCGCCGCCAGTGGGTCGCCTACGAGCGCATCTCCATTCACCTGAAGCGCGCCATCGTCGCCGCCGAGGATGCGAAATTCATCGACCACGACGGCTTCGACGTCGAGGGTATCCAGAAGGCCGTCGAGAAAAACCTGAAGAAAGGCCGCCTGGTCGCCGGCGGCTCCACCATCAGCCAGCAGCTCGCCAAGAACCTGTTCCTTTCCGGCGAGCGCAGCTTCATCCGCAAGGGCCAGGAAGCCGTCATCACCCTGATGATCGAAACCACCTGGAGCAAGCGCCGCATCCTCGAGGTCTACCTCAACGTCATCGAATGGGGCAACGGCATCTACGGCGCCGAAGCCGCCGCCCGCCGCTATTACCGAAGCTCCGCCACCAACTTGAGCCGCGACCAGGCCGCGCAGCTGGCCGCGATGGTGCCGAACCCACGCTGGTACGAACACCATCGCGATTCACGCACGTATCAGCGGCGGGTCGCCCTCATCAAACGCCACATGGGCTCGGCGCGGGTGCCGCGCTGACTCGGGCTACCCGCTTGTCGGCCGGCGCCTGCGGGCGCTCGGCCCGGATGGGACGTGGAACACGCCATCGTGTCATCAGGAAATCAGGGGGGCGTCATTGCGTTCTTTCCCAGCCCAAAAATATCGTGTCTGACCCTGGGGTTTCCTGTCGTGCCTGACCCTGAGGTTTCCTGAGGTGTCGCCACGGCGAGCACGATCGCCACATTCCGCGCGACGCCGTACTGACGCAAGAAAATGCCGATATCCCGGCACGCACCACACTGTACGCCGAGAATCCCATCCGGCCGACAGCTTGGCTCAGGCTGCCAGCGATTCCTTGGGCTTTCTTGGCCTCCCGCCGAGCTTTCCGTTCTTGCGTGCGGCTTCTGCTTTGGCAGCGCTGGAGGATGAGCCGCCAATCTTGCCCATCTCCGCTGCCATCCATCGTTTCGAGCCAAGGAAGCCTCCGAGAAGCGCCGGGATGTAGAAGTCGGCGTCCAGTCTTGGAAAGCAAGCGTAGCCCGGATGGAATGAAATGGAATCCGGGGAAACCGGCCTGCGCGCCCCCGGGGAAGCCGGTCCGGGCAAACTTGCCCCGGATTTCGCTGCGCTGCATCCGGGCTACGCGTGCTGTCCTCGTGCCCGCAAAATGCCATGTCATGCGGCTTGCGCTCAGGGGTGAGATTTTCCACCACCCATCCGCGAGCATCAGGCCACAAGCGTACGACCTTGCCAGATCGTTGCGCCAGTTGCCGTGCGAACAGCGTTGCCTCGGGGAATGTTTCGAACAGGAGCATCGCCAGCTCGTCGTGAACCGGCACCCGCAATCAGCGAATGGAACAGCCAGCCACACACCGCCCGTGACTGGACGCGCAGCGTGAAATACACATGCCGTTTCCTTGACATTGGCCGATGCAAATGCCCTGCTCAGACGCGCATGACCCTTGGCAGTGACCTAGCCGCGCACCTTGATCCGTCGTAACAATCGGGCGTCCAGAAGAGCCACCGAGATCGCTGCTGCGTCCGCCGCCTGCCGCAGCCTGACCATAGATGCAGGCTGATCTGTCCTTTTCGAGATCAACGAGACGGCGCGAAAGGTTTCCCTGCCCCTTTGGCCCGTACTTGCTTCGCAGATCGTCGGCCAGCTTGTCATATCGCCTATTGCAGTCCGCAGCCCGCTGTTGCGCCCGCCGCTCGGCCTCGACTTGACCTGCGTCCGCCGCCGCCTGATCAGTTTTCGCCGCGTCCCCTTGCAACAGCCGCTTGGCCTCTTTCGGCGTCATCCCTGCCGAATAGGCCGCCGCATTGAATTTTTCCTCGTCGGTCAATGTGGGGGAATCGAGAATGACGAGACGTGACTCCTGTTGCGCCGCTGCGCACGGCGTGCTTTGGTAAGCGGTTTTGCCGGATGCATCCTTGCACTTGAAGACCTGCGCCATGGATGTCGATGGCAGCAGGATGATGCCGAGCACCAGAGCCCCGACGGCATTGCGAATGTACTTGCTGTTCATTTTCTCCCTCCATATCGCAACTGCAGGGCCCGCCTGCGCGGTGCATGGTTCATTTGTAGCGTTCAGCATCCCGAACCTTAGCACCTTGCCCGTTCAGGAAAAATTCGCAGAACGCCTTGCCTCGGAAGTACAGGATGTTGTGCTTGGTGCCATTGGGCTCGTGCAAGATCAAGCTCAGGAACTGACTCGGTTCACTACCCTTGTCGTCCACCACTTGATACGTCCAGCCCTGATCAGCAGCGTGTTTCATTGCTTCAGTTGGCGAAAACCGGGAAGGCGTGCACTCCGACATCGGCACCCCATCCAACGTTCTTTGGGCCGTGCCTCGTGGCGTGTACCAGCCATCGTCGCGCGTCAGCATCGATGGGGATCCGACATTCACCTCGCCTGCTGCACGGCTCTGATACACGGCATCCAGCACGTACGCACCGCCGACCGCAATCGCCGCACCAGCGGCCCACAGAATAATTTTTCGTCGCAAAGAAAACCCAATATGTCCAATCTAGACATATCAGATTCTGGTCGAAACTGCATGTAGAAACAACCATATCTGTTGTCAAAAAACTCAACAGATATGGTCAAGCAAGCGTAGCCCGGATGGAATGAAATGGAATCCGGGGAAACCGGCCTGCGCGCCCCCGGGGAAGCCGGTCCGGGCAAACTTGCCCCGGATTTCGCTGCGCTGCATCCGGGCTACGCGTGCCGAACGTTTCGCGCCACCCGACAAAAGCCCGCAACCCGAGAGGATGCGGGCTTTTTCTCGACGCGCAGGACATGGGGCCACAGCGTTTGCTGCCTCGACCCACGGACGTTTGGCGCTGCGTTGCCGCGCCATGTCAAGCGCATTGGAACGGCGCGGCGCCCTTTGCGCAAGGGCGAAAGTCTGCACGAGGAGCTCGACGAGCCGCTCGCAAAAATTCAGGGCTCGCTCGTTCAATCATTTTTTGCTGCGCTTTCTGTCGCCGATCTTCGCGACTGCTGCGTAAAGCATGCTGGTTCTTTTTGACTCCGGTCTTTTCTGACCAGGCCGCCACATGGTCCGCCCCGCCCGGAATTACCATGCCGCATGGCCTCCGCAAACGCGCACCTCGGTCCACCCGAACTAAAGAGGAGAAATATTGATGAAACGCTATCTGCCGTACATTGCTCTGGTTGCCGCAATCGCCGCCGCTTCGGCGCAACACGCGCTCGCCGCGGAGTTCGCTCCCTATGGAACCGCCGGAGTCGACCTGCGCGAGGCGCTGGCAGACGACGTCTTGTTCGACGTCAACTATGCCGACCCGCAGCAGCTCCACGGCCTGTACAACTACGTCAAGAACATGCAGAAGGCCACCCGGGGCAAGGTGGTGGTGCTCACGCGCGGCCCCGAGCTGCGCGTCTTCGCCAAGGAGAACTACCTGCAGTACCAGGACATCGTCGACAAGATGGCCGCTCTGGCGAAGGAAGGCGTGGCGTTCAGGATGTGCGGCAACGCCATGAAGGCCGCCGGATTCAAGGCCGAGGACATGCACGGCTTCATCACGGTGGCGGCGGCGGGCGGTTTTCCTGAACTGGTCTACTGGATGAGCAGGGGCTACAGGCTCATCAACCAGTCCGTCAACCCGACCCCACTGCCGGTCAGGGATGCGCGCTATCTCGACCAGCCGGGGCTGAGGAAATGAGCCGCGAAAAAACCGCCTGACGGGATGAAAAACGGGGGGTCTTGCAATTGTGCGCGCAGTGACGCAATCCAGCATATCCGCGGCATCAACGAGCTCTGCATCGCCACGGCCCTCGTGGGCCTCGCGATGACGCAGTCCATCAGCGCGTCTTCAAGCGCGGCGCGGCATGGCGCAGCAGCCCGGCGTGCTCGCGCCGCGCGGTTTCCTGGAAGGCGCCGATGGCGCGCACGACGAGGGCATCGGGCGAACGCTGCGGCGCGGTGATTTTCTGGCGTGCATTCAGGCGCCAGCCCTCGACGCGACGGCCCGGGCTCAGCACGAGCAGACGGTCGGGCGTGAGATAGCCGAGTTTCTGGTAGGTGGCGATGTAGGCGCGGCCGGCGTCGGGGTAGGCGCGCAACACGCTGCGGCCCGGGAAGCGTGCGCGCTCCGGCAGGCCGAGCAGGTCGAGCACGGTGGGCACGAGGTCGATCTGGCTCGCGAGCCGCGCGTCGGTGTGGGCAGACAGGTTCGCCGGCGAGTAGAGGATCGCGGGGATGTGGTAGTTTTCCGGCGGCAGGCTGGTGCGCCCCTTGCTCGACGCGCAGTGGTCGGCCACCAGCACGAAGAGCGTGTCGCCGAACCAGGGTTTCGTGCGCGCCATTTCGATGAAACGGCCGAGCGCCCAGTCCGCGTATTTCACCGCGCCGGCGCGTCCGCGCGGCAGGTCGACGCGGCCGTCGGGGAAGGTGAACGGGGTGTGGTTCGACGTCGTCATCAGGTGCATCAGGAACGGTCTGCCCTGGGCGGCGTCGCGATCCATCTGTTCCAGCGGGTAGTCGTACAGGTGTTCGTCGGCCAGCCCCCAGATGTTGCCGAAGCCGCGGTGGCGTTCGGGGAAGCGGCTGCGATCGATGGGCTGGTAATGGTTGGCGGCGAAATAGGCGTCCATGTTGTCGAAGTTCGCATAGCCGCCGTACAGGAAGCGGTTGACGTAGCCATGATCCGCCAGCACCGCGCCCAGGGTCTCCAGATCGCGGTTGTTCTCGCGCCAGATGACCGAGTGCCCCGGCAGCGGCGGAATCGCCAGCGACAGCGCCTCCAGTCCGCGCACGGTGCGGTTGCCGGTGGCGTAGAGATTGGCGAGATAGAGCCCCGCGTCGGCCAGGCGGTCGAGGTTGGGCGTGATCTGGCGCGGATTGCCGGCGTGCGTCATGAAGTCCGAGGACAGGCTTTCCAGGGTGACGATGACGACGTTGCGCGGCGCCCTGGCGGCGACGATGCGCGGCAACTCGGCTGCGGGCGGCGTGGCAGCCTGCGGGCGGGTGGCATAGAACTCGAAGTAGTCGATCTCGTTGTGCACGAACGCGTAGGCGAGGCTGTACAGCCCGTTCGCCGACAGCTCCCGCTGGTATTCGTTGGCGCCGCGCCGCGCGTCCATCGACCACGCCGCCGACAGTGCGGCGGCGAGCAGCACGCTGGCCAGCCACGCCAGCACGCGCGGACGTCGCCGCGCACTGGGGTGGACCGCGCGCAGCAGCCAGCCGCGGCTCGCCCACACCAGGGTCAGCGTGAAGAACGCCAGCATGCCGAGGAGCGTGCCGACCGGGAAACTCTCGCGGATGTTGCCGACGACCTCGCGCGTGTAGACCAGATAGTCCACCGCGATGAAGTTGAAGCGCACGCCGAATTCGTCCCAGAAGAACCACTCGGCGAGCACCCCGAAGCCGAGCGCGTACACGCCGAGCACGGCGGCGCCAAGCACGAGCCCCCGGCGCGCCCGCCCCGCATGCTTGCGCGTGCCGAGCGCGGCTTCGGTGAACAGCAGCAGCGGCAGCAGCGCCGCCAGCGTCACCAGGTCGAACGCCAGCCCGGTCGCCAGGGTGGCGGCGGCGGTGGCGGGGTCGAATTCGGCGGCGCGCCAGGTCTGCGCCAGCAAGACCGCGCGCAGCGTCGTGTGCAGCGCGAGGAAAACCAGCGCCAGCCAGGCAGTGAGGGGGTAGAGCGCGGCGACGGCGCGCGTGCGTGTGGCGAGCGTGGAACGCATGAGCAAGGCGTCTCGTGGCAGGGCGGAGCGGATCGCGCGGGGCTTGATCCAGCGAAAGCCGGTGCCGGATTGTAGTCGCTCCGGAACGTGTTGCGTGTTTGCCGATTCCCATGTGCACCGCCTCCCGGCTCCTCCGTGACAGCCTTGCACCGGCGCGAGACCTCCGCGCCGCCACGGCGCGTTACAATCGCGGGGCTTTCAACCGCCCCGCCCCATGACCGACGCCCTCGAAAACCCGCCGCAGGACAACCTGGAAACGCATCTCGCCCAGGTGCAGACGCTGCTCGCCAGGATGCAGCTGGCGGAAGAGCTCGTCCATCGGCAGGAGGGGCCGCGCCAGGATCTGGTCGAGGACCTGGCGCACAAGCAGAACCTCGCCGAACTGCAGCACAGGCTCGACGAACTGCACCCGGCCGACGTGGCCTACATCCTCGAGGCGCTGCCGCTCGACGAGCGGCTTCTCGTTTGGGATCTGGTCAAGGCGGAGCGCGACGGCGAGATTCTGGTCGAGGTCTCGGACGCGGTTCGCGAATCGCTGATCCAGTCCATGGACCGGGCGGAGCTCCTGGCCGCCGCCGAATCGCTCGACACCGACGAGATCGCCGACATTGCGGCCGATCTGCCGCAGGACGTGATCCAGGAACTGCTGATTTCGCTGGACGCGCAAAAGCGCGCGCACCTGCAGTCGGCGCTGGCCTATCCGGAAGACACGGTGGGCGCGCTGATGGACTTCGAGATGGTGACGATCCGCGCCGACGTCACGCTGGAAGTCGCGCTGCGTTACCTGCGTCGTCTGGGCGAACTGCCCGACCAGCTCGACAAGCTGTTCGTGGTCGATCGCGAGGACACGCTGATCGGCGTGCTGCCGCTGAAGCGCCTGCTGACCAGCGATCCCGAGGCGTCGGTGGCGGCGGTGATGGTCGAGGACGTGGTGAAATTCCGCCCCGCGGACGATGCGCACGAGGCGGCGCAGGCGTTCGAACGCTACGACCTGGTGATGGCACCGGTGGTCGACGCGAACGAGCGCCTGATCGGCCGCCTCACGGTGGACGCGGTGGTGGACTACATCCGCGAGTCCGCGGATGCCGACATGCTGTCGATGGCCGGCCTGCGCGAGGAAGAAGACCTCTTTTCGACCGTATGGCGCTCGGCGAAGAACCGCTGGCTGTGGCTCTCGGTGAACCTTGCCACCGCCTTCATCGCCTCGCGCGTGATCAGCGTGTTCGAGGGTTCGATCGAGAAGCTGGCGGCGCTGGCGGCGCTGATGCCGATCATCGCCAGCATCGGCGGCAACACCGGCAACCAGACCATCGCGCTCATCGTGCGCGGCCTGGCGCTCGGCCAGATCACCCACGCCAACGCGCGCCGCCTGATCGTCAAGGAACTCGGCGTCGCGCTGTTGAACGGCGTGGTATGGGGAGCGGCGGTCGCGGTGTTCGCCTGGCTGCTGTACGACAGTCCCGCGCTCGGCGGAGTGATGGCGCTGGCGATGCTGCTCAATCTCATCGTCGCCGCACTCGCCGGCATCTTCATCCCCGTGACGCTGGAAAAAATGAAGCGCGACCCGGCGATCGGTTCATCGGTGCTGCTCACCTTCACCACCGACAGCATGGGCTTCTTCATCTTCCTCGGGCTCGCCACCCTGCTGCTGCTATGAGTACGCCCGACAGCCGCGCGCTGTATGCGCGCCTGCTCGGCTACGTCAGACCGCACTGGCGCATGTTCGCGCTGTCGCTCGTCGCCCTGGTGGCGACCGCGGCCACCGAACCGCTGCTGCCGGCCCTGTTCAAGCCGCTGCTGGACGAGGGCTTCGTCGCCAAGGACCCCGATTTCATCCGCTGGGTGCCGATCCTGCTGCTGGCGCTTTTCCTGGTGCGCGGCGTCACCAGCTTCATCAGCACCTACTGCATGGCGTGGGTCGGCAGCCGGCTGGTGATGGACCTGCGCGCGGCAATGTTCGACAAGCTGATGACGCTGCCGACGCGCTATTTCGACCAGAACCCGAGCGGGCAACTCATCGCCCACCTGGCGTTCAACGTCACCCAGGTGACGCAGTCTGCGACGAATTCGCTGACCACGCTTGTGCGCGACACGGTCACCGTGATGGGGCT
>JACDJA010003273.1_pt1 | contig 10627 bp, 8 predicted proteins | sample 7449241 | NCBI WGS metagenome assembly JACDJA01 (sample SAMN14253289, study PRJNA609438) | sludge metagenome | isolation source: initial anaerobic sludge | collected 2018-12-20 | reverse complement strand
TTTATGAAGCGATAATCCGGTTTTAAGCCGGTCAGATTTCGTCTTTAAAATTGAAGATACTTGAATTATCACAATCCGGCGGACATAAATCACCAAAATTAAATACCACACTCTTATCAGAAAACTCTCTGGTTTCCTGAATGTCGGTGTATATCAGGGAGTGCATAACTTTTGAAATTCCAAAACAGATTTGAATTTCATCTTTATTTTGCACATTGAAAATTTCGTGCAATTCATATTTACCAAGCAAAAAAGCATTGGGATATATGAATTTTCTAAACCTTGAAAAAGGGTTTTCCCTGTCAGTTTCACCCAAGCGCCATTTACGGTAACGTCTTATATTCTCAAGTACTTGTTCTGTTTTGGCTGATTTGTTGGTATTCTCTATTTCAAGTTTAAAAACCGGGCTTTCATAATCCCTGAAAACATCACCACTTCCAAGCAAAAAGGCAGGAACGGCATAGGCACACAAAACAAAATCGTTATCGGTTTTCTTTGATTCAATACCAAGATAAATTCGGATTCTGTTCTCATTTTCACCGGTGAGAATCTTGTACGTTTGCTTTTGGAGCACAATCAACGGAACCTTCAAATTGAAAGTAAAGTTTTTTTCTTCTTCAATATTTAAAATCCAATTTTCAGATTCAGCAGAAGGCACCTGCCCGCGCTTAAGGGTTAAACTCATATTTCACTCTATTTGGTTATCAAATTATCACTATCAAAGATAGTGATTTTAAAGAAGTCTTTTACTTGTTTTTGCTGAAAACAACAAATATTTTATTATTTGTTCTCTCACAGGATTTGAAAATTCCGGTTACAATTTTTTGCCTCTTATTTCCAAAATTGTTCCGGCAATATGGCGTGTACCGTTCTCTTTATTAAAATAATAGACAACAAGCACTCTGTTTCTGTCCAATTTAACTGCCCATGTGTAGCCTATATCAGAATTGACTCCGTCATCGCGCAGGACAATTTCGGGAGCTTCAGCAAAGTCGGTGCATTCCGAATTAAGTATCCTTGCACGAATTCCAAACGGTTTGTGGCGATAGCCATAGGTAAGCAAAACCCGGTTATCCGGGAGGCGGAGGGCGTTTAGCGGATGCCCCTGAAACCCCATCGACTGCCATTCAAATGTTTTGCCGCCATTCGTTGAGCGTGCAATGCAGGCGTGGTCATCCATGTTGGCTGTTCTTAAAAATGCCACCAAATCTCCTTTTGGTGTTTCATAAACCGACGCTTCGTTAAAAGATGCTTTATCATGCGTTGCAACCAATCCGGAATATTGCCAGGTTAAACCCTTGTCATCTGAAACAAGCAGATGGTTGGAAGTTTTTATAACGGGAATTGAATCATGCGCCGCCACAACCCAGAAAATCCTGCCGCTTTTCCCCTCACACAATGCACCCCGGTTATAAGCCGGCAATGGGTCTCCCAAAGCATTGAAATATATTTCTGCATCAATATGCGGTGGGTAAACCGGTCCTTGCCATGTTTTTCCTCCATTTTCGGAGCGCAGCAGATAACCACCAAGAAATACAGCTTGTCCGCTATTGATGAAATGTGGCTTTTTCAGGTTATCCAGACCGTCAGGCCTGATAAATGACCAGCCATAACTTGTGCAAAGCAAGGTACCATCGCGTAATTTCAGCAAACAAGGGTCTTGTGAACCGCCGAACGGGTGGGCATAAATGAGCTCTGGCTCTTTTGACCACACTTCCCCGTCAGTTGAGCGCACCATAACCAGATAGCTGTTCGGGTCAACATGGCTGCTTCCCTTTTCACCAAACACCTTTCTGTCGGGTGCACGCCGGAATGCAACAATAAAATCATTCTCTGCGTTTTTCACTACTGAAGGGAAAGAGGAATAGAATTGAGGATCTTCATAAATAATGATATCCTTAACTTTTCGAACTTCGGAAAAAGCGGATGAATCAGGCTGGCATTTAGTCAAAAAGCTAAGCACTGACATGCTGATAAACAGCATAATTAAAACACTTCTATTTTTCATGCTATTAAAATTGTAAGTTTTCAATTGCAGCATTTATTCTTGTAATAGTCTCCTCTTTTCCCAGAATTTCACAAATCCGGAACAGGTCAGGGCCCATGTTGCTACCAACCAAAGCAAGGCGAAGCGGGTTCATAACCGCTCCAAAATTCCATTCTCTTTCGTTCATAAACTCTGAAAAAACAGCTTTTATAGTAGCGGTTTCCCAATTTTCCACTGTTTCAAATTGCGCAGCTATTGCAGCGAGCTGCCCCGGTGTATTCTCTTTCCACCGTTTTTTCACAGTGCCTTCGTCATAGGAAGCGGGAGCTTCAAAGAAATAACTTCCCTGTGTCCAAAGGTCAGACACAAACTCACAGCGCTCCTTGATTTCACCAACCACAGTTTGAATCTTCTCATCCGAAACGGCAAAGCCTTTTTCCTCCAAAACAGGTTTAAAAAGAATTGTCAGTTCTTTTTCTGTCTTCTGCTGAAAATAATGACGGTTAAACCATTTTGCCTTCTCCGGATCGAATCGCGACCCTGATTTCACAACACGTTCGAGGCTGAAAGCCCGGATTAACTCTTCAAGAGAAAAGAATTCCTGCTCTGTGCCGGGATTCCAGCCCAACAGTGCCAGCATGTTGATGAATGCCTCCGGGAAATAGCCGTCTTCCCGGTATCCGCGAAAAATTTCTCCATCGGAAGGGTCTCTCCACTGCAGCGGAAAAACGGGAAATCCCATTTTGTCGCCATCCCGCTTGCTCAGTTTGCCCTTCCCCTGAGGTTTTAAGATCAAAGGCAAATGAGCAAACGCCGGTTTTGTCTCTTCCCAACCCAGTGCACGGTAGAGCAGCACATGAAGCGGCATAGATGAAATCCACTCTTCGCCGCGAATAACATGGGTGATTTCCATAAAATGATCGTCAACAACATTTGCCAAATGATAAGTTGGCATTCCGTCTGATTTGAAAATCACTTTATCATCGAGGCTTTTGGTATTAAACGAAACCTTGCCGCGAATAATATCATTTTCAACCACATCCTCATTCTCAGGCATTTTAAACCGGATGACATAAGGCACACCGGATGCAATTTTCTGTTCTGTTTCCTGACGGGAAAGATTAAGTGAGTTGTTCAGCTTTTCGCGTGTTCCGATCCCATACGAAAAAGTTTCGCCTTTCGACTCTGCTTCCGAGCGAAGCCGGTCGATTTCCGCGGGAGTATCAAAAGCGCGATATGCCCAACCGGAATTCACCAATATTTCTGCATGTTTTTCATATAGCTCCCTGCGCTCACTTTGCCTGTAGGGACCAAACTTGCCTCCTTTTCCCGGACTTTCATCAGGAATGAGGCCACACCATTCAAGGCTTTCAACAATGTATTCCTCGGCACCCGGCACAAAACGTGTCTGATCGGTATCTTCAATTCTTAAAACAAAATCTCCACCGTTCTTTTTTGCAAAAAGGTAATTATACAGAGCGGTGCGCACGCCCCCCATGTGAAGCGGACCTGTGGGGCTTGGCGCAAAGCGCACCCTGACTTTTTGATTTTTCATACTATTAAAATTGTTTATTTTTAAGGTATAGTATGGAACTCGCATGTACTTTAATCATCATCTTGGGTGTAAATATTTTACATGCTCGTTTCATTTTTCAATTTTTGAAACAAAATACAAATATAAGGTAAATTAAAACAGAGTTCCTTAAAAACTGTTATCCTTTGCCCGCCAAAATATTATACTTTTGCCTTTTATTTTATAATCAGATGAAGCGAAGAGATATTGAAATCATGGCGCCGGTGGGTTCTTATGAATCCCTTATGGCAGCAATTCAGGGTGGCGCCGGCTCTGTTTATTTTGGTGTTGAACATCTCAACATGCGTTCCCGATCGTCTCATAATTTCACCATTGAAGATCTGAAAAAAATTACTGAAATTGCCCGTTCACATGGTGTGAAAACCTACCTGACCATGAATGTGGAAATTTTTGACACCGATGCAGAACAAATGAACACAATACTTGATGCTGCAAAGGAAGCGGGAGTTTCTGCCGTGATTGCTGCGGATATTTCAGTTATTGTTTATGCCCGCTCTATTGGCTTGGAGGTGCATATCTCCACTCAGGTGAATATCACCAATATAGAGGCAGTAAAATTTTACTCCCAATTTGCCGAAGTGGTTGTTTTGGCACGTGAAATGAATCTTGAGCGGGTTCGGGAGATTAGCCGGCAGATTGATGAACAACAAATAAAGGCGCCTTCCGGGAATCCCGTACAACTGGAAATGTTTGTGCACGGTGCATTGTGCATGGCAGTGAGCGGGAAATGCTACCTGAGTCTTCACGAAATGAACTCCTCGGCAAATCGCGGTGCATGTCTTCAGATTTGCCGTCGTGCATATATAGTAACCGATAAAGAGACCGGCGAAGAATTAGAGATTGACAATGAGTTTATAATGTCGCCCAAAGATTTGAATACCATTCACTTTCTGAACAAAATATTGGATTCCGGCGTTTCGGTGCTGAAAATTGAAGGAAGGGCGCGCTCACCCGAATATGTAAAGACCACAGTTGAATGTTATCGTGAAGCTGTGGATGCCTGTTTTGATGATACATTTACCGAAGAGAAAATTCAAAACTGGAACGAACGGTTGGCAACCGTCTTTAACCGCGGATTTTGGGATGGATATTACCTCGGGCAGCGACTGGGAGAGTGGAGTACCAGTTATGGTTCGCAGGCTACAAAAAGGAAAATTTATGTGGGCAAATGCACCAACTTTTTCACAAATATACAAGTTGCTGAATTCAAACTGGAAACTAAAAATCTGAAAACCGGTGACGAAATCATTGTTACAGGACCGACAACCGGCGTTATTCAAACAACAGTTGAGGAAATCCGTGTGGATTTAAAACCGGTGGATCAGGCACTAAAAGGAGAAGTTATTTCTGTTCCGTTTGATGTAAAACTCCGGCGAAACGACAAACTTTACAAGCTTGTTGAGGCAAAACAGTTAAAAGAGCGCAGATAAACTTGAATTATCTTTTTTTTCGATTGAAAAAACTTATCTTAAGAGCTGAAAACAGATCAAAATATGAACCGGTTTCTTTTTTTATTATTGATGCTCCTTCTCTTTTTCAATTTTGCGGGCGCACAAATCTTCAGATACCGTTTAAGTACCAACAGCGGAGCATTCCTTGGCGAAACGGGCAAGGCGGAAGTAAACCACCCGGATAAAAATGAACTTTCCCATCCCGGGAGCAGTAATTTCAAGCCAACTTTTAAACCCGGTGCGGAATTGGAAATCATGCGGCCCGTTTCTATGTACTATGAATGGGGGCTTCAGTTTGGTTATTCGCATCTTGGCGGTTATACGTTGCAGGCGCCGTTATACAATTTCTTTTTGTCGAAACACAATCCATTGCCGCCTTCCAACAGATATCCTGCCGAGGCGCTCATTTTTGACACCAGACTATTGAGTATTCAAGCCACCGGACGATGGCATTTTCTTCCTTTAGGCAAGGAGATCAGTGCATTTATGAAGTTTTCCGGAGGTGTTTCCTTTGTGGGAACCGATTTCACTTTCGAGGAACCATCTTTCAATATAAAATATGATGTTGGAATGCTGTTTTCACAAGGCACAAAGAACAGCAGCAAACCGAAGACCACAGCACTCACCGGCAGCGCCGGACTTGGGGCAACATACAGAATATCAGACAAATTAGATATTTATCTGGATGCAACAACGTGGCTGATAAATTCGGATGTGATTAACGGAGTGCCAAATTTTGATTATGTGGAGTTCTCCAGTGTAGGCTCCATGAAAAGGACAAATGCCTTATCTGCTGTAATTCAGGCAAATTTTGGACTGGTCTATTCCGGCATTCCCAACCGCCGGTTCAGTAAGGGCAATATTACCCGCTCAGGAAAAGTCTGGAAAAAAAAGATGCAGGGCGCCAGAAGAAGATAGCTGAAGCACCTACATTGATATCCTGAAAATATTTCAACAGATTTCGACTACCTATACAAAATTGAATTATGAAACAGTACGGCTACTTGTAGTATAATGCCGAAGTAACAGCCGTTTAGACCAATGAAATTGGTCTTTTTCAAATATGCTGTTGGTATTAAATCTTAAAGAAGATTTTCTTCCGGTATAAATAATAGCAGAGCAGCCACTCCAATGCTAAAATTACCAAAGAGGTAATTAGCGCCATTACAAATTCCGGGGTATTAAACCAGCTCATCACCCCTTTAGTGAAAATTGCAACAAATCCGTTAAACCACTGCCCGCCAACAGTTTCCGAGAACATGTAAATAAAAATCGGATTCATGCCTATAATCACAAAGGGAAAAATCCAACGGTTAATTTTTTTCATGTCAATCAACCAATAGCTGAAAGCCAGCGTCAGCAAAGCCCAGCCGCCCGAAGCCAGCACAAACGAAGAGGTTGAAATACGCTTTATAATCGGTGTAATTGAAGTGTAGTGAAGCAGATAACCGGCTGCTAAAATAATTAATCCGGAAATGATAATTTTTTTAAGCTTCTCTTTTGCAGGCTTTGCGGAAAGCAGCAATTGCCCGGTTACAACCCCCCAGATTGTGTGTGCTGCTGTGGGAATAAAGTTAATTGCCACCCAACCGCTGTGCTCTCTGATTTTCCCCATAAGAACCAAGTCCATCCAGGTTCCGAAATTGTGTCCTTTCACAAACGGCTGGTTGAAACCCTCCAGCGGAAAAGTGCGGTATGCAATTTCAGTGAGCAGCAGAAGCCCAAAGGAAGCAATGATCTGAACTGAAGGCTTGTAGCGCATCAGGAAATAGGCGATAATTATTGTTACTGAAAGTTGTGCCAACACATTCCAGAGCTCCCATACCAGTTTGCCGCTGTAACCACAGTGCAGTCCAACCCCAAATGCAAGCAACAAAACACATCTCCGGATTATATGCAATGTGATTTTTTGGCGGGAATCTCCACGCTTTCGGCGCTTCGCATAGGAAAAGGGCATGGCAACTCCAACAATAAACATGAAAAACGGCTGCACCAAATCCCAGAAACGGAGTCCCGCCCAGGGGTGATGATGAAATTGTTGAAAAAATGGCTCTAAAAAAGTTCCTGCAACAGGTTCTTTCACCAAAACGCTCCACAGAGCAGTTCCTTCTGCCACAAGAAGAAACATGGTTATCCCCCTGAAAAAGTCGAGTGACAATAGTCGACCACCTACTAAATCCTGACTTTCGCCCTTAGATTTATTCATAGAAAGATGCTGTTTTTATTTAACAAGATTTAATTTTAATGAAAATCGGATTTCCTTGTGTGGCTACACATATTTAAACCGTTTGATGTTTTTTTTGGGTGTTTTTTCAAACTCCTCGGCTACAATTTCAAATCTTGAAACTTGCTCATACTTAGGCAATTCCGCATTTAGTCTTTTTTTGTTTTCCTCCATTTCCCCCGGCAGATTTTCATTTGTGACGCCATCTGCTTCCATTGCCTCAAAATCGGGATAGACCATGGCAATCAGTCTTCCGTCTCGCTCGGTTACAACACATTCCGCAACATAAGGCATATTGGCAATTTTTGCCTCAATTTCTTCGGGGTAAATATTCTGACCGGAAGCTCCTAAAATCATATTTTTTGATCTCCCCCGGATATAGATAAAATTATTTTGATCAATCACTCCAAGGTCTCCGGTTCTGAACCAGCCGTCTTCAGTAAAGGCTTCCGCGGTAAACTGTTCATTTTTATAGTAGCCATTCATCACGTTTTCACCCCTGACCTGAATTTCGCCCACCTCTTTATAAGGATCGGAGGAATCAATCCTGACCTCCATACGGTCAACCAGGCGTCCTGCCGAACCCAACATGGTTTTGTCCCATGCTTCATAGCTGATCAGCGGTCCACATTCGGTCATCCCGTAGCCAATGGTGTATTTGAATTTAATTTTCCGGAAAAACTTCTCAACATCTGCGCTCATTGGTGCACCGCCAATCACAATTTCAAAAAATCTGCCTCCGAAAGTTTCAATGAGCTTCTCTCTAATCTTATTGAGCAAAATTTTGTTAACTCCCGGGATCTTCAGAAGAGCTTTCATCACCGGTTTTTCAATGGTTGGCAATATTCTCTTTTTATAGATTTTCTCAATAATCAGCGGAACTGAAAGAATCAGGTGAGGTTTCACCTCTGAGAAAACCTTTGTGATGACTGCCGGAGAAGGCATTCGGCTAAGAAAAGTAATGTGGCAGCCTAATGTCACAGGAAACAGGAATTCAAACAAAAGTCCGTAAACATGCGCCATGGGCAGAAATGAGACAATTTTATGTCCCGGCTGAAGCGGCATGTTGTCCTGTGCATAAACAATATTGGAGACAAGACTTCTTTCCGGAATCATTACCCCTTTCGTAAAACCTGAAGTGCCGGAAGTATAGGATATAACACAGGTCTCTTCCCTGTCCCACTCTTCAAACTTAAAATGCGCTTTCTCCAGCTTGTTCTCCTTATAATAATTGAATGCATCTTTTAATTTATACCTGATGTTTTCATCTCTGGCAGCCAAAAGTGAAAAATCTTCCAGTGCAACAACCGCCTCAAGCTTCTCGGCTTTTTCAAAATCAATTTTTTCGAATAGCGGGCGGGCACAAAGAATCAGTTTAGACTCCGAATGATTTAGAATATGATTGGTGTTGCTTTCATTAAAATCAGGTAAAATGGGCACTATAACAAGCCCTGCGGATATGGTTGATAAAAAGACTGCACCCCAGTGAGCTGAATTTCTTCCCAAAACCGCAATTTTATCACCACGCTGAAGTCCTGCAAGCTGATAAAACAGGTGTAGCGACTTGATTATTTCAGCAATTTCACTATACTTGAAATCACTTCCGCCATAATCAGAAAATGCTACAATATCCCAATTCTTCTGAAAAGATGAAGTGTAAAGTTTTGATAATGTATGTGTTGTCATTCCTTTGAAATTTTGATTATTCAAAAATTTAAAAATATATACCCTTTAACCTTTTCTTTCATTTAGTTTAAACGGATACTTTGGCACTATTCAATTTCCTCAAAAACCCCCTAAAAGAACAGAGAAAAATATAAAAAAGCTAATCTATGCCAAATATAATATTTTATCTCTCAATACCGTAAAAGGAATAAAAAACGATAGTGCGCCTCTAATGGTAAAAAAGCCTTAAGTTGAAGCATTAGCGGTTTAATCAACAATTTCTTTTATCTGAAAATAGCTGTTTCGCTGTAAATTTGGAATTGCATATTGTATCTTTGCTCCGGCATTTATGAAACAGGAACATACATATTATCAGGACACAATAGTAAAAATTCCATTAAAGGAAAATATAGTTAATCCGGGCGAAGGTTCCCTGAATGACAAATTCGTTCGAACTCCTTTGCCTGCATTGCCTGAATCCAGAACTGCACAGAGAGATTCTGTTATTGTCGAAAAACAGGAACAACAGGTTTTGCCAACTCCTGAACAAATCCGATACTGGTGGTGGCAGCGTGAAAAAAAAATAGTTGTTGGTGAATCAAGGTATATTCAGCCAAATCATTCATTAAAAGTGCATTCAAGTGTACCTTCCGAAAAGACAACCCTTGTGCTTCCTGAAAGAAAGGTGCAGCACACCAACACCGATTGGATGACCTTACTTCTGGCAGCCGGTTTCATTTTAATCGCATCCATTCGGACAACCTGGGGAAAATATCTGGCAAGCTTATTCAAATCTGTTGTAAACTACTCAACATCTGTTCGTATGTTCAAGGAAAAAAACAGTTCGGTAATTTATGCAGCCACAAGATTAGATGCTCTCTTTTTTCTTGTGTTTCCTATTTTTATGTTTCAATTAACCCTCTTTTTCAATATAAATTTACCTTTTCATAATATTTATCTGTATCTCCTGAGTTTATTTGTTTTAGCTGTTTTTATAATATCTAAAAAGCTGTTTTACAAAACATTAGGTCATATTCTCGACAAGAGTGCAGAGACAAGCGAGTTTTTGTTCAATTTAGATAATTTTAACCGTGTTATGGGTCTGGCACTTTTACCCATGGTGACAATAATTATTTTTTACCCATCAGAAAATATGCAAGTTCCTGTAATATTTGGAGTTATTTTGGTCGTGTTTCTTTATTTAAAATTATTATACAGAGGATTTAAGGTTTTAATCACTAAACAATTTTCTATATTTTATCTCTTTTTGTATTTTTGTACCCTTGAAATTTTACCCTTGGTTTTGCTTTACAAGATAATGATAGAGCAAATGGAAGGTGTAATTTAATTTTAAAAAATAATATTTTGAAAATCAAGAGTATATTGGTTTCCCAACCAGAACCCGCATCGCCAAGATCACCTTATTTTGAACTGGCTGAAAAACACAATATCAGGATTGACTTTCGCCCGTTTATCCAGGTTGAGGGAATTGTGGCAAAAGAGTTCAGGCAAAACCGCATACATATTTTAGAACATGGTGGCGTAATTTTTAACAGCCGAACGTCGATTGATCACTATTTCAGAATTAGTCAGGAGTTGCGTTTAACTATTCCCGACAGCATGAAGTATTTCTGCATAAACGAAAATACGGCTTTCTATCTGCAGAAATATATCGTTTACCGCAAGCGAAGAATATTTTATGGTGA
>JACDJA010003272.1_pt1 | contig 10627 bp, 10 predicted proteins | sample 7449241 | NCBI WGS metagenome assembly JACDJA01 (sample SAMN14253289, study PRJNA609438) | sludge metagenome | isolation source: initial anaerobic sludge | collected 2018-12-20 | reverse complement strand
TTCATGCTTCTACCCGCTGGAACCGGTTATTTCGAGGTGCTTGGCGTCTTCCTCCTTTCACAGTTCGCCGGCCTTTCGAGTCAGGTACCGGGTGGCTTGGGAGTCTTCGAAGCACTCACGATTGTCATTCTCTCCCCCGCCTATCAGGCAGATGCTCTGATGGCCACGCTCATTCTCTACAGGATAGTTTTTTACATCGCTCCTTTCTTGATAGCCTTGGTTGTCTTCGGAGTGAATGAGTTTCTCTTTACAGGTTTTAAAAAAACGGAGTGAGTAAGTTGCCTGCCGCTGATTTCTCTCATAGCATTTCCAAAAGCTTTTCGACGAGTTTCTCGATGGTAGAGTTCTTCTCCAGAAGACTCTCTCCATGTTCTAAAAGCGAGGCCGTGACGACTCTGCTAGATCTGTCGATGCAGACTTCTCCCTTTTCACAAGGAACGTGATCGATCGCAAGCCTTTCAACTACATTCACTCTCTCACTTGTGTTTCCGGAAGCCGTGATTACTAGGTTTTCGGCAATACCCTTCAGAGATCTTTCGATCAGAAAGACCCCTTCTCCGATCGCGCCCAGAGGCTTCTTCTTGATGAAACAGCCGGCAAGAAGTTTTTGTAGCCCGTTGTTCACTCTGAACTGATCCTCTTCGTCCACGAAGGTTGATAGATTCTTGAGTACACCATTTCCACCAGGAATGACAAGCAGGTCGAACTCATCTTCAGTGATTGTTTCTATATTTTTCGCCGGGCGGTTCAGAATTCTGGCCGATTCTATGAGCTGATTCCTCTTCTGATCAAGTTCTGCCGACTTCCTCGTGTGATGATTGAATACCTCGTATTGATCCTTGTCAAGGGAAACACAGATGATCTCTGCTCCCGCTCTTTCCAGAGCAAGAAAGGTCAGTATCGCTTCATCGATTGCCGTTCCGTCTTCTGCTCCGCATCCGGAGAGCACCACACCACTCTTCAAAACATCACCTCTCTTCCTATGCCTGCAAGAAACTTTGACCAGTTTCAGCTGGAAAAACTCAATGGATTCTAGCATCTTTGTCACCGGTTACAAAACGATACGTGCTTGCTACCATTCTATTGACATTGGAGTGGGAATGTAGGATATTGGTATCGAAATATGCTTTTAGAAATGGGGTGTTTCTATCAGAATAGGATTGATTCATTATAGGGCCGGTTTGATGGACGGCGTCTCTCTGGAAATGGAGAAGTGGAAGAAAGTACTTACCGGAATGGGACATGAGGTGGATATTGTCGCCGGGAATGCTGCCCCGGGAGTAGATGTAATTATTCCCGAGATCGAGTACAACGACGAGGCAAATGAGAAGCTGAATTTGAAGCTCTACGGCCATGAACCGGCTACCGAAAGGGAGATTCATGAGGAGCTTTCAATACGGACCTCTCAGATTCTCGGCAGTTTCAGATACGCTCTCTCTGGATACGATCTTGTGATTCCAAACAATATCTGGTCTCTCGGGTGGTCAATTCCTTCGGGGTTGGCTTTGCACGACTTTGCTGAGGAGAGCGGAAAGTCCTTCATCTCCCACAATCACGATTTCTGGTGGGACCGCCCTTACTACAGAAGCCCATACGGAAGTGTCATGGAATTACTGAATAACAACTTCCCGCCGGATCTTGATAACGTGAGGAACTTGGCAATAAACTCGATCTCCGCTTCAGACCTATTGGCAAGGAGAGGCATTCGGGCCACGGTCGTGCCGAATGTTATGGACTTTCGCTGTATGAGCTGGGTGTCGGAAGAGAACAATCGGAAATTTAGAAGCGCAGCCGGGATAGACGATGGAGACATCGTATTTCTACAGGCGACAAGGATAACAGAGAGAAAGGCGGTTGAGACAGCAATAAGGCTCACGGCCGAGTTTAGAAAGATTGCAGAGGGTTTTGTCGGAAAGAAGTTGTACAGCAATAAGGTTTTCACCGGGAGGACGGTTCTTGTCTTGACCGGGTTGACGGAGAAACAGTCTTTGAATTACAGAAATAAGCTGGATAGTCTCGCTTCAAGGTTGGGTGTTGAAGTAATCGATATCTCTTCTCTGACATCATCGATTCAGCAGTCATTCTTCGAATCGTATAGTATCGCAGATATCGTGGTATATCCAACCGTTTATGAAGGCTGGGGTAATCAGCTTTTAGAAGCCCTTTTCGCCAGAAAACCGATTGCCCTCTTTAGATACAGTGTCTTCAAGAGCGATATTCAGGACAGTGGAATCTCCTTTGTGGATCTAGGCGATCAGTACAGCTATATAGAAGGACTGGTTGAAGTTCCAGAACTCAATCTAAAGAGAGCGAGCGAGGATACGCTCGGACTTCTCTTCGATCCGGAGAGATACAGGGAAGTAACAGAAAGCAATTTCGAGCTAGGAAGCCGGAAATTCAGCTTTGAAACACTGAGCGCGATTATTCGAGAACTTGTAGAGGAGCCACTCTGATCCAAGAGCCGGGTCTCTGATCAAACACGGAACTATTACCCACCGAAGCAGGCTACTTTCTCGAGTTTGTATTCTGTCTTGCCAAGGCCGATCTTCTCAGCGTGTTCAAGTTGATAACTCCATGTGATACCGGGGTGGGCCCTTTCGAAAGGATCGTATCCCAGCTTTGCTACTACAAGATCTATGCATGCCTTGTCCAGTGCAACGGGATCTCTACTGGCGACTATTCCAATATCATCAACCACCGGGGGCCTGTTTATGTGCCAGCAATCGCAATCGGGTGATACATTGTTGATGAAGGAGATGTAAAGGGCCTTCTTACCCTTCGTAGCGGCGAGAGCGTATTCGGCGATCTTCTTGCTCAGCGATTCGGGGGTTCCTCCAGGTCCGGCCGTCATCGCGCCATAGTTGCACATAGCGATGCATTGACCGCAGCCAATGCAGAGCTCATAGTCAATTCTTGCGACTCTCTCAACGGTGATTGCTCCTGTTGGGCAGTTCCTTTCGCACATTCTGCAGGCCACACATCTTGACTCTCTAACAACGGGCTTAGATTCGGAGTGCTGTTCCATCTTTCCCGCTCTTGAGGCTGCTCCCATTCCGATATTCTTAAGAGCTCCCCCAAATCCCGTCTGTTCATGTCCTTTGAAATGACTTGCGACTACCAGGGAGTCAGCCAGAGCGATTGCCGATGCTATTTTCGCCTTCTTTATGTACTCGCCGTCAATCTCCACTTCAATCTCGTCTGAACCTCTCAAGCCATCTGCAATTACAACTGGAGCACCCACAGATTCCATCGTGAAGCCGTTCAGTGAAGCGGTTTTCATATGGTCTACAGCATTGGATCTGCTGCCCTTATAAAGGGTGTTGGCATCTGTCAAAAAAGGCACGGCTCCCAGTTCCTTGATCCGATCCGTTATAACCTTCAGAAAGTTTGGACGGATGTATGCGAGATTTCCGTACTCTCCAAAGTGGAGCTTAACGGCAACCAGCCTGTTCTTTTCCACCACTTCTTCAAGTTTCGCTCTCTTTAGAAGAGCCTCAACCTTTTTCAGGAGCCCCATCTGCGGAGTAGTATCGATATCCGTGAAATAGACTGTGCTCATATATCTCTCCTCCCTTATAGGAAAAACCTCTGTGGAAGCCCAAAACTTTGGGCCGGGTCCATGATCCCCTTCACTTTCCTCTATCCCGGGCTAACTATCCGACTAATCAATATAACATGACTGAAGCTACTCAAAGCAAAAACGATGCATCAAAAGAGGAGTTTGCAACTGAACTCAGGGAGGTGAAGAAGACCACCTCTGATTCTTCCGGCAATATCCAACCTGCATCTCCCTCCATATTAACTGCTCTAGAATAAACGTTGATCCAAAGCTCCGCGAACCCTGGAAGGCTCGCTTTTATTTCCAACACGTTGAAAGCCGATCACTATCAAGGACGAAATGTTTCAACCTACATTCTCAATGGTATCATATCAATAATCGACCGCCTCTTTGGGGGGCTGGAGAAGCTGAAAAGACTAGAGGCCGGGAAGCAGCCATTCATAACCCGAATCTTTTTGAAAGCATCGGAAAGACTGATGCCTTTCAGCATAACCTTTCCATAGTTGGCAATTCTTGCGTTTCTTTCTATCACAGTTCTTTTCGGATTGAGGGTTACTTCATTGAGATTTGAAACAAATATCGACAATCTTGCCTCGGACTCCGAGGGAGTCATAAGGGAGAATGAACTGGCCGCCAGAGAGTTCTCTGTCTGGGAGCCGCTGTACCTTGCGCTTCTAAGAAACATGGATGATCCCGCCTCATTGCAGAAACTCTCCGAGACAATCTCGACCATAAGACAAATTCCAAATGTTTCGAGGGCTCTGAGCCCTCTTGATGCAACCTATATCACTCTTCAGGGTCTGGCCATAAGGACAGTTCCGGTTACGACCAGGTTCCACTTACGGTCGAGGAAGTCAAGGCTTTCAGGAAGTTGCTCGAAAAGAGTTTTGATAGCTACTTCGCGGCAAGCTCAAAAGGCGACGCCGCCCTCGTGAAACTGTATGTACGAGGCGGACTGAGCAGCAGGGGAAAAACGGCTATTCAGGGAATTCAGAAGACACTCGATTCACAGTGGAGCGCGGACAGATTTAGATTGACGGGCGAACTATTTCTGGGTTATTCAGTTGACAACACTGTCATTGCAGATGTTCTCCTGCTGTTTCCGATAGCCATAGTCATTGCCTTTCTCGTGACTTTTCTCACTTTCAGGAGTGTTGCGGTGTTCTAACACCGGCAATCACAGTGCTCTCAAGTGTGACGGTGACTCTCGGACTAATGGCAGTGACGGATACTCCACTCACTATTGTGAGTTCAGTTCTTCCAATTCTTTTGATAGCCATGGGCTGCCCCGACAGTATTCACATATTCAGCTGGTACAGAGTGGAGATCTTGAGGGGCTCGGTAAAGAGGGAGGCGATAATGCAGATGATGAAATCAATGATTCTGCCGGTTGTGATGACCTCGCTAACCACAGCGGGGGGGTTGGTTCTCTCGCCTTCTCAAGCGTGATTCTAATGCATGAATTCGGTTATTTCAGCGTATTCGGGATTCTCTACGCTATGATATTCTCACTCTTAGCCGTCCTTGCGCTTATTAAAGTCTTGCCAACTACTAGGTTTGTGATTGCCACCTAAAGAGGACTCAAGGAGCCGCTCATAGAAAGGTTGCTCCACAGACTCTCTCTTTCAGTATCCAGACACAGAAAACCGGTGACATATCTGTCAATTCTGGCGGTAGTTGTGCGCGTTTGGAATTGCTAACTTGCAGTTCGAGTCGAATCTTTCGGAATATTTCAGGAAGGGGAACGAAGTCTCAAAGGAAGTAGAGGCCTTTGAGGAAAGGTATGGTGGCTCCTCCTTCCTCCTGAAAGTCGTTGATTCAAACCAGCCGGGCGGTGTACTGACACCGGCCTTCATAGATACTCTGAATGATCTGGAAAGTTCCCTGGAGGGCTTTAATATTCTCTCGAAGACCTCAACTTTTGCAAATCTGATTGAGAGCTTCTATTCTGGCCTGCCGACTCAAGTGCAACCGAACCTTCTTAGAGGTATGATTGCGGGGACCGTTATTCAGGGCTCCGTTAGTCAAGACTTGTCAAGAGCAGCAATTCACACCTACATAAGAAATACCAACGCAAGAGACATCTCCCAAACTCTTGTCCGCGTTGAGAACGGCCTTAGGGAAATACTTCCAGCGGAATTCACCGTCACCCTTAAGTGCACACCCCCGTATTATTCAGCTTCACATGGAGAGTTTCTCCAGAAGCCAGGCGATCAGTCTCGCATTCTCGGTTCTGGTCGTATGGTCGCTTGTATCGCTCATGTTTTCTTCTCTCCTGGTGGGATCAATGGCCATGCTACCCTTTTCTTTGCCGTTACGTTCAGTCTGGGGACCATGGGTATTCTAGGGGTCTCGCTTGATGCGGCAACTGTTCTCGTGGCTAGCATTTCAGTGGGAGTCTGAATAGATTATGCGATCCACTTCATCGAAAGAGTAATATCAGAGCTCAAGATGGGGCTGCGTCTTCAGGAGGTTTCTAGCAAAGCTTCAAGAACCGGGGGCCATGCGTTGCCGGTGAATGCGGCGACTCTGATTTCGGGATTGCAGTTCTCGCTTTTTCGAGATTTCTAACCTTTCGGTATTTGGTTTGCTAACGATTTTTACTATGGCGATCAGTTCTATGTCCACACTTGTAATAATACCGGCGATTCTTAGCTCTAGCAGACTTGAATCAAAGTTGACAGAGAAGCTTTCGAGAAAAACAAAGTGATACGTCCTCAGGTTACTTCGGCCAGCACTACGCCCAGAGTTTTCTATAGAGTTTCTTAAGCTCCAATATACAGTCTGCAATCGTTTTGTCGTCTCCGCTCTTTCCTGCTGTTTCAAGCTTGAATCCAACTTCAGACAGCTCTTCAACGCCGTACATTCTTCCGGAGCCCTTGAGGCTGTGTCCGTCTCTGGAGATGGAGTCGAAGTTTCTTCTTTCCAAAGCGTTCTGAATCTCGTCAATGGTTTTGTGGATGTGTTCCCCATATTCTTCGAACATCGCCGAGGCCTCTTCGAACGACAAGCCCATATCCTTAGCGAAGAGAGAGATGCTGTCTTGCGTATGCTTAGCCTTGTAAGATCTTGCCTGTTCTCCATCTCTCTTTTTGCCGGTCTTGCCATAGATGCCAAGATGATAGCGAACTACCTCGAGAAGATCAGACTGACTCACGGGCTTACCCAGGAAGCCGTCACAACCGGCTTCTATGGTTTTCTCCTCATCTCCCTGCATGGTATGGGCAGTCAGAGCTACTATAGGAATCTTGTAGCCCTCTTCTCTCAATACCTTTGTGGCTTCGTATCCATCCATGATCGGCATCTGCATATCCATCAGAACGAGATTGTACTTGTTGTTCCGTATCATCTCAACAGCATTTTTGCCATTGCTTGCCAGATCGACCGAATATCCTGCTTTCTCCAGCACTTCCTTTATCAACAACTGGTTGGCCTCGTTGTCTTCGGTCAGCAGAATCCTGTACTTCTCACTGCCTGCTTTCGGAGCGAGTTCGAAGTAGTTGCCTATACTTTTCATCAGCTCCTCTTCTCTTACCGGCTTCTGGATAACTTCATCTACTCTGTCGCCGAACTGGACTTCGTCTTTGGCAGCATCCGTGATTGCGATAATTGAAGCGTCGTAGATACCATCAAGGGCAGTAAGAGCCTCGCTAGCTTTTCTTGGAGTGTCTACGATCGCAAGTGATGCGCCGAGATCCTTAACCGCTCTGGAGAGATTTGTAAGGTTCTTGACGGGTTGATAATGAATGCCGTTTCTCGTTAGCATGGAGCCGACAATAATCAAGAAATCGTCATCGTCAGATGCGAGAATGACCTTTCCGGCCATAGAGATTTCGGCTCTCTCCTTTTGTTTTGGAGCTTCTTTAGAAACCTGCGAAGGTATTCTGACGGTCACTTTAGATCCTTCCCCAACCTTACTCTCGAATCTGATCGTTCCCCCCATGAGCTCAACTATCTTCTTGGTTATTGCAAGACCTAGACCCGTTCCACCAAACTTTCTGGACATGGTTCCGTCTGCCTGAATGAATGGCTCAAATATCTCTTCCAGCTCGTCCCTGGAGACCCCGAAGCCTGTATCCTGAACGGTATATATGAGATACTTTCCATCATAATCAAGCAGTATCGAGACGTATCCCTTCTCGGTGAACTTCAGTCCGTTGGAAATCAGATTGGTCAGGATTTGCCTCATCCTGAACTCGTCACCATCCACATACTCCGGGACTCTTTCCGTTACGCTGTTTGCAAAATGCAGACCCTTAGAATAGGCCATCGGCAGGTAAGTTTCAGTAAGCTCATTGACAAGTTTCGATGGGCTGTAAGGGGAGATCATGAGGTCGAAACGGGCCGCTTCAATTTTGGAGAGATCAAGCACATCGTTGATAAGGCTTAGAAGATGTTCACCGCTTCTATAGATAGTCTTAAGGTATTTCATCTTTTCGAGGTTCGTCTCGTCGTTCATAAGAAGCTCGGCGAACCCAAGGATAGCGTTCATTGGAGTCCGCATCTCGTGTGACATGTTCGCCAAAAACTCCGATTTCATCTTACTTGCCTGCTGGGCCTCTTTAGATACTTTTCTCAGGAGCTCGTTGGAATTCTTCAATCTGTCCAGTGTCCTCTCTATGAAGACCATGGTGTTGTTGAGTTCAGAGGCTATCTCGCCAAGCTCGTCATTCGAATTGATTTTGACTCTGGAAAACGACCCCTTCTTTATCGACTCAAATCCCTTCAGCAATTCCGAAAGGGCTTTGGATATATGAGCGTTTAGCGAGAATGAAAGTACGAAGGAAAAACCGAAGACACCCAGGACAACGATGCTGATAATCGGAAGCAGTCTGTTTCTTAGCTTGACGAGGAGGCCCTGTGATTGCAGCACATAGATATCTGCGCCCCCAATTGAGACCTTGTCCACAATGAACAGAGAACCAGACGAGAAGAAAGAGAAAGCCGGTCTGGGTTCGCTGACAGTGAAAGGTGTCTCTTCCGACCACTTCTCCTCATCCAGAACAGTCCTCACATATAATCCTGAGTCCGAGAACTCTCTCGGAATAACAAAGTAATCGCCGATTAGCAGGAAAGCAATCCCATCCTGTCCGATAAACGACGAAAGACTCTCGATATCGTTGTTGTCGAAGATAATCCCTGCAAGGTACGGAACTTCATTGCTGACTATTGTAGAGAAGTACACGAGCTGCCTTTCAAGCATCTTAAATCCGTTTCCCGACCTTTCGATCTCATCAATCTCTTCGTCGGAAAGAGCCGACCTGTTAAGAATAATCTCTCTCTCATCACCGAGTTGAACGAGAATGTCATACCCACTTTCTAGGACATGCTCGAGAGCGTAACGATCGACAAAGAGTTTCAGATCTCTGCGCAGATCTATGAACCACTGAAAGACAGACTGTTTCTTTTCGGTTAGATAGCTCTTGTACTCATCGGTTGCTGTTTGGATGAAAGTGATCGCCAGCAACGTTACAAGCAAAGTTAGCACCGCAAGAACGAAGAGCAGGAACTGTAGTGAGATCTTTCTGCTAAGCTTTCTCATTTACTTTCTCCGCTCTATTCTCTGAATGCGATCGTCTAACTACATCATTAGTCAACGTTGAACTCCCATTTGAAGGTTGCTCTACTTCCGTTCAGAACAACCGAATAGTAAACTGACGTATCGAGATAACTCGAAAGAGCAACTACTAGTCTATTTGAATCTATCAGAATAAATGGATCATACCTTGCAGTTTGAACAAGAAACCCTTCCCCAATTACATAAAGATCTGCCCAAACCCCGTCCACAGCTTCGCCACGTTTGCATTTTCCTGTCACAGTAACATTCAGAAACGATACTTCCGAAGAGTTCTCCGGCAGCTCAAAAAACAAGAGCCCTACTAGATCATCGATCGGGATGCCCAGTTCCGAGACGACTTCATAGGGAATTGCAGTAACGGTTGCGGAGCTGCCGCCTTCCATCTCAAAGCCCTTAGAATCCGCACTATGGCAGCTGTCCTTGAGGCTCTCAATCGTTTCGATATTCACAGCGAGACCGGCCGCTACAAGAGCAATAAACAAAACTAAGAGAAGTCTCAAAACCTCACCTACCCTATCTGGCCAAGGAAGAGCTGCCTTGGTGCCATTATAGTACGGGAAGGCTGGATATCGAAAAAACAGAAGCTCTCAAACCTGAGCATCGAAGTTGAGACCCGATTTGCTTTTCGGAATATTGCAGTTTCTTATTGCTAAAGCGCAAGGCTATTCTTTGGGGCCAATCAATGAATTGAGAAATCCAACAAGCTCCTCGATTCCCACTCCGCTTGCTTCCCTCTCAATAATCTCGGTGGGAGTAAGCGATAGCCCATAGTATTCCCTGTTTGTTTCGGTGTCCTGGCGTACAATCGAACCGCCCAGTGATACACCGGCGAAGATGCCGTTACTGACTGAATAAGAGTAAATGGCAGCTTCTAGTTTGTAATCAGTATCTGCAGAGAGGGTCTTGCCCGTAGGCCCGGCTGAAATTGAGGCGCTTCCGCCAAGGGTAACGTTATTGCTTAGAAAACCTTCAATGCCCTTCTCGTTCATAATGACAAGCACCAGACCGCTCTTTTGAACGCCGGCCTGAAATCCGTAGCTTATACCGTACAGCTTGAGAAACAACGGTCCATACCAGCGGCCATCTTCTCCTCTCTTGAGCAGAAAACCCTCTCCGAACTGCCCGCCGAATCCAAGCGCGGCTTTCACCATCTCAGGGTAAATCACTATTCCGCTAGACTTACTCATCAACTCAGCAAAAGATCCACTGTCTTCCGTTTCCGAAAGCTCTTGAAGAATACTTAGGGCACTTTGAATCCTTTCTTTGGGCAAGCTTGCTCCGAATGCCATTAAAGAAGCCATAAGAATCACCACCACGAAAAGCCTTTTCAGGTCAATCCCCTTCCCGAAGTATCGAGTCTACTTCACTCTAAGAAAAACCTCCTGCCTTTCCTGACCGAAGGTTACGCTAGACAATCTAAACTCTCCTTTTGAGGATATTCTTGGAACATCGGCGTTGTTGACAACAACGTTCTGATACTGGAAGTACGG
>JACDJA010003271.1_pt1 | contig 10627 bp, 10 predicted proteins | sample 7449241 | NCBI WGS metagenome assembly JACDJA01 (sample SAMN14253289, study PRJNA609438) | sludge metagenome | isolation source: initial anaerobic sludge | collected 2018-12-20 | reverse complement strand
GGGGCAGGGCGGCGCCGCCGAAGCTGATGGTGGCGTCCTCGCCTTCGCCATCGACCTCGACCTTCACCGGGCCTCCGAGAGTGGTGACACAGGATCCGTCCTCGTCGATGAGATCGTCCCAGGTGACGTTGCCGCTGATGAGGTGCAGCTTGAGGACGTTGGCCAGGGCGCCACGAGGGTCCTGCTCCAGGCGAGCGACCGTGGCGTCCGACAGGGCGTCCCATGCAGCGTTGGTCGGTGCGATCACCGTCCACGGGCCGCCCTCGGCGAGCTGCGTGTCGAGCCCCGCCTGCACGAGCAGGCCGGCGAACTGCGACAGATCGTCATCGGCGTCGATGAGAGCGAAGACCGACTCGGTCGGCGCCTCGGTGGTCGTGGTCGTCGGCGCCGCAGTCGTCGAGGTGGTCGTCGCCTCGCTGCCCTTGTCCTTGGCGGCCTCGTCGTCGGAGCTGCAGGCGCCCGCCACCAGGGCGAGGGCGCAGGAAAGAGCGACGACGGGCAGGAACAGCTTTGTGCGCATGGACGATCTCCTCGAGGGCCCCGGGCGAGGCCCAGGCGGGTCGACTGACCGCTTGAAACTAGCGAGCCGTCGGCCTGATGGTGAAGATGGACCGTGCCGAGCCCTCCGGCAGTAGCGTTCTGGCGGTGAGCGAGTTCCTGGTGATCACCGGCGTGTCGGGAGCGGGCCGAACCCAGTTCGGCGACTCGCTGGAAGATCTCGGCTGGTTCGTCATCGACAACATCCCGGTCGAGCTCATCCCCAAGGTGGCGGAGCTGGCCCGCTTCAAGGACCCGGGAACGCCCGTTGCGCTGGTCGTCGGGACCGGCAGCGACATCGACGGAATCGGGCCCGCCATCGACGAGCTCCGCACTTCGGGTGCCGGCGTGCGGATCGTCTTCCTCGACGCGTCGACGCCTGCGCTCGTCCGCCGCTACGGCGAGTCCAAGCGACGCCACCCGCTCGCAGCACAGGCGGGGACGGTCGCCGGGGCGATCGACCTGGAGCGCGGGGTGTTGTCGGAGGTGCGGGAGGCCGCCGATCTGGTGATCGACACCTCCGAGCTGAACGTGCACGACCTCCGTGCCCGGGTCAACGACCTGTTCGCCGGCTCCGACGACACCCGCATGCAGGTCACGCTGCAGTCGTTCGGCTACAAGCACGGCGTCCCCGCCGACGTCGACACGGTGTTCGACTGCCGCTTCCTCCCCAACCCGTACTGGGTCGACGAGCTGCGGCCGCTCACCGGCCTGGCCGAAGAGGTGCAGGAGTTCGTCGGGGCGTTCGAGCTCACCTCGGAGTTCCTCCGACGGGTCGAGGACCTGCTCGAGCTGCTGCTCCCGGCGTACCTGGCCGAAGGCAAGTCGCTTCTCACGATCGCGTTCGGATGCACCGGCGGGCGGCACCGATCCGTCGCCATCGTCGAAGCCGTCGCCGACTGGCTCCGGACCGAACGCGGCGTGGAGCCTCGGATCCGCCACCGGGATGTGGGCAAGTGAAGGCCGCTGGGTTCGGCCCCACGGTGGTGGCCGTCGGTGGAGGACACGGACTGGCCACGACGTTGCGCGCCACGCGCACCTACGCGGGCGACGTCACCGCGGTGGTGTCGGTCGCAGACGACGGGGGATCGACCGGCCGCCTGCGGGCGGCCACCCCGCGACCCGCTCCGGGCGACCTGCGCAAGTGCCTGGTGGCGCTGGCGTCGACCGACGGACCGATCGTCACGGCGATGGAGCACCGGTTCAGCAACGGCGAGCTCGACGGCCACGCGTTCGGCAACCTGCTGATCGTGGCGCTGGAGGAGTCCGAGGGCGACCTGGTCGCAGCGCTCGACGAAGCGGGACGCCTTCTGGGCTGCGTCGGCCGCGTCCTGCCGGCCACCACCCAGTCGGTGGACCTCCGCGCCCGTGTCGACTCGGGCGGCGTCGTCCGCGGCCAGGTGGCGGTGGCGGCGCGAACCGACCTGCGGGAGGTGACGGTCACGCCCGACGACGTGGTCGCGTGCGAGCCGGCGGTGGCCGCCATCGGTGCGGCGGACCAGGTGGTGCTGGGCCCCGGGTCGCTCTACACCAGCGTCCTCGCGGCGACGGCCGTCCCCGGCATCGGCGACGCCGTGCGCGGCACCGGGGCCCAGGTGGTGTACGTGTGCAACCTCCATCCGCAGGTGTCGGAGACAGCGGGGTATCGGGTGGAGGACCACGTGGCGGCGCTCGCTCGCCACGGCCTGGAGCCCGACGTGGTGCTGTATGACCCATCGACGATCGGCTGCGCCGGCGATGTGGCCGGCGCGCTCGCCGTCGCCGTCGCCGGGCAGGGCGGCCGAGCGCACGACCCGGTGTTGCTGGGCGCCGCGCTCGCCGCGCTCGCTCCCGCCCGCTCGGCCCCCGCCGGCTCCGCTCCCGGCTCCGCTCCCGGCTCCGCTCCCGGCTCCGCTCCCGGCTCCGCTCCCGGCTCTGTTCCTGTTCTGGGGCGGAAATCCCCGCCGGAACAGGATCAGCGCTCGTCGGTTCGGGAACCCTGATTGGCACGACGCGGCGTGCCGTGCTCGCATAGGGGCGCGTCGCCGCACCGTGGCGGTGACCCGGGATCTGAGACCAATCAGTCCGCCAGCCACCTGAGACGAGGGAACTGACCATGACCGTTCGCGTGGGGATCAACGGCTTCGGCCGCATCGGCCGCAACTTCTTCCGGGCCGCCAAGGCCCGCGGCGTCGACATCGACTTCGTGGCCGTCAACGACCTCGGTTCGCTCGACCAGATGGCCCTTCTGCTCAAGCGGGACTCGGTCGCCGGCACCTACCCGGGGGAGATCACCGAGGTCGACGGTGGCATCGACGTGGACGGTGACGTCCTCAAGGTCGTCCAGCACCGCAATCCCGCCGACATCCCCTGGGGCGACCTGGGCGTCGACGTGGTGATCGAGTCGACCGGCATCTTCGCCGACCGTGACAAGGCAGCCGCCCACCTCGACGGTGGCGCCCCAAGGGTGATCGTGTCTGCTCCGGCAGGTGGCGCCGACGCGACGTTCGTCGTGGGTGTCAACGACGACACCTTCGACCCCGAGCAGCACATCGTGGTCTCCAACGCATCCTGCACCACGAACTGCTTCGTGCCGCTGATCAAGGTCCTCGACGACGCGTTCGGCGTCGAGAACGGCCTCATGAACACGATCCACGCCTACACCGGTGACCAGTCGCTGGTCGACGGTCCGCACAAGGACCTGCGTCGGGCCCGCGCCGCGGCGATCAACATCGTGCCTACGTCGACCGGAGCCGCCCGGGCCACGTCGCTGGTGCTGGAGTCGATGAAGGGCCGCCTCGACGGCACGTCGCTGCGGGTCCCGGTCCCGACGGGATCGATCACCGACTTCACCGGCAACCTGTCCAAGGCCGCTACCGTCGACGAGGTCAACGAGGCGTTCAAGGCCGCCGCGTCGGAAGGCCCGCTCAAGGGCATCCTGCAGTACACCGACGAGCCGATCGTCAGCTCCGACATCGTGGGATCGCCCTACAGCTCGATCTTCGACTCCGGCTTGACGATGACCAACGGGAACCTCGTCAAGGTCCTCTCCTGGTACGACAACGAGTCCGGCTACTCGAACCGCCTGGTCGACCTGGCCCTGATCGTCGGCGCCGCCAACAAGTGATTCGCACCGGCCCACCGGGGTTCTGACCACCGAGAACGATGCTCAGCGACATTCTTGATGGTCAGAATCCGGACGTGGGACCGGTCGTGAGGGGAGAACGATGAAGTTCGGTGTGCCCGAGCTCGAGGACCTCAGCGACGTCGAGGGCCGGTCGGTCCTGGTCCGGGCCGACTTCAACGTCCCGCTCAAGGACGGCGTCATCACCGACGACCTGCGGATCCGCGCCGCCCTGCCCACGCTGCGGTGGCTGCTCGATCATGGCGCATCGGTGACGGCGTGCACCCACCTGGGTCGCCCGAAGGGCGAGCCGGATCCCGCCTACTCGGTGGAGCCGGTTCGTCAGCGCCTGGCCGAGCTGGCGCCCGGAGTGGAGCTGCTCGAGAACCTGCGGTTCGATCCGGGCGAGACCGCGAACGCCGAGGCGTTCGTGGCCGACCTGTGCAGGGGTCACGACTTCTACGTGAACGATGCGTTCGGCGCGTCGCACAGGGCTCACGCATCGATCGTCGGGCCGCCGACCGTGCTGGCGTCCGCTGCCGGCCGGCTCCTCGCCAAAGAGGTCGAGGTCCTGCTCGGCGTCCGGGAGCATCCCAACCGCCCGTTCACCGCCATCACCGGCGGATCCAAGGTGTCCGACAAGCTCGGCGTGCTGACCGCTCTGCTCGACCTGGCGGATGACATCATCATCGGCGGCGGGATGTGCTTCACCTTCTTCGGCGCGCTGGGCCACCCGATCGGCAACTCGCTGTTCGAAGCCGACCAGTTGGAGAACTGCGCCAAGCTGCTCGACGAGCACGGTGACCGCCTGCACCTGCCCGAGGACGTCGTCGGGCTCGGCCCAGGCGGCAAGATCGGCGACCCGTCCGCCGGAGGGGAGGTCCGCAACTTCGGGCGCTCGCTGCCCGAGGGCTGGATGGGCCTCGACATCGGACCAGGGGCCGCCGCAGCGTTCGGCGACACCGTCCTCGAGTCCCGCACGGTGCTGTGGAACGGTCCGATGGGCGTGTTCGAGGACCCCCGCTTCGAATCGGGCACCCGGGCGGTGGCCCAGGCTGTGGCCGAGTGTCGGGGCTTCACGGTCATCGGTGGCGGCGACTCTGCGGCGGCGATCGCCCAGTTCGGCATGGCCGACCAGGTCGACCACATCTCCACCGGTGGCGGCGCGTCGCTCGAGCTCATCGAGCAGGGCGACCTGCCCGGACTCGACGCGCTGCGTCACGCGCCGAACGTCGCCGGCTGACCGTCACCACCGCACTGACCGGCACCACCGCACTGACCGGCACCACCGCACTGACCGACCACGACTCGCACGACACGGGAGATCCCATGGCAGCAGCCCGGAAGCCGATCATCAGCGGCAACTGGAAGATGCACAAGAACCACTTCGAGGCGATCCAGGCCGTGCAGAAGCTGCACTACCGCCTCGACGGCGACGACCACGACTCCGTGATCGTGAACGTGCACCCGCCGTTCACCGACCTGCGGTCGATCCAGACGCTGATCGAGGCGGACCGGATGAAGATCGAGCTGGGAGCTCAGAACTGCCACTGGGAGGATCAGGGTGCGCTCACCGGCGAGGTCGCACCGCCGATGCTGGCCAAGCTCGACGTCGCGTACGTGATCGTCGGGCACTCGGAGCGTCGTCAGTTCTTCGGTGAGACCGACGAGACGGTGAACCTCAAGGTCAAGGCGGTGCAGAAGGCCGACATGGTCCCGATCATGTGCTGCGGTGAGACGCTCGACCAGCGCGAGGCCGGCGACGCCGAGTCGTGGGTCGAGGGCCAGATCGTGGCCGGGCTCGCCGGCGTGGGCGGCGACAAGGTCGGCGCTCTCGTGATCGCCTACGAGCCCATCTGGGCGATCGGCACAGGCCGCACCGCCACGTCGGAGGACGCACAGGCGATGTGCGCTCACATCCGCTCGGTGGTGAAGGCCAACTTCGGCGACGACGCGGCAGCGCGGGTGCGCATCCAGTACGGGGGATCGGTCAAGCCAGGCAACATCGCTGAGCTGATGTCACAAGCCGACGTCGACGGGGCCCTCGTCGGTGGCGCCAGCCTGGACCCCGACGAGTTCGCTGCCATCGTGCAGTACCGGAACCACTGACGGGGTATCCTCGAAAACCGTGTCCATCATCGACATCGTCCTCTGGGTCCTGCAGGCCGTGCTCGGCGTGGGGCTGATCTTCCTGGTGCTGATCCACTCCGGCAAGGGCGGTGGCCTGTCCGACATGTTCGGTGGTGGCCTGGGAGCGTCGGCTGCCGGTTCGACGGTGATGGAGAAGAACCTGGACCGCATCACCGTGGTCCTCGCGCTGCTGTTCGGGTTCAACACCATCCTGATGGCTTTGATCATCGACCCGACCTGACACCGACGTCGTCGGTCACACCTCCGAGTACTGCCCAGCGCGCAGCTGGCGTTCCCGGCGGTGACGGCGCATCGTTCCCACGACGTCGCCGACGGCGGAGCCGAGCAGCGCACCCACCAGCACGTCGCCGGGGTAGTGAACGCCGGTGTGCACCCGCGAGTAGGCCACAGCGCCGGCAAGGAAGTGGACAGGGAACGCCACCCATGTGAGCTCGCCGCTCATCGCGTTGGCGAACGCGAACGCGGATGCCGAATGGCCTGACGGGAACGATGGCGACGTCGGCAGCGGCACCCGTCGACCGGCGATCACCTCGAAGTGCTCGCGGTCAGGGCGCCTTCGCGGGAGCAGCCGCTTCAGCGGCTGGTTCACGACGAAGCTGGTGATGCCGATGGCGATCACGCCGTCGATGGCGGCCTGCCGGCCCCGTCGACCGCCGAGCAGCGCCGTCGCGCCGGCGATGCTGAACCACAACTTGGAGAAGTCTGCTCCTCGGGCGAGCCGCCGGAGCGCTGTGTCGAGGGTGGGCGTGGAGACGCCCGCGACCGCGCCGTAGACCGCGAGGTCGAGTGCTTCGAGGTCCTCGGCGGTGTCGCGCACCCACTTCAGGTCGTTGCGGTCGGCGAAGTCCAGGAGCCGGCCGACGAGACCGGCGCTGTCCGATGGGATCGGCGGCGCGTGCTCGGTGGTCGGTTCCGAGGGGGAGGTCATGGCGCGAGTGTCCCACGGGTGCTGCGCCCACTCTGACCAATGCGGTTGCGAGGGTTCGGATCCCGATGGGATCCCGTCCAGATCCGATTCCGGACTGCGTGCATCGGCGCGCTACAGTCCCTCGTCGCCCCCTCGTGAGACGGGGTCCACGTCGGAGTGGCGGAATTGGCAGACGCGCTAGCTTGAGGGGCTAGTGCCCTTAGGGGCGTGGGGGTTCAAGTCCCCCCTCCGACACGATCTGATCAGCACGAAAGTGCTGGTCAGCGTGTTTTTTGGCAGTGGTCGAGGGGCTCGGAACTGCCGTTTGTCCGCGATCTGTCATCACCGGTGGATGGGCGAGAACCCGCGGCCTGCCGGTTTCACCGCCAAGGTACGGGCTCACCGATCGGCACCGCTTCGCTGTCGAGTCCAGTGGGGGATACGGTTGGTCGTCAGCCGGTCGGTGCTGCGGTGCGGTCCTATCGCTGGGGGGTGAGCCGGGCGTCGAACTGGTCGGCGAGGGCGTGGAGAGCGGCGGAGCCGTCGCCGGTGTACACCGGTCCGTGCATCTGGGCGAGAGACCTCGGTTGGAGCTCAGCGAGCTGTCGAGTGAGCGCTGGGCTTGATGGCGCCAGTGAGTAGGAGGGGTCGTCAGCAACTCCGGGGACGGCGATGTCATCGTCGGTGACTGCCGGATACCTGCCCCATTGGGAGAAGAGGTCGCCGCAGAACAAGGTGCCGGTTGTCTCGTCGTGGAGGTGGCCGGCTTCCCAGCCGTGCGGCAGGTGTGGGGTGTCGATCCACCGGAGTCGGTGTCCGCCGATGTCGAGCACGTCATCGTCGGCGAGTGGTCGAGGTTCTCGGTCGGCGATGTCGCCGACGGTGACCATGCAGCCGGTGGCGCTGGTCACGGCGGTGGCGTTGGGGGCGGCGGCGAGCCACTGGTTGAGCGAGCCGCACTCGTCGGCCTCGACGTGACCGACGTCCTCAACGAGATCGCCCAGGCCACCCGGTTCGCCGCGGGCGAGGTCGATCCCCGCAGCCACTCGGTGCCGGTCGGCACGAACCGGGCGCATGTCGGCGATGTCGTTGCGACGCGTCGCAACGAGAGGACATTGCTCACCGACCGACAGCGCATGGTCAAGAACAGAGACCGCTGGACCGTCGCCGCCGTCCACCGCGACGGCAGCCTCACGGTCGACGGCTCGACCGGCCGGGTCACGCTGCCAGCTGAGTACGTGGCCGCCGACGTCGAACTGGCCTACGCCGAGACCAGCCACGCCACCCAGGGCCGAACGGTCGACCGCTCATTCCTCTACCTCGACGGACCCACCGGTACCGCCGGTATCTACGTCCCGCTCACCCGCGGCCGCACCAGCAACGAAGCCTTCGTCGTCCTCCACGACTAGCGCACTGCGGCCGACGTCGTAGCCGAGGCGGTCGCTCGCACGTGGGTCGACCAGCCAGCGACCGCCGTCCGCCTCGACCGGCCAACACCTTTCGACGAGGGCGCGCCGGCAGATGAGGCCTCCGGGCCGGATCGGAGGGCACCAGGAAGGCTGGAGCCGCTGACCGAGCCGGAGCTACGTGCCCTCGTGAAGCAGGCCACCGCGCACCAGGCGGTGGCAGACAGGTTGCGCCTTCGCCAGGACGAGTACGGCCGGTCCCTCGCCGCACTCGCTCGTCGGAAGCATGCGCTACCCGATCTGGTCGACGAGGCCAGGAAGCGTCTCGCCCATGCGACACGAACGCTCGAACAGCACGACCGTCCCCTCCGCCGCCGAGGCCACACGGCCGAGATCGCCCAGGCGAAGAACGATGCCCACTCGCTCCCCGGCCACATCGATGACCTCGAGCGCGAGATGGACGAGCTGCCCACGAGGATCGAGACCGAGCGAGCGGCGCGGGATCAGGCAGCCGAGCTGCACGCCGACCGCCACGGCGCCGACTCCGAGCGGGTCGGGCAGGCGCTCGCCGAGGACGCCCGCATCCGGGGCGAGCACAGTGCCGAGCACCCGTCTCAGCTCCTGATGGATCACCTCGGACCGGTGCCCGACGAGCCGGCCGCACGCGAGCGATGGGTCGCGGCCGCAGGGCGCGTCGCGCAACACCGTGCCCTCTGGGATCTCCCCGAGACCACGCCCGTCGGCCCGCTGCCGCCACTCGGCCAGCCCGACTACGAGGTCACCTACTACGCCGCCAACCGAGCGATCGCCGCGCTCGGGGAGGCCGTCGAGCTGCCACGACGGAGCCTCGATCGAGACGCTCCGGGCCTCTCGCTGTGACCCTCTGCACCGCCAGTCGCATCAGGCGACGGCGGCACGAAAGGCGCTGAAGACGTCACCAGGTAGTGGGTCATGCAGCTCCCAGGTGATCTGCATCGGGCGTTCCGATCGGTGCTCGACGTAGCGCGCTCGACCAGCGCAGAAATACGGCCGCGTGCGCCCCTGGACGTCTTTGCGGCTGGAGCGGACGAACAGCACCACGTTCGTGCCCCGCGCCTCTTGGTTGATGTAGCGCTGGCCTGGGGTGCTCGCCTCTGAAGTGGTTGACTGCGATTCCCAATGGAACAGCCGGTCGCTGATGGCGTAGTCCCGGTAGCGGGTGGTTGGTGAGTAGTGCTTCTCGGTCTTCTCCAGCGTGATGAAGAAGAGGTCCGTCTGGCTGGGCTCGTGCCAGAAGACGCCCTCACGGATGTCGTTCGGAGCGGGCACTGTCGCGGCGCCGAACCCTGCCATGGCCTCCTTGAGCGTGTAGGTGGCATGGAGTTGGAGCGGCACCGGTTGCAAGACCCCAAGCGGCGCGTGTAGATGGCGCACCTGGCTATCGAGGAGTGGCAGCAGCTGTAGCAGTTCGGCGCGAATGGCGTCGTGTGACCAGAGGTGCCGGGCGGCGTCGTCGAGGGACGAGAACTCGCCCTTCTTGGGACCGAGCAAGGTCAACAGCAAGCCGTTGAGTTGCCGGATCTGCCGCTCATCGAGGTCGGGCTCTTTGACCGGCTCCTGGCCGCTGAGCAGCGCTCCGTATGTCTCGATTCGGTCTAGGTCGTCCACGTGCAGCAGCCGTCCTACGCCCCGGCTGAGGCGGTCCTCGCCGCCGGACGCAGGAGTCGCAAGAAGCCCTGCGGCTCGGCGCATCTCGGTGAAGGAGCGGTCGCCCTGGTAGACGTCGTCAAGTTCGAGGCCAGTCTCGTGGAGGTAGGTCGGCAGGGAAACGTCGCCGAACTCCCGTAGCTCGCGCACCCGCTCGGGCCATCGGGTGGGAAGGGCGGTGCGGATGTTGTCGAGGACGATCTTCTTGGCGACGGGGTCGAGCCTCACCTGGCAGCCGGCGGGGAGGTAGGGGAAGTCCTGGTCGACGTCGCGCTCGATCTCTCGGCGGGTCCGGCCGAGCATGCGGCGGTAGCGGAGGTCGAAGCGGAATGTCTTGGTCTGGTGGCCGACGAAGTCGAGGACGGTGAGGACGTCCTTGCCGTGGCTGCGTCGCAGGCCTCGACCGAGCTGTTGGAGGAAGACGGTCGCGCTCTCGGTGGGTCGGAGCATGAGCACGACGTCGATGGCGGGGACGTCGATGCCCTCGTTGAACAGGTCGACCGAGAACAGGATCTGGACTTCGCCCGACGAGAGCGCCCGAAGGGCGTCGTCGCGTTCGCTGGCGGGGCTGTTGGCCGACACGGCGCGGGCGGTGATCCCGGCTCGGTTGAAGCGATCGGCGAGAAACTCGCAGTGGGCGATACTCACGCCGAACCCGAGGGCCCGCATGGTCTGGGGGTCGCCGACCTTCTCTCGGACCGCAGCGAGGACCTTGCCGACCCACAGGTCGTCACCGGTGTAGACGTTGGTCAGCTCGGCGGCGTCGTAGCCGCGTCCCCGGCGCCAGGTGACGTTGCGGAGATCGGTTCCGTCATGGATGCCGTAGTAGTGGAACGG
>JACDJA010003269.1_pt1 | contig 10634 bp, 11 predicted proteins | sample 7449241 | NCBI WGS metagenome assembly JACDJA01 (sample SAMN14253289, study PRJNA609438) | sludge metagenome | isolation source: initial anaerobic sludge | collected 2018-12-20 | reverse complement strand
CTGAAATAATGGCCCAATTGAGCTGCCCATTGACCCGAAAAAGCCGTCACGGCTATTGAGTCCTGACTACGTTGCCATACATCGGCAGCACAAAAGGGAAAACGAGCAAATCTCAGCTGGTCTGTGAGAAATGCGGGCTAGGTATCGCGTTGGCCGAGAAAATCGGAATACCCCTCGTATCATTCCAAAGCGGTTATCTCCGAGAGGAACATTCTGGTTTGTCGCGATCTGAGGTTTTGCAAACTTTAACCACGGAAACCAAGAGACTCTTGGCAAACATCCACGGTCCCGTAAGTTTGGTGATAGAACCAGAGCCAGGAATGTTTATTGAAACGATCGCGGATGCACGTGAATTGATCTGCATGGTTAACGATTCTCGATTCGGGCTGCACATGGATATAGGCCATGTGTTCTGCTCAGAGGCTAACTATCTAGAAACAATTCTCACGTCCGCGCACGATGCGAAGTACGTTCACATAGCCGACATTAGGGAAGGCTTCAACCTGAACTACGTGATCTCACCTATCTCTGACATGGAAGCTCTTCTTGATCCAGCAGTGGTCAGCGATACAGCGATACTTTATGACATTGATGACACAGGAGTCTATCTGTTGGTTCACGGCCCGAGACGGATACTCATCGGGAGCGAAAGCACGCTAATAGCCAACGTTGGGCAATACAATGGCGTGGAGACGCTGGTAATAAACAAATCGTATTTGAATGAAAATGAGTCTGTGGACCTCAAGCACGAGATTCTCGCTTACTTGGACTCGATATCCGGCATCGATTACCAACGGGTGTTGCGCGCTTATAGTGCGGTTGCCAGCCTGCGCCTGGGCAATTCTCACCGATCCCCGGTAATTACGGCGACCGTGTGCAATACCGTCAGGGGCAAGGTTCATTACCACGATCTCTTCGGCAACGGAAATATTGATTATGCCAAAACCATCTCTGCACTTATGATGGCTGGCTATTCCGGATACTGCACTGTCGAATTGTATAATCACGCATCTCTATGGCGAGAAATCGCTCCGCGTTCAGCGAAATTCATTCTTTCGCGGGTCGTTGGGCATTTCGGCTGGGATCCCTCCAATTTCGGCCATATTGACCATCGGAAAGTAGTCGCACCGTATGTTCGTGTTGCCGATGCTCTATTGGGCCCGGAAGGCAGCGTAGCCGTCCTTTATGATCTGCGTTTAAGTCAACCGAATACGGAGGCTTTGCCAACCGACGCGCTTCATACCCTAGAGCACTGTTTCCTGCGTATTTTACCTGACTTGGTTCCCGGATTTCTTAGCGTTGGCCCTATGGGATGCCAGACTGGATTTTATCTCACGACGGCGTACCCGCTTGAAAGGGGGTTTATGACGGAAGCGATCATTACAGCGCTCAATCAAATTCTTGAGTTGGACAAAGTCCCTTACCAGACCGATGCCCTATGCGGTATGGCAAACAATCATGATCTGCTCGGTGCCAAATCTATCGCTGATTCCGTCGCTACTGTAATGATGCATTCAAATAACTGATAATTGAGGAATTGCCATGATTACCGTGAAAGGTGAACGGAGCTACTCGTACTCGATCACTAAGACCGAGGACGTTTTCGATATTCAGAACGATGCGTTGCTTTCCGGTGGTGACACCCACTCTGGAGCTCGGCGATTCGTCATCGTCGATAAAAATGTTTACGGGCTGTACAGATCACGTATCGAACGCTATTTCCGTGACAGGGATGTGGTTGCTAACATTAAACTCGTTGACGCAGGTGACAAGCACAAATCCGAAACAAGCTATATTTCAGTGTTCAGTGACCTATGCGAATATGATCTAAAACGACGTAGTGAACCTATCATCGCTATCGGGGGTGGCGTGGCGACCGATCTTGCTGGATTTGTCGCCAGCACCTACCGAAGAGGCATTCCTCACCTCAAAGTGCCTACCACCCTGATGGGGTATATCGACGCGTCCGTAGGCATCAAGACCGGAGTCAATTTTGGACCATTTAAGAATAGGATGGGCAGTTTCGAAATTCCGGCCGGCGTCATTCTTGACAAATCCTTCCTTAAAACACTCGACAGGCGGAATCTTATCAACGGCATCGGAGAAATCGCCAAATTGGCCGTCATTCTTGATATTAGTCTTTTTGAGGATCTAGAGCGTGGAGGAAGATCCCTGATCTCGAATAAATTTCAGGATGGGTTAGGCCAAATCGTGCTCGATAAGTCAATTGTGGGAATGGTTCAAGAATTGTCCCCTAACCTATATGAAACCGAGCTACAGCGTAAAGTGGATTTCGGTCATACATTTAGCCTCGCCATTGAGGCTGCGTCAGGCTATGACATCATGCATGGCGAGGCGGTAGCGATAGATGTGCTGTTCTCATCCTATCTCTCCCTTCAGCGGAATCTTCTCTCCACACGGGAATTCGATCGCATCGTAGCGCTCTACAAAACTTTGGACATACCAATGTGGAGCAGTCATATCACTCCCGATCTGTTCTGGGACGGCGTCAGAGAGAGGGTGATGCATCGAGACGGAAAGCAGTTGATCCCGATCCCGTCGTCCATCGGCGTATGCGATTTCATCAATGACCTGAGTTGGGATGAGGTGCATAGCGCTGTTAAGGCTCTCGCTGGCGAATTCTTGGACAGCGAAGCGGTATGATCCCCGACTTAGTGTTGGCGCGCATTGCGCCGGCAGTGTGGGTGGTGTTTTTCTGTTTCGTTGGCATCGGCGCGACGGTTAGCGTAATACCCGTCTACGTCGGCACACAGCTCGGCTTTAGCTCGTTCGTCGTGGGAATAGTGGTGGCATCGCAGTATATAGCGATGCTTCTTTCCCGCCCGATTGCTGGTAACGCTGCCGACATGTGCGGGCCAAAAGTCGCCCTCCAGCGCGGCCTATTGTTCTTCCTCCTATGCGGAATCGGCAATGTTTTGTCAGCGATTGCCGATGGAGTCTCCACGAAATTGACGATACTCGTAGGTGCCAGACTGATGCTCGGCATCGCCGAAAGTCACATTGTGACGGGGGCGCTTGCATGGGCGATAAGGCATGCCGGTTGCTCTCATACCGGCATGGTCATGGCTTGGAACGGCAACGCTATGTACGGTGGCATCGCTATTGGTGCGCCACTTGCCGGTCTATTGATCATTTCTGGTGGGTTCGAGGCAGTTGCCTGGGCATCAATTATTCTTGCTGGCGCTGGTGCAACTCTCGTACTTTTCCTGCTGCCATATAGCCCAACAGGAGGTAAGCACGTACCATTCTACCATACGCTATCTCTGATTATACCACCGGGATTAGGATTGTTATTGGCAAGCGTGGGCTATGGGACGATCCTCGGATTCGCAGATCTGTTTTTCCAACACAATGGCTGGAGTTCTAGCAATATCGCAATCTCTGGTTTCGGGTTCGCTTATGTAGCAACAAGAGTTCTTTTCGGCGGCCTCCCGGATAAGTACGGCGGCGTGAGAGTCGCATTCTGGTCATTGATTCTCGAATCCGCAGGTCAAGCGTTGCTCTTTTTTGGCCCAAACGAATACGTAGCCTTGCTTGGCGCATGCATGAGTGGGGCCGGTTTCTCCCTCGTCGTGCCCGCATTCGGAGTGGAGGCAGTGCGCCGTGTGCCCCCTCAAAGCCGCGGCTCAGCCATGGCGGGATATCTTGCCTTTTTCGACCTAGCATTCGGAGCGGCTATACCGCTTGCGGGATTTCTTGCCGATACATATGCGATTAGAACAGTCTACCTGCTCGGCTTGCTGTGCGCGCTTGCGGGTCTAATCATCACGACCAAAATGAGACCCGGCGAAAGGATGCCGCTTCTGGCCACCGAGCGGGTGGATTCACGAAATGATTAGATTTGATTCACTACTCACAGTGAAACATGACCGACCATCAATCGCATCCTTTTGATATGGAAAACTAACGGATTCATATGTATCAGATGGGTAGCGGTCACCCAACGCACAGAGCTAAAGTCATGCAAGCTGGATAAGGAATTGGCAACATGCATTATCAGAATGTTCAGTACAGCATCCCAAGCACCACTGCTCTTACCGCCGCTGCCAGCTTATTGGTTGTTCCAAGCTTTTGGACGGCGTTATTGATGTGGAAGTTAACTGTACGCTCGGAGATCTCCAGGATTTCCGAAATATCACCGGATGTTTTACCGTCGGCTGTCCACCGCATAACAGTCGCTTCCCGATCAGTCAATCGGATCTCGATTTCCGGGACTAGCTTCGGAGTCAGGCATCGCGACATACCAAGGTGCGCAACCTGAGTGAGCCAAGTCAGCTTCAGACTCTTGTCGTGAAGCTCTTCATTGGAGAGGGACTCGCTGGAGCGCGCCATTGTCAGCATTCCTCCGACACCGAACGCATCGCGGCTGGATTGTGCCCATCCAATTTGCAACCCGAATGAGCGAGCGTCTTCCCACAATTCCTGTGATTTAGAAAACACGTCATCGGACCAGATGACGGGGAGGTGTGAGTGTATGCCATGATGCACCGTCGGATCGATAGCGACGTAGTCCTTTTCCTGATACTGCGCCTGCCAAGCAGTGGGATAGTTATTGAACATCACAACCCTAGGGCGCGAAACTGGCAGCGGTGTGCGCAAGCCATATGCACAGTATTCAAAGCCCAGATCGCGGGTGGTCGCGGCAAGTCTCTTGAAAAGTTCGTGCTCGCACTGAATTGACAGCAACGTTTGGAGTTGCTCTTCCTGCCAACTCTCCATCTTTCTCCTCCCTGATATACTTCGTTAGTTAGTGGTACTGGCTCCCCCTCCAGCCGGAATTAAATCACCTAGGGCAAGAGAAGCCTTTACCCTGACAAACTTGACACTTCCCTAGTCTAGTGATCTCATGTAACGTCTACTCCAGATGCCGTGGCGCAGCACGGTTCCGCATTCTGCCGCCGATCCCAACACCAATGGTCACAATTTCAGAAGATAGCTATATAAGACTAACATCCTCAAGCTTACGACATACACCACTTGTTCATTTGCTGTCAGGACTGGACGAAGACGGACTAGAATTGCCTTACTTGAAAAATGAAGTTTGTGGGATATCTGGTTACACCGAATGGGTAAGTTCTACTATACCCATCATCACCATCGGCTGGGACTGGCGACTCGACGTATCACAGGGCAAGTTCCGTTACGTACGAGTGGGGCTGCCGCGAAGCAACCTTATGCTCGTCGATTCCTGGCAGCGCGATCTGGGACCGATCCACACAGCCAGGCTCATCGAAGCCGCAGTTGACGCCATTGATTGGCAAGATGAAACTGCTGAGGCAATCAGTGCCCGATATGCCCACACAACCTGATACGATTGACCGTTATACGGTGCCAATCTCTGTTCCATTAATGGTAAATACGGAAATCCTGAATTCGAATGCCCTCACATCAAAAACCATACAGGACGAAAGCGGCACAAGCTGATACTTCGATCACAGTTCGTTTCCATGCTTCTCGTGCTGCCCTAGCGTCAGAATAGTTGTTGGTATACAACTAACCAAGCAGGGTTCTCTGTGCGCGCGCTGTGCGTGAGATGACGGCAGGCACCTCGGCATCAGGTGTTGAAACCTTCCGCATGGAGGCCGTGATATTCACACAAGCCTCGTCGTCCCACAGCGCCTATGCGATGGCAAACCGGCTAAATAGCCGCGACTGAAATCAAGCAGGTCACAGCATCCATTGCTCCTCATAAATTCCGACCAACACCAACACGATCGCGCAATTCCGGTAGTAAGAACAGGATCAAATCATCAAAATCAGTGCACCGCTCATAGTCCGGATTCTTGGCCACCATTGCGTGCCGAATCACATCTCGACGATTTCGCCACGTGCCCTTATTATCCTGCGCGTCGACTACGGACTCGTTCCCATAAGCCTTCAACGTCCAACCGAATAGATAGAGGTAGTGCTTGTAAGCGTTGAAGGCGACGTTAGTGACCTCAATCAGCTTTTGCAGCCGGTATCCAACGGGCTCGCCATACTTGGCACTGAGCATCATCGACACCACCCCGGCGAAGGGCCTGGAATCGTAATTCTCTGGAAGTTCCACCCTGGCTTCCTGGAACATCCCGCGCAGTTGATTCCAGTCCTGCCTTCCTGACGCATCGTAGTCGCCACCGTAAGTTCTCCAGAATCGTTCAAAGGCCTCACGCAAGTCAGAGAACTCCTCATCGATACTGCTCTGCTCCAAGGCGGCTCTGGCTGCTTCATAGTCGAAGAAGTAGGCGCGTGCCGCTGCAGGTCGAGAGTCAGATCGTCGATGAACACCTCTTTCCGGTACCACTCGTCTTCGATATGACCATCGTGGCGATACGATACAGCATACCAACATTCCAGCATCAGCCGCTGGGCTTGTCTCGATTGCTGCAAGGTTTGTTGATTCACAACGAAAACGTTGGAGTTGTTGTTGTAGAATATGTCTTCCTCGGCACGACGGGTGCGATGCGGGTCGAAGCTCCGGAAAATCCAGATCAGATGTTCGTTCTCTGCACGGTAGAAGTCACGTCGATCAACGATGACACTGAGAAACGTGGTCGACAGTTGGATCTCGAATGCAAATTTACGATCTCCCCATGTAGTCTGTACGTCTGGCTTTCGCCACGTCTTTCTCTCCATGCCTCTCCAGACTCGCTCGACCAAAGGCGTATCGAAGCGCGGGTCGGCCTGAATACCATCCCGCACAATCTCCTTCAGACGCTGGTGAGCTAGGCCCTCCTTGGCGCCGTTGTACTTCATCGCATTGATCTCGTCGGCAGAGAATTGCCCCTTGGTGTTCACAGGGCAGCCACGATTTTCTTCTTCAGGCATATGCCGGAAGTAGAACCTCCGATCCATGTGGGATACCAGTTGCACTGCAGCTCCGCACAGTGTGCAAACGAGCCAGGGGTTTGCCGGCTCAGCACGATAGCGGCTACGCATAATATTGCGATCCTGGATGACTAACCGGGTCTCCCGCCTAATGAACTGCACTATGTCAACAGGCTCACCAGTGTCAAAGTCGGTGATGTCCACCAGAGACTGGATTTTCGTCGGTTCTGCCACTTCATGATGTTGTCACCGGATTGAGGGAATCCTGTTGCATGCCACGCTTCTAGCGTGTTTCCGCCCGAGTCTGTGCACCTTAGTGTTTGCGGTCCTTGGGCGGGTTGGGATCATTACCGTAGCTGTCGCTGTCACGAATCTGCCCATTTGGCCGATGGATAACAACCTCTACGCGGTCGGCTTTTGCGCGATCCCGATCCGATAATACCCAGTCCGACTCCCAGTCGTCGTTGTTGATGCAGTGCTGCCAGTTGTCACCGGCAGCGTCCTTGGACCGTGTGTCGAATGAGGGCAACTCTTGAAGGTCGAAAATCCGGCTCAGGAATTCCACATCGTCTAGCGTTCCATTCCATCTCACGCCCTCCAGGCTAAGGACATCCAAAATGTTATTCCGCGTCTGCCGGGGCAAACCGGACTCTTCGGCGCGCCATTCCTTCTTGTGGGCCCTGGCCGGCACGATCTTGGTCGAATACCAGTCTTGGGTTTCGGTCTCCAGAACAGTTTTCAAGCGCGCAGTGACTTGTTCCTCCAGCTGCGTACGCCGCTCGCCCATGCGTGCATAGAGTCCTTGCCACAACTCCCCCTCAGTGCAATAATTTGGATTGGCTTCGGGCAGGAGCCTGCCACCCGTCATAGTAAAGCTGTTGACAGCACTGCCGACACCCCTTCTCTTCCTGCGCATGTCATATTCAGGTTCGAGAAGCGGCAGACGGGTGACGTTTCGTCATGAACCGGGAGAACTGTCATGTCGAGAAAAGCCATTCGGCCGTCCAGTCTAGACGGTATCAAACGCCTCGCTAAGTCGCTCAAGGTCGAGAGAGGCATCCAGCACATACGAGCCCTGGATGAGGCCGCGCGTTTGGCGGGTTTCCAGAATTTCCGCCATGCAAGCAAAGCGCTACGTAATGGCGTAAAGGCGAAGCGCCCAAGCTCCGGTAACCGGACCTTCATCACTGTGTATTGGAAGGACCGCGAAGCTGGTAGCAGCGGTCGCGAAACGTTGAGCATCATGCTGTCCCAGCGATGGAGCGACTTAATCACTCCGCTTCAGCTCCAGAACCACCGTGCGCTGATCGACTTCCGACCGGAAGGCCCTGACCATCTGGCACGCCACCATCTGGTACAGTCGCAATCCCAAGCACGCCGTACGACGTGCGCTGCGGCGCGAACCCTGCAGTTTATGGACGCGACCAAGCTGCGCCCTTCCAAAAGCCACAGCAGAGCTTACCCCGGTGGCCGGTCGAGCAATGCGATACCTGGGCGGGATCACTACAGCGTCTGGTACGACCGCGATACTAAGCGCTACCTGTTCGCCGACGAGCCCTATGAAGCGGCCGCAGAGAGCAATGCCGCGGAGCGGACAGCCTGGGCACAACGGCACGGGTATGTGATGGCCAAGCCAACGTGGGGCGGCATGTACAACCCCGATGGCGGTTCACGGCTCTATTTGGTCGCCGATATGAAGAAAGGCATCCCGCTAGAACCGATCGTTGCGGCCCTTGACCGGCTGCCCACGCCTGTCGTCGAGGCGACATGGGACGGCGAGTCGGCACCGACCGCTCCGATCTTCGTCAGCCCAGGCGCGGTTGCGGAGGCGCAGGCTAAGAAGGTGGAACAGAAACAGTCGCGCCAGGCTAGCGGCCAGCGCAACTCAGTCGGGTATGTTCAAACTTTCGTAGGTCCGCAGCGGCGGCCGAAGGGTAAGATGCCTATCGAAGTCCATGCCGAGGTTGGTGCGTTACTCAAGTCTGTGTTAATGGACTCATATCACCGCAAAGGCGTCTACAACCGCGTCAATTCGGTTCGCAGCGAACTCGATGAGTGGACACAGCACGAATACAACCATGACGAGTTGCCGAACGAGCGGTTCTTTGACCTTTATTATCACGAGTCTAGCGCCACATTCTCGCGTTCCCTCCCGGTCGATGAACGGCGGCGTCACATCGACAGCCTGGAACACGTTAAGCAGATACTATGCAGCCACTATCCGGACTGCCCCCCACTGCGATCTCTCGTAGGGAAAGTGGGCTCTGCAATCATATCGATGCGGACCTGGACTTCCTGATGTTCGGGGGGCGTTGCACCGTCAGCGCCCCCGTCTCATCCCACCTGGTACATGAGGAGGTGTTGTTCAAGCACGCCGTTATCGCGCGAATTCACTTCTCAAGGAACTCTGAATAGCTTGAGAATGAACGATACCCCTTGGATGCGTTCAACTTCGCAATGATTGTCTTGCTGATACGTTGCTGGAGGTACTCGCATACGGCATCAAATTTCTCAATAGGCAATAGCTTCCAAGACGCTCCAAAGCGACTCTCGATATTTTTGGAAATGGCGCCATAATTGAACTTCTTCGTCCGCTGATTATTAGCGCTGGCAAATTCGTTGTATCGCTTGATCAGATACTGCACATATCGGCTTGCCTGCTGATCAATACCGATGGTCCCTGGCGGTGCATTCACCGATACCGTGCGGCGAGTGGTCCGGACATTCACTGTGCTCGCCTGTATCGCTCCAGGGCTGTTTATTGCGACATTGCCACTGTTGTTGACGACCAAGAACCGACGCAAATCGTTCAGCAGGATCTTTGCGAAAAAACCGTCCTCAGCCTGTTCCGGCCGACCCGCCACACTCTCATGAATCGCCTTCATTTCCTGCAGGGCTTCCACCGTGTATATCTCTGGTTCCGAGTCAATGATCTTGTGGTGGTGCCTGCACAGCAGGATAAGGTTATCAAAACTGTGACGTTCTCCTTCCGTTTGGGCCGAATCAAACCGAGGGCCTCTTTGGTTTCTCGCCCTGATATGGCAAACCTCTCCTGTTATTGTCCCGGCGCATTCGACGATCGGCAGCACACAGCCAGGGTATGCGCAGATATTGCCAGACAAAGCAAACAAGCGTTTTATCGTCTTCTCGGTCGGTTCTGACACTGAACTTCCTAATATACGTATGCAGTGTTGATATTACACATCATCGGCCATGCTCAGTGAATACTCCACCGGCTTTAGTCGGTGGAGTATTCACATATAAAAATACGTGATATCAAGACCTGACTCCTTTACCGTGCCACTAACGGGCTTGTTCAACAAACGGTTCAGATCGCGGCTTCGCGCGATCTAATCTTATTCGTTAGGGCTGTCCCGCGATTCCGGCGATTCGTACGATACCTTGCAATCCGAAGAAGGTGATACCGAGGAGTGCCACTGTAATGGCTGATAGTTGCGCCCCACCGCGCCAACCGAAACGCTGGCCGTTTCGGGTCGTACCCCGCGTACTAAAAAACCAACTTCCTAATGCTAATTGGAGGGCTATGCCGTAAATCAGCGCAACAGTGAGTGGCATAGAGATGCCGGTAAGTACGCTACCGATGCGTTCAATTAATGTGACTAATATGACCAGCCCAGCAAATAGGAATGAATGTTTCCAGCTCACTAGGGAACGCCCCATCACAGCCGCCGATAATTTGACGTAAGCAGCATGCAGCACAAAGAGAAAGAGCAGAGGTATGAAGGATAAAAGAATGTGCATTTAATTTTCTTTTCTCGAGTCCTAACTGCTGAGGTCAGTGGCGT
>JACDJA010003268.1_pt1 | contig 10635 bp, 9 predicted proteins | sample 7449241 | NCBI WGS metagenome assembly JACDJA01 (sample SAMN14253289, study PRJNA609438) | sludge metagenome | isolation source: initial anaerobic sludge | collected 2018-12-20 | reverse complement strand
GGCGATCGGAGCCGTGTCGTCTTCGGAGTCTGTGGCCCTGGCCCCCCTGGTTCGTGCGGTCCCGGACCCCGTGATCTGCGTAACATCCACCCCGGCGGCCTGCGCAGCACCAGAGCCTGCCGCACCGGGGCGACCGTCCGCCGCAGCCGGCGCCGGCGGGTCGAAACGCTCGACCCAGTCGGCCGGCAGCGCCGGCGGTTGCGCCGCCAGGGCAGCGAGATCAGGGCGCGTCACCCGATAATCACCGGCGGCCGGGTCGGCCAGCGCCGACGTCGTCGCCCGCCGGTTGCCGGACTGCGTCGTCTCTGCCTTGAGCTCGAAGCCGCCCTTGCCGATCCACAGATTATCCGTCAGGACGGCCGTGGCATCGCCCGGTGACACGCGCACGAACACGCCGCCCTGGGCACGCAGATCGACCACCATGTTGCCCGACATCACCAGCTCGTTTTCGGGCCACTTGTAGCCCTCGACCCCGAAGGAAACGATCACCCGGTTCTGCGTGCGCGACGATTGCGCAATGATGTTGCCGACCACGCGCGCACGCCCGCCGTTCGGGAATTCGAGCTCGTAGCTGGAATCGCCCCGTTCATCGACCAGCCGGTTGCGCTCGATGATGTTGTCCCGCGCGCGCGACTTCAGCAATTGCCCCACGCGCCCATCGCGGAACCAGCTCTCGCGTACTTCCAGCCGTGCGATCCGCCCGGCATAGACGCCATGGCTGTAGCCGTCGCCATGGCCGTTGCGCTCGAACAGAGAATGTTCGATGCGCAGGGTCGAGACGCCGTCGTTCGACGTCAGGATGCCGTTTTCATTGGCAATGAAGCGCGAATTGCGCACGACCAGGTTGCCGCCTTCAAACCGGATGCCGGCGCCGTTCTTCGCCGACACGCGTGCCCCGATGAAGTCGAAGCCGTCGATCTCGAAGTCCCCTTTGCGGATCACCCAGATGCCCTTGCCCTCGACGGCCCGGCCGTCGGCGATCAACGCAGCCCGGCCGCCGACGGCCCGGATCGTCAGGCGCTTCTGCCGCCACAGCGCGACATCACCACGGTATTCGCCCGCCTGGACCTCGACCGTATCACCGTCGCGCGCCAGCTTCGCTGCCTCGGCGATCGTCTTCACCTGTCCCTCGGGGCCGACCGTGATCGTCCTGGGCGCTACCGCGGCACGATCCGGACCGCTCTTCTTCGTTGTCGCCCCGTTCGGCGCCGAGACTGCACGCGGGGTAACGGCAGAAGCCGCGGCTTGCTGACGATCATCCGGTCGCGCCACGATGCCGGCCGCCTCCGGCTTCGCGGGCAGAGACTCCCGCTGCGCCGCTTCGGCTGCCATCGCCCGCACGACCGGCGATGCGGTCGTCGCCGTTGTTGTCGCTGCCGACGTCGAAGGCATGCGCGCCGCCCTGGTCGGATCTCCCTGCGCGCCGCCCAGGTCCTGGGTGCAGGAAAAAAGCAGGAACAGCAGACCGATGAGGGCAATTCGTCGCACAGGTAAATCCGGATCAGACTTTGGGCGGTCGGGTGCGGGCCGCAGCACCCGGGAATCCGGGCGACGGAAGCGATCCGGGTTGCGCGCGCACGCACCGCGAGTCAAGGCGGCAATCGTAGCCCCGATCCACGCGGGGCGGGCAACCGGATCCGGAAATCCGTGACCGACTGCCCGCGCGAATCTGCCGATCACCGCGTGATCATGCGCCGGAGCCTCTCGGAGCCCGGGAGTCCGGGCGGCATTGGTACGGCCTGCCGGTCTCGATCGAATCGGCAGAATCCTCACAGGTCGCGACGGGTCGACGTCGCCAGACGCTATTCCTCGATCAGGTTCAGCGGCGGCGTCGTTTCCGGATCGAAGCCCTGCAGGGTGAGTACGGCACTGCGTGCCACCGAGTACAGTGCCCCTTGCGCCAGGCCATTGCGGTCGCTCGCGCCGATCAGGACATCCTGACCCGGCGGCGTCGTCCAGCAGATCTCGTTGCCCGGAGAATTCACGACCGGACCCAGATTGGTGGGCACGCCCCAGTTGCCGTCTTCATCCTTGCGGACGATCCATTGCTCGGAGCCGCCGAAAGATCCGAGATCCGGCCGGTCGGAGATGATCAGCATGCTCTTGCCGTCTTTCGACAGATTTCCCCAGTGCAGGTGGTCGCGATGCGGAGAATTGATGGCCGCACCCATGCTGCGCGGTTCGCCCCAGACCCCGTCCTTGCGTTCGACCATCCAGATGTCGCTCGCCTGCGTGCCCTTGCGGTTCGTGGAAAAATAAATCAGATCCCTGTTCACGATGATCGGGCAATGTTCCTCGCCGTCGGGGGTGTTGAGCGCCGGCAGACCCTTGACTTCGTTCCAGCTGCGCGCGGTCTGCCACTGGCCGTCAACCTTCTGGCTGACGTACAGGTCACCGGAGAGAAAATCCTTCGGATCGTGGTAGCGGGTGAAGTAGAGCGCATTGCCATCCACCGACAGCGACGGTTCCTGCTCGTTCGCGGCCGTGTTGATGACCGGTCCGAGATTGATGGCCGGGCCCCATGCCCCATCCCGGTATTCGGCGTAGTAGATGTCGTTGCCGCCCTCACCGCCCGGCCGGTTCGATGCCCAGACCGCGGATTTTCCGTCAGCGCCGAACGTGATCTCGAAATCGTAGAAGCCCGGTGCATTGAAGGGCGCGTCGATGAGTTCCGGTTTTGGCTGGGCCACAGCCGGCCCGGTGCCAAGGCTGAGTACGGCGGCGGCAACCGCCGCTCCAAGGATCGATTTCATTGCTGCATTTCCTCTCTGAAGACGGACGATGGGCTCTGGCGATGGCCTCCCGCGCGCCGACCGGGGCGTAAACCTGCCGCGTTCGCGGAGTTGGCCGCCGATTGATTCATCCATCGAATCCGGCGGACCGGAAAGCCGGGATCGCGCCCATTGTCCCGATCGTTCGTTCCGGAGCCGAACTAATAGCGCCAGACGCTAAGCAAAACCCGCACGCACATATGTTTCGGGCCTCGCCACCGCAGCAGGCACCCTGCGGCTTCCTTCATGTCGATTCGAGGTGCCCCGGCAATGGACTTCCGATGCAGCTCCGCCCGGCCGATGCCGGCGAACGCACCCATGGACACGCCGGCCGGCGCACCAGCGCGCACGGCAACGACTTCGGGTCTGCCCGCACTCGCACTCGTACTCGTTCTCGTGGCCGCTCTCGTCCTTCTGTCCGCCTGTCAGCGCGCACCGGAAGATGGCTTCCGGAATACCGACATCACCGGCGCGGGCTACGGCACCACGCTCGCACTCACCGACCATACCGGCACGCCGCGCACGCTCGATGACTTTCGCGGCGACGTTGTCGTCGTGTTCTTCGGCTACATCAGCTGCCCGGACTTCTGTCCGGGCACGCTGAGTACGCTCAAGGCCGTCAAGGAACAACTGGGTCCGCTGGGCAATCGCCTGAAAGTGCTCTTCGTCACGGTCGACCCGGAGCGCGACAGCCAGGAGCTGCTCGCGCAATACGTCACGGCCTTCGACCCGGATTTCGTCGGTCTGCGCGGCGACACCGAAGCAACTGCGACGGTCGCGCGGAATTTCATGATCTTTTTCCAGAAAGCGCCCGGCGCAACGCCGGACACCTACGCCGTCGATCACTCCACCGACAGCTATGTCTATGATCCTTCCGGCCGGTTGCGACTGCTGATCCGCTACGGACAGGACATCGGGCCGATCGTGGCCGACATCCGGCACCTGCTGAAGGAGAAGTCGGGTACATAGCCCGCTTCCCGGTTCACCCGTGCGCCTGCTCCCGGCGCGGCTGCAGGAACGCGATCACATCCCCGATCACCGCTTCCAGCGCGACAGGATCCGAAAACGTGTGATCTGCCGCCGGCAGGCGCAGAACCGAGTTGCCCGCCTGTTCCGCAGCGCCCGCCGTTTCCATCGCCAGTTCGAACTCGGCCGCTGTCAGATCGCGGCCGCTCAGCTGCAGGTGCAGCCGTGCGCGGGGCTGAGCCCCGGGGTGCGTCCCGGGCCGCAGCCCGGACGACGACCCGAGACGCCTCACTGCCGAAGCAAGGCGCACGGGCAGATCGAGCCCCTCGCCCTGCTCCGCCGCCGATACGCTCGCCGCCGGATCCCGCGCCCGCCGCACCTTGCGCGCGCCACGGGCGCGCCACAGATGCCCGGCGAACTCGCGGGCCGCCGTCACGACATCGACGCGCCCGGTGAACAGCTTCTTCCAGAACGCCGGCGAACGCAGGCGCGCGCCGTAATGCTCGTGCACCATCGTCGCCGAACGCGTGGCGTCGCTGCGCGCCCACGGATTGGCAGCGATGACCGCCGTGATCCGCTCGTCGCGGACAGCGTGGAAAATCGCCGCCGTCGCACCGTCGCACAACCCCCAGAGCGCAACCGAACGGCACGCCGGCTCGGCGGCGAGCACCGCATCGCAGGCCAGTCGGAGATCGCGGCCTGCCACCTCGAAATCCGGTATCGGACCGGGGCTGTCCCCCATGCCGGTGTAGTCGAAACGCAGGCAGACGAAGCCGGCCGCGGCCAGGCGGCGCGCCATGCGCACGAACTGGCGGTGCGAACCGACCCGCGTCTGCGGCCCGCCGACGACGATGACGACCGCCACCGGCTGGCGCTCGCATCCCTGCGGACGGCTCAGAACGCCCAACAGACGCGCCGGTCCGCCGCCGGCATCCCCGATCACTTCGTCCCCGAAGGACAGCAGCAACTCCTCGATCCGAACGGGCGTCGGCTCCCCGGCCTGCACCTCGAACGCAACCGGTGTCGCATCGACCCTCACGATCCGGCTCCGGCGCCACTTTCCGTTGCGCAATCCAGGGACGCCATGACTGCCTGCACCGTCGCCTCGACGAGTTCGGGCACGTCGACCAGATCGACGACATTCCAGAACGAAGGCGCCTGGAGCAGGGTCGCCTCGGTCGGCACACCCTGTTCGGACCAGGCTCGCACACGGGTTTTCATCGCTTCGCCGACATCGGCCGGGTCGTCCACCGCGAGCGCACGCAACTCGAACAAAGCGGCCCGCTGTGCCCGAGGTGCTGCGCTCGCATCCAGCGCCTCCAGCTCTTCGGCCAGGCGCGCGGACACCGGATACCCGGCCAGCCAGGCGGATCTTCCGGCGGCCCAGCACTCCTTCGGATCGAGCGCCGCCGCACCGGTCCCGGCTGGACCCGGCGCCCCCTCCGCCTGCTGCGCACGCGCCAGGCGTGCCATCCGCGCCGCACGCAGCAATCCGCCGAGTTGCTGCGCACCCTTCCACAGCGGTGCCCAGCCGATCAAGGAGGCGACCGGACGCGCCAGCATCGTGCTCGTGCACACCGCCAGCGCCGCCCCGAGCCGGCAGCCGATGAAGACCAGCGGCTCACTCCGCTGCGCCAGCGGCTCGACGATCGTGCGGCAATCGTCCAGCCAGGCACTGACACTGGCCTGCCCGAAATCGGCCGTGCTGTCGCCGGTGCCCTCGAGATCGAACAGACAGGCGCCAATGCCGTGCGCCGCCAGCGCCTCGGCGGTCAACCGGAACATCCGGCGCGTCTGGTTCATCTCGTCGCCGTACGGCGGAAAAAAGACCGCCTGCGCCCGTGCGCCGGCCTGCGGCTGCCAGCGCAGCACGGGGCTGGAATGCCCGGTGAACGACTCGAAGCGGGCAGCGCGCGTCCAGGCGGCCATCACTGGATGAATCCCGTCATGCCGCCATGCTCATGTCGCCACACTCATGCCATCACACTCACGCCGCATCCGCCGGTCGCTGGATCGCCGCAGTGGAAGCGGGCGACGATGCGCCGACCAGCGCACGGAATTCACGCAGCAACCGTTCCACCCGCGCATCCCAGCCGTTGGCGCGCGCATAGGCGACGATGGCTTCGCGATCCCAGTCGCGATCGAGTGCACGTTCGATCGCGTCGGCCAGCGCGTCACCGTCGCCGAACGGCACGAGTTCGCCCGTCGCCGGCTCCTGCACGACCTCGGCATTGCCCCCGACCCGGGTCGAGATCACCGGCAGACCGCAGGCCATCGCTTCGAGAAACACGTTCGCCCAGCCTTCGAATTCGGTCGCCAGCACGAAGACGTCAGCGGCACCATAGAACCAGCGCAGCTCTTCCTGCGGCTGGCGGCCGCAGAAACGTACCGCCTGCTGCACGCCAAGCGTACGAGCCTGTGCCTCCAGCGAGGCACGCAGATCGGCATGCGTGGCCCGGCGCCGACGATCAGATAGACGAGGCCCGGATAGCGCCGACGCAGACGCGGCAGTTGTGCGATGACGTGCTGGAAGCCCTTGCCCGGCACGAGATTGCCGACGCCGATCAGCACCGGCGCATCGAGCGGAATCTCCAGCCGGCGCCGGGCTTCGCCACGATCGACCGGCTGAAAGCGCACGGCGTCGACGCCGTTGCCGATCACCGCCACTTTCCCCGCCGGTACACCTAGCGCACCGGCCACATTGCGCGCGAGCGCCTGCGACACCGCAAAGACCCGCCCGGCCCGCGCCAGCGCCTGGCGCAGTCCCCGCTCGCGTTCCGTGCCGATCAGCCACTCGTCCTTGCTGCCGCGTATCGTCACGACCGCCGGCAGACCGAGCCGGCGGGCAATATAGGTCGCCGCCCAGCCGTCCGGATAGAGAAAATGCGCATCGATCGCCGTTGCACCGAACACGCGCTGAAGCCGTCGCACCGGCTGGATCGTGCACAAGGCCATTAACCAGCCATCGAAGCGCTTGCCGATGCCCGGCAGCGACAGCCAGCGCGGACGATGCACGTCGATCCCGTCCATCCGCTCGAACTTCGGCAGAACGGGCCGGAAACTGCTGCGGAAACGGCGCACGAGCCAGTCGACGGGCGACCACGGCTGCGGTGAAACGACAACGATCGGAATGTGCCGGGCGACGCGGAACATGCGCTCGCGAATGAAGATGCCCGCCGTCGGCTGGACCCCGCTCGGGAACAGACTCGAATAGACGATCAGGCGTGGTTCAGGCACGGCGCGGCGCCCGCCTCAGCGCAGACTGAAATAGATGTTTGCCGTCAGGAACCCCTGCTTGCTGCCGCAATCGAAGCGCTTGCCGCCGAAGCGGTAGCCATGCAGCCCGGGCGTGTCGATCTGCTGCGACAGCGCATCGGTGAGCTGGATCTCGCCATTGGCCCCCGGCGGCAGATCCACGAGTGTTTTCAGGATCGACGAATGCAGGATGTAGCGGCCGACGACGGCATAGGTCGAAGGCGCTTCCTCGACCGGCGGCTTTTCGACGATCGAGGTGATCCGCATGCGCGGCCCCTGTTCGTCCGCGGGCGTGACGATGCCGTACTTGGCGACGTCCTTGCGCGGCACCTGTTCGATGGCGACGACGCTGCCGCCGGTCGATGCGGCCAGCGGCGCCATCTGGCAGAGCACGCCTTCGGGATGACCGTCGATCAGGTCATCGGGCAGCAGGACGGCGAAATGTTCGTCCTCGCCGATCATCGGCGCGGCGCACAGCACCGCGTGCCCGAGTCCGAGCGGCGCCGGTTGGCGAACGAAGAGGACATTGACGTGCGCCGGCACGATGTTGCGCACGAGTTCGAGCGCTTCCGTCTTGCCCTTGGCCTCGAGTTCGGCCTCGAGTTCGGGCGCCCGGTCGAAGTAGTCCTCGACCGCGCGCTTGGAGCGCCCGGTCACGAAAATCAGCGTGTCGCAGCCGGCCTCGATCGCTTCGTCGACGGCATACTGGATAATCGGCCGATCGACGATGGGCAGCATTTCCTTCGGAATCGACTTCGTTGCCGGCAGGAACCGGGTGCCCATCCCGGCCACCGGAAAGACGGCTTTTCGCAGTTGCATCGGGTGCAGCTCCACTTGTCGGGAAAGCCGGTAATGGTACCGTGCCCGCCAGTGCGGCGTTTGCCGGGCGCCCGACGGCGCCATCGGGCCCGGGTCGACAGTCCCGCCGGAACGGCGCCGCTGCCGGCCATCGGTACCGCCGGAACCCGGGCGGCAATGCCGCCCCGGACAGGAGAATGCATGACCGTGGAACCGTGGATTTCCGTGAGCAGTACACGCGACGTCGGCGTGGCCGACGGGCTCGACGGCGGCGCACGCTTCCAGCCGGTCTTTCTGGACGGCTTCGAGCGCGGCGCGCGTTTTGCCATCTGGTGGCTGCCGGCAAACACATCGGCACGCGGTACCGTACTGTGCGTCCCGTCGCCGGCCGACGAGGCGCTGGCGACACGGCGCGCGATCAGCGCGCAGGCGTGGCGGCTCGCACGATCGGGCTGGATCGTCCTCGTGCCCGACCTGTACGGCTGCGGGGACTCGGCCGGCGACGGCCACGAGGCGACGCTGGCCATCTGGCGCCGCGATCTGTTGCGCTACGCACTGCTTGCGCGCCAGCGCGCGCCCGGGCCGGCCGTCCTGTGGAGCATGGCTGCGGGTTCACTGCTGGCCGTCGATCTGGCCTTTGCACTCGACCAGTTGCTCGATGCGATCGTGCTGTGGCAACCCTGCGCGGACGGAGACGCCGCGGCTGACAGCCTGGCCGGCGTTGCCCGGTATTCGCCACAACTGCTCGAGGCCCTGTCCGGCCTGCCGATGCAACCGCCGCCGATCGCCGAAGGCGGCCGCCAGCCGGTGATCGGCTTCCTGGAAGTCGGGCCGGCGAAGTCGCCGAAGCGGGAACGCGAATGCGAACGCGAATGCGAACGCGAACGCAAATGCAAACGCGATGCAACAGAACCCGCAACGGAACCCGTGGGTTCGGCGGACACTGCCGACACGCCGGGCCGCATCGCCGCCACGACGCGCAAGCTGCTGAAAGCCTGGCTCGATGCCGGGCATCTGGTCACGGCGCAGACGGTGCCGCTCGTGTCACGCCCACCCGAGGCTGACGGAGCCACTGCCGGAACGCAGGCGTTCGCCGGCACCGCGTTGCCGGAAGCACTTTTCGATGCCACGGTCGAGTTTCTCGATCCACTGCGTTGAGAACGAACGGCACCCGACGAGAGCCGATGCAGCCCCGCCAGACGAAACACCGCGAAGCAGACCGGACGGATCAGGCAGTGCGCAAGAAAGACAACCGGGACGACAGGACGACGAACCGCGTCGAAGAAGCCCTGCTGATCGCCGGGGTAACCGGCTCGCTGATCGGCGTGACCGCCCGGGCGCAATCGGGCCGCGACGGGAAAGTAGCAGCGGCCGTCGTGTTCGTACCGGCACCGGGACACAGCCGCACCGGGCCGGATCGCCTGCATGTGCGCCTGGCGCGCGAACTGGCACAGGCCGGCATTCCATCGCTGCGCTTCGACCCGGCCGACGGCGGCGATACGGCGCCGGTCGCCGCGCACAATGCGCGCCACGAAGGCGATCTCGTTGCCGCCGCCCGACAACTGCAGGCGCTGCATCGCGACGCGAAGCTTGTTTTCATCGCCTGCGGGCCGGCGGCGCTGCCACTGGCCGCCGCGCTGTCGGCGATCCGCTTTGCCGGCCTGCCCTGCCGTGCGCTCGTCTTCATCGATCCGGTCCTCGACGCGATCGATCCGATCGCGCCGCGCAGCTTCTGGCAGCGGCTGACACGCCGGCCCTCCTCGACCATCCAGGCACTCGCCCGACCGGACACCGGCGCGTCGGCCGACGAACGCCACTGGCTGACCCTGCCGGCCACGCTGCAGGCGCTTGCCGCCCGCCTGCATGTCGTCACCTCAAAGGATCCGCACGCGCGCGCCCTGATGCGCAACCTCATTGCCGAAGATCGCCAGTGGCAACGCATGCTGCAGGGAAGAGGAAAGCGCCGCCCGACTCTGCTCGAATTCGACACGGAAGACGGCACCTGGTCCGACCCCGCGCACTGGCGCAGACTCGTCGACTGGCTTGCCCGGCTGTGCCGGGAGAGGTGAGAACGGGTGCAGCAATCATCCACGCGCGTTTCACTTCAGTCCTGACAGGCGCCCGGCACACTGAACGTGCGCTCGCCGCCGATGGCGAGCCAGCCGGGATCCCGTTGTCCGCTGCCGTCACTGCCGGCGCCGATCCGTCGCGACGATGCCGGGGCACCCGTGTCGCTCACCGCGATCAGCGACGGCGACTGCAACGGAAATGCTGCGCCCGAAGATTGCCCATCGGCCGGTTCGAGGCTCCCTTCGTCCGATTGCCCGAGCCGGATATCCGGCGGGGATGATTCCTCGCTATTCCGGGCGATCGGCGCGGGCGGAGGGGCCGGCTCCGCCTCGACGGCCAGAGGAAGCGATGACGGATCGGCGGCACCGCCGGCGGACGCCAGCCGGACCGGAGCTTGTGCGGCCGACGGTGTCTTCGCACTGCGGCGCGCGGCACTTTGCATGCGGATCGTGGTACTGACCCGCACCGGCCAGCGGGGAACGAACCGACCGTCCTCCGCCGGTGCCTGATGGATGCGACAGACCCAGGCCTGCGTGGGTGACGACAGCGACGCCAGAATTTCCGGGGTGCCCAGATCGACGGGGCCGAGCTGCCTGCGTGTCGATGCGTCGCAGCCCTGCACGGTGCGCGCAACCCAGGCGGCGATCGTGCCGACGAACGGCACCGCGAGCGGCACACCGTAGCGCAGCTCGAGCTTCAGCAGGTTGGCGTCGTTGAGTGTCTGCTGTGACTGCGCACCGATCGGTTCCCGGCCGCGCATTGCCGCAATGCCTCC
>JACDJA010003265.1_pt1 | contig 10638 bp, 16 predicted proteins | sample 7449241 | NCBI WGS metagenome assembly JACDJA01 (sample SAMN14253289, study PRJNA609438) | sludge metagenome | isolation source: initial anaerobic sludge | collected 2018-12-20 | reverse complement strand
TGATCGGATAGCGACAATACCAGCGCACCGCCCACAGGATCACATCACCCTGGAAATGGCGCCACTTGAAATCCGTCATCGTTCCGTCCGTCCAATCTCCGCCAAGCATGCTCAAGCTTCACGATTTTTGCAACAGAGCCTTCGAGACGTTGCGCACTCCCATCCTGCGCTTGATTGTGGCGCTGATCTTTGCCGCACCCGCCGCCGTCGCAGGCTATGCGCTGGTCTATGGCATCACCAAAGAGGCGGTGCCCTCTGAAATCTGGCGGCAAATCTTCTGTCTGGTCGGCGGCGGTTTCGTTGGCGTATCGGCTTTGATGCGACTGGCCGCACCGTTGCCCTCCAGCCCCGCGCTTGCCCGTTGACATGAAGGTATGAAATGCGGTCCCGGCGCAAGAGCGCCGGGGCTTTTTCATAGCGGCCCTCCGGCTCTCTACAGCGCAATTTGGAAGCGCGTTCGCCTCCGGGCCGGCGCGGCTATCGCCGCGCCGCAGTGGCCTACTTTGCCGGCAGGGATCGAACGAAGGCGAGTGCGGCATCGACCGGCTCGCGCCTTCGCGTCGTCACCGAAAGCCGATGACCCTGCGCGCACCATCTGTTTCCAGCGCCAGAAACCTAACAATGACGCCGCGAAGCGGCGACTGACTGATTGGATTTACTAAGGGCCTTGCCCTCGCGCCAGCAAGGTAAGTGGAACCGTCCGGGGCGGTATCCCCAGCCTTCCGCGCCCAAGGGGCTTGTGCAGGCCGGGTGATCCCCCTCCACCCCGGCCGCCCTTGCTCGTTGCTACCCCAGTCTCGGCGACGGCCAGAAGGTCAGGCGCGGCGTTCCGCTTCGCTGACCTTCAGACCCGAGGATCAGAGACATGACCAACGTATCCCACAGCACCCCCCGCATCTATGTTGCCTGCCTTGCAGCTTACAATAGCGGCTATCTGCATGGGGCTTGGATCGACGCGGATCAGGACGCCGACCAAATCAGGGACGAGATTACCGCGATGCTTGCCCGTTCCCCCGTCGAGGATGCGGAGGAATACGCCATTCACGACTATGAGGGCTTCGAGAGCGTCAGCATCTCCGAATATGCCGGCATCGACAGCGTGGCGCGGATGGCCGCGTTCATCGCAGAACATGGCGCACTCGGCGCGGGCCTGCTGGAGCAGTTCAGCGGCGACATGGACCAAGCCGAATCCACCTTGGAGGACTGCTATCATGGTCAGTTCGCCAGCCTTGCCGACTACATGGAGGAGCTGACCACCGAAAGCGTCACGATCCCAGAGGCGCTGCGCTACTATGTCGATTGGGACGCGATGGCGCGCGACGCAGAGATGGGGGGCGATCTGTTCACCATCGAGACGGCGCACGGCGAGGTGCATGTGTTTTCCAACAGGTGAAAACATGGTCGCCTGTCCGCACTTGCGGGCGGGCGACTAGCCAGACGGCGACGATAGTGTTAAGAAGAAAATAACCAATAATGATCGGGTTAGTCGCTCAACGTATCTGATTTGAACGGCTCCTAATACTTCAAATAATACTTGAATCTCTCTGGTCCGGGCGTTGCCTCGCACGCCCCGGCTTTGGGAGGTGACGTCATGCTTAGCATCGACTGGCGTTTGCCGGCGGCATACAGGCACGCGAAGCACATTCCGGCCGCCGGTTTCGCTTGGGAATACCTGCGCCGCAACGACGAGTATCGTCAGGACTTCCAGACCATCGCATTGACCGGCGAGCCGACCGGGCGCGACCTCGAAGCGTTCGCGCATCGCTGGGGCTTGCGATTTCCCGTGCGATCCCGACGCGCCGCATGACCAGCAATCGCCGATCTGGACGCCAAGCCTTCAACCGCAAGCGGTAGTGCTGTCGCCGGTCGGTCACAAGGACGGCGACACCGAACCGATATTGACGCTGGCGCATCTCGACGGCCTCGACCTGCGCCGCGCTGCCGATGGCTGGCATGGTATCTGGCAGGTTGATGGCGTCGTACATCAATTCTGGCTGCCCGAGGCGGTGCCCGACGCAGCCGCTTTCTATGCCGTCACCCTGCCGATGGATTCCTTTCTGGAGCTACGTGCCCATGCCGCCCGCCGTCTTTGGCGGTCCCTCAACGGCCGCGCGCCCGGTCCCGACTTCCGGGCCGTTCCCGCCCAGCTCCGACAGTGGCACATCCTTTCCCTGCGCGCGCTCGACGCCCGGCTGCGCGGCGAGAGCTATCGCACCATTGCCGAAGTCCTGCTCGGCTTTCGCGGCACCAAGGAAGATTTTGAGAACGATCCGCGCAAGAACAAGGCCCGCCGCCTGGTCGCGCACGGCATCAAGATGATGCGGGGCGGCTATCGCCTGCTGCTCCATTATCCGATCAAGCCCGGTAAGCGTTGACGGACGGCCGAGCACCATCTGTCGGGAAGCATGTCGCAAGTTTTCGACTATTTGCGACAAAGATATGCGGCACGAAGAAACTGCTGGTGTTCAGGGGCGACCGATCTGTCGCGGGTTATAGGAGTTACGCGACAAGGGCTTTCTAAAACCCCTTTTTGCGGCGCGAACTAACTGCCAATTTCTCAACAAGCTCATCAGTGATAGGATTACTCAACGAGAACGTAACGCCGGTCTTTGTTGCCTTGAGCTTCAAAGAAGCGATCTCGCCGGCATGGGCGGCAATTGCACCCGGATCAACATATAGACCACATTGTTTAGTAAAGGCAGCATAGCCCGCGATGATCGTTCCTTCGATCTGAAATCCGGGCAGATCGTATTTAATAACTTCTTCCGCATCTGGTAGTGCTCGCGATAGCTGCACACGCAGTTGGTCTAACATGGCACGAAACTGCTCCGGTGCGGCGGCTATGTAGGCGTCATGGTTGTCATACTTCGTCATCCGGCGCTCCGTAACCGTCCGGTAATCCCATCTTGAGCCAGGCGCTGCGGCCGTCAGGATAGTGTCCACTTATTTTTAAGTGGACACTTAACATGACCAACATAAGCGTAAACAAGCCCTACCAAAAACGTCGTCGTTACTCTAAAGAGCTGAAGGCTCGTATCGTCGCCGAATGTCTGAGGCCCGGGGCGTCTGTTTCCCGGATTTCGCTGGATAACGGCCTCAACGCCAACATGGTCCGGCGCTGGATGAGCGAAGCGCGAAGGGCGGCTAAAACTCCGGAAACACCTGAATTCGTTCCGGTCCGTCTGCCAGCAGTGGCCTCTGCACCGAGCAACCAATCCGTTTCAGACAAGCGTAGCACCATCCGCATCGAGATTCCCCGCGCCGGTGGTGCGGTTGTGGTGGAGTGGCCTGCGGAGCAGGCCCATCAGTGTGCGGCTTTGCTTAGGGATCTGTTGGGATGATCCGCATTGATGAGATCTGGCTGGCCACCGAACCGCTGGATATGCGGGCCGGACCCGACAAGGCCCTGGCGCGGGTTATTCAGGTATTCGGTTCGGCTAAACCCCATTGCGCCTACCTGTTCGCCAACAAGCGAGGCAATCGGATGAAGGTGCTGATCCATGATGGCCTGGGCATCTGGTTGTGCGCCCGCCGGCTGAACCGGGGTAAATTCCACTGGGGCGAAACCTGGCGTGGTGACCAACTGCGCCTGACCGAGGAACAGTTGTCTGCCTTGGTTCAGGGCCTGCCCTGGCAGCGCATTGGCGCGGAGGGCGTCATCTGCATCCTGTAATCACAAGTGCTGTGATGCCGCTATAGCCAGAACCGCGAATCGCCTGCCGAACAGGGACTTGGCATACTAGGCGGCATGACTCAGCGCCCCGATATCAACCAACTCTCAGCCGATCAGCTCCGCGCTCTGGCGACGGAACTGATGGACTCTCTGGACGCCAAGGATCAAGCCTTGGGCCGGAAGGAGCGGGAGTTGGTGCGCCGCAATGCCATCATCGAGAAGCTGACCCACGAAGTCGCCATCCTCAAACGTCACAAGTTCGCCCGCCGCAGTGAGCAACTCGATGCCGTTCAGGGCAAGCTCCTGGACGAGCTGATCGACAGCGACCTGGCCGCCATCGAAGCCGAGCTGGACCAGGCGATGACTGAGGAGCAGAAGGCCGCTCGACCCAAGCAGAAGCCCAAGCGCACCCCGCTGCCACCGGAGCTGCCCCGTACCCTGATCCACCACGAACCGGACAATACCCGGTGCCAGTGTGGCTGCCAGCTCAAGCGTATTGGCGAAGACATCAGCGAGAAGCTGGATTACGTCCCGGGCGAGTTCACGGTGGAGCGCCACATCCGGGGCAAGTGGGCCTGCAACCAGTGCGAGACCTTGGTCCAGGCACCGGTACCACCGCAGGTGATCGACAAGGGCATCCCCACCGCCGGCCTGCTGGCTCAGGTGTTGGTGGCCAAGTACGCGGACCACCTGCCACTGTACCGTCAGGAACGCATCTTCGGCCGTGCCGGCCTGGAAATACCCCGTTCAACACTCGCCGAATGGGTCGGTGCCTGCGGTGTGCAGTTGCAGCCCCTGGCAGATGCGTTGAGAAACGCCTTGCTGGAACACAACGTTTTGCACGCCGATGAAACGCCGGTCAGCATGTTGGCTCCGGGTAAGAAGAAAACCCACAAGGCCTACGTCTGGGCTTACTGCACCACACCGTTCTCGGACCTGAAAGCCATCGTTTACGACTTCGCCCCAAGCCGGGCGGGTGAACACGCCCGTACCTTCCTGGGTGACTGGCAGGGCAAATTGGTCTGTGACGACTACGCCGGCTACAAGGCCGGGTTCGGTAACGGGATCACCGAAATCGGCTGTATGGCCCACGCCCGACGCAAGTTCTACGACCTGCACGAGGCCAACAAGAGCGAACTGGCCGCCAAGGCCCTGGATTACATCGGCGGGCTCTACGAGATCGAGCGGGAAATCAAAGACCTGCCGCCGGATAAGCGTCGGGACATCCGACAAGCCAGAGCCAAACCACTGGCTGAGGCACTGCATCAATGGATGCTGGCGCATCGCCAGAAAGTGCCGGATGGCTCCGGCACGGCCAAAGCCCTGGATTACAGTCTCAAACGTTGGGAAGCGCTGACGCGTTACCTGGACGATGGTGCGGTGCCCATCGACAACAACTGGGTGGAAAACCAGATCCGACCCTGGGCATTGGGCCGCAGCAACTGGTTGTTCGCGGGATCACTTCGCAGTGGCCAACGGGCGGCTGCGGTGATGACCCTGATCCAGTCCGCCAAGCTGAACGGGCATGATCCCTATGCCTATCTGAAGGATGTGCTGACCCGCTTGCCGACTCAGAAAAACAACACCATCGACGAACTGTTGCCCCACAACTGGAAGCCGGCTACACCTGACAAGGTGTGATGGGCGGACGCTTACGGCGCTCCTAGCTCTTTTCGCAAATGTCCCAAAACTTGCGACGCGAAGCAAGCTGCAAGCATCAGCGATCTTCACGCCTTGTTGGCTGCCGCCTGCTCCAGAATCTTCCGATAGCCCTCGCGCGAGAGCCATTGCGCGCGTTCGAGATGGCTTTGCCAGCAACGATAGGTCCGAAATTCCTCGCCGCCCGGATCGCGGTGCAGCACGATCCGCGCGACTTCCTTCCAGTCCGCGCCCTCGGCCTTGGCATCGAGAAGCCGCAGGTAGGTCACGAAATGCCGTTCGTCATAGACGGTTATGGTGTCGCCGGTCGGCGCTTCGTCGTCCACATCGGGATCGAGTTCGACGGGAACCCGCATAGTCATTCCCCGTATCCGAGAGAGCTTGTCTGCGGTGCGCCCCCGCAAACGATTCTCTCTGACTCTTGGTGATCGGGGAGTTAGTAACCGTCACGAAACGGCCCCATGGCCTTTAGCTCGGAAAGCCTGTTGTATACGCCACAGGCTCCCCGACCATAGGTCAAGGAGTTGGTGCCGTTCTGGCTGGCACCGGCCATCCGTGAGGGGTTACTACGCCCCAGAGCAGCGCGTCTGCTCCACCCACAATCTTAGCCGAGCGGCGCACGAATGTCTTTGCCTATTCGGCGGGGCAGGCAACGAGCCTCTAAAATCCCTCACCTATTAGCCAGCGACACGCGCGAGGGGGGTGCCGCCAACGCATAGGCGCAAATGCGGCACGCTACGCGCCGCCGATCCCTCGCCATGGTTCGCCACAGTCCGCTGCCGCCCCCGGCAGCCCAATCCCGACTGGAGGTGATCCATGCCCAACCCGCTTGCGGGCCTGCCGCCGCGCCTGTTGCGCACCAAGGAAGCCGCGCGCTTCCTCGGCATATCCATCCGCACCCTTGAGAAACATCGCACCTACGGGACCGGCCCGACCTATCGCAAGGTCGGCGGTCGCGTCCTCTACACCGTCCGCGATCTGGAAGACTGGAGTGCGGCCGGCGAACGGAAATCCACCCGCGACAAGACCGCCGGCACGGTCTTTCCGGCGCGTCCGCTCACGCCCGAAGAACGGGACGAGTGCTAGATGCTGCGCGAGGACGACCATAGCCCCGCGCAGCCGACCGAGGACAGCGAGCGCAGCCGCCTAGACCCCTTCGTGGTCGCAACGGGCGATGCGCCGCCGCGCGACCAGCGCGATTTGATGGAACGGCCGTTCTTCTCGCTGGCGAAGACCCCGCGCACCAAGCCGATTCTCTACAAGGCTGCCGACATAGAGGTGCAGGTGTTCGGGATGCCCGAGCACGGCATGGCGACCATATGGGACGCCGATGTGCTGATATGGGCGGCCTCGCAGATCGTCGCGGCCGAGAATGACGGCCTCGCCACATCGCGCTTCGTCCGCTTCACGCCCTACCATCTGTTGCGCGCCATCGGACGCCCGACCGGCAATCACCAATACCGGCTTCTGAAAGCCGCGCTGGCGCGGCTGCAATCGACCGTCATCGCCACCACAATCCGCAACGGCCCGCATTGGCGGCGGCGGCAATTCTCATGGATCAACGAATGGGAAGAAATGACGACGCGCACCGGCCGCGTCGAGGGCATGGAGTTCGTCCTGCCCGAATGGTTCTACAACAGCGTCATCGACCGTTCGCTGGTCCTGACCATCGACCCGGCCTATTTCCGACTGACTGGCGGCATCGAGCGATGGCTTTACCGCGTCGCCAGAAAGCACGCCGGGCACCAGCGCCACGGCTGGATTTTCGAGGTCGCGCACCTTCATCAGAAATCCGGCAGCCTCGCCCGGCCGTCTGATTTCGCGCTCGACCTGCGCCGGATCGCGGCCCGCCAGCAACTCCCCGGCTACCGCCTCCAGATCGAGCGGGAAGACGGCCGCGAGCTGCTGCGCATCCGCCCCGGAAACTTATCAACAGGCACTGTTGATAACCCTGTTAATGCCATCGGCAGATCAGGCGCACGGGGTATCGGCACATCAGGCGCACCACTATCGGCAGATCAGGCGCACGAACCGCAGCTAACGCTTTGGCCTCAAAAGCGGAATCCGACCGCTAACTTATCTAACAGTGAATCTAACTCTTTTTCTTTGACGCGCGCGCAGGCGAAGCGTGGTGCCGGTTCTGCCGGGAACAGCGAGCCATGACGCCCGCCGTTGACGCAGCGCACGCGCGCAATCCCCACCAGCACATCGCCGGAGACGCACAATGACCCGTCGCGCCCATCGCAGCGCGCACGGCCGTCCGCTGCCGGACGGGCCTGCGCCCTTCACCACATTGGTCGAGCTGACTTTCGAGAAACGCCGCATCGAGCATTGGATCAGGTTCGGCCGCAAGAGCTACGAACAGATCATCGACCGCCGCCGCAGCGTCGTCGGCTTCGCACCGGGCAGCGTCTTCGCCTTCGTCCGATGGGCGAACGGCGACCATGGCACGGTCGTTTCCCGCATCGACATTGTGCGGGCAATCGGGCGCGGTGAACCCTTCCAGACATTGCCGTTTGTCCGCCCCGGCGGCGAAATCCTGTTGCGCCTCGATAGCTGGCCGAAGGTGCAGCGCGGGCTTGCCGCCATCGACGCCGTGGAATCGCTCGGCCTCGATCCGGCCGACGCTGCACCGGAACACTGGCGGCATGTCCACAACCGTTTGACCGCCAATCTGGAGCCGCACGCCTACACGCCCGAGCGACATGCCGCGTGGCTTCACCGCCGAAGGATCGAGCCATGACGCGCCGCCGCACCCTCACGGTGACGGCGCTCGCCGTCATCGGTATCGCCGCCGCAGGCGCGGTCGAGACGCCGACGAAACTCATATGGAACGCCACCGCCAGCGCGCCGGTCGGGTTCTACACCGTCGAGCCGGCCGACCGGATCGACGTGCCCGAGCTGGTCGCCGTCATGCCGCCCGAACCGCTCGCCGGCTTCATGGTCGAGCGGGGCTATATCGCGCGAGGCGTCCCGCTCTTGAAGCGCGTCTTGGGCCTGCCGGGACAGCGGGTTTGCCGCGCCGGCCGCACGATCACGGTTGACGGGATCGAGATGGGCGAGGCGCTGGAGCGCGACAGCCTCGGCCGCGATCTGCCCATCTGGCAGGGCTGCCGCGTCATCGGCGACGACCAGCTTTTCCTCATGAATTGGGAAGTCCGCGACAGCCTCGACGGCCGGTATTTCGGACCCATCCCCGCAGCTTCCGTCATCGGCCGAGCGGTCCCGCTCTGGACCGATGAGGAAGGCGTCGGCCGCTACGAGTGGCGCGCGCCGACCCACTGAACCACCCCCCGAAAATCAACCGCAGGAGATTTCCCATGGCAGAAATAGGCACCTTCACCCGCACCGAAACCGGCTATGCGGGAGAGCTTCATTCGTTCGGCCTCCACGAAAAGCTGTTCATCGTCCCGGCCAAAGCGAGCGACGTAAAAAACGCACCTGACTATCGCGTGCGCCTCGATAGCGAGGACGGCCCGGACGCCGGCCCCGCATGGAAAGACTCCAGCGAGAACGCTGGCGAGTTCGTGTCGATGCGATTGGAGGGGCCAATCTTCCCGTTCCCGATCCGGGCCAAACTGTTCCAGTCCAACGACGATCCTTCGGTCTGGACCCTGCGTTGGAAACACGCCCGGAAGATCGAGGATGAAGAATGAAGGCCGCGCGCGTCCGGCCCACCATCCGGTCAAAGATCGGCATCCCTTTGTTCGCGGAAAAGCCGTCTCATCCCTTCGTCCCGCTCGGCGACCAGACGGCCGGCGCGCGCAGCGAAGGTCAGGGGCGGCCATCGGCCGGCGCTTGCGCCTTGCCCTTGACCGCAGCGAGCACGCTGGCAGGCTGGCGGCGAAGCGGAGACAGGCCGGCATGGCATTATGCCGTCCTGCTGCTGGCGGGGGCGCTTTCCGTCTGCATCGGATCGGGCGTCGCTGTCGCGCAATCCGCGCCCGTCGAGCGCCCGGCCGCCGCCCATCCCTATGCGGCTCACATCGCCGAGGCGTCGCAGCGTTTCGGCATACCGGAGCATTGGATCGTCGCGGTGCTACGCGCCGAGAGCGCGGGCGATGTGCGCGCGGTTTCGTCGGCCGGCGCTATGGGATTGATGCAGGTGATGCCCGACACATGGGCGGGCCTGCGCGTCCGCTACGGCCTCGGCCGCGATCCCTACGACCCGCGCGACAACATCCTCGCAGGCACGGCCTATCTACGCGAGATGTTCGACCGCTACGGCAATGTCGGCGCGATGCTTGCGGCCTATAACGCCGGCCCCGGCCGCTACGACGAGCACCGCGCGACGGGCCGCCCGCTTCCCGCCGAGACACGCGCCTATGTCGCCGCGCTCGCCCCGATCCTTGGCGGCGCGGCTCCATCGGATGCGCCGTTGCAACCACCGGCACCGCCGCCCGACTGGCGCGAGGCACCGCTATTCGTCATGCGCCCGGCCGACACGCAAGCTGCCGCCGCGCCGCCGTCCGAGGTGCAAACAGGCGACGGCCGCGCTGCCGTTCCGGCGCGCGACCCCGCCCGTGCGGAGCCGCAGGACGGCAGCATTTTCGTGGCGAGCGCCAGCGACGGGGGAACGCCATGAGGGCGGCGTTCCCGCGCTCGGCGGCGCTGGTTTCGGCATCCGGTCGGGCAGGTTTGCGCCCGGCAGGATTCCCGGCAGGAGGGGCAGAAAAGACAGAAAGGGCGGAGGGCAAGATTAAAGAAGACGGCACCATGTCGGGCCGCTTCTGGAAATTGTTATTGTCTGCACACTGGTTAGGCGACCGATTCCGGCACCATGGTTTTGAGGGGCCGCGTGCCGCGATTTCGCACAAAGCCTTGGCTTTGCTGGGTTTCGAGCGGCACCATAGGCGCAGATTGGCCGTATTTCGACGGTTTTGGCTGGAGTCGCGCCCTTGAGCGCCGACGACGAAAATCGCTTCCGACCAAAGCCCGGCCGCATCCGATCCGACACGCCGAAGGCCGGTAAGACCAAGAGCTTTTTCACGCAGGTCAGGAAGATCACCCGGCAGCATCAGGCGGCAGCCTCCCGCGATCCTTCCATGCCGTCATCCGCCCGCCCGTCATCGCCGGGCCGTTCCCGCGCCGTGGTCGCCAGCGGCAAGGGCGTGAAGCGCGGCCGGGGCGCGAGCTTCGTGCGCGCCCGGAACATCTCCGGCCAATGGCATCATCGCCAGCCCGGCAGCCGCCGCGTGATCGTCAAGCAGCGCAGCGTCCGGGCCGCGTGGAAGGGCGGCCGCGCCCGCGCGCATCTGCGCTATGTCCAGCGCGACGGCACGTCACGCGACGGCGAGCGGGGCCGG
>JACDJA010003262.1_pt1 | contig 10644 bp, 9 predicted proteins | sample 7449241 | NCBI WGS metagenome assembly JACDJA01 (sample SAMN14253289, study PRJNA609438) | sludge metagenome | isolation source: initial anaerobic sludge | collected 2018-12-20 | reverse complement strand
TTGGATGTAACTCCCTCATTTTAATTATGCTTGTTTGTGAAGCATTTCTACATGGTCGTTTCATCCGTAAATAATTTATTTTTTAAGGTCGGATGGAACTCGCATGTGAAATTTTCATCCGTGTTTGTGTTAAACAAACATGCTCGTTTCATAACTATTTTCTTAATGTCAATGTGGAAGAACTGATTGATTTTTTAAAGAGTCATATTTGTGCAAACCTGATAAATTTCTGATGCCACTTTCACGGGAGTATAATTCTCTACAATGTCCAAAGAACTCTTTCCCATACTGAGCCATTTTTCTCTACTATCCCAGGCACTCTTTAGTTTTTCTGCAAAATCTCTTGAATTAAGCGGGTCAAACACCCAGCCATTTTCAGCCCGAACTAACTCCGGCCAACAGCCATTGTATTTCGAGCAAATAATTGGTAATCCACAAGCCATTGCCTCAGGAACTACAAGCGACCAATTATCTTGTAGTGTGGGAATTGCAAACACATTTGCAACAGCAAAATACTGGTAAATTAAATCGTAGTCCACCTCTCCGGTAAAAATTACATTTTCGCAACTATTCTCAATACATTTATTCTGAAGCATCTCTTTTTCTGCTCCTCCACCAACAATAAGCAGGCTCGCTTTTTTTTCTGATGCAAAAGTTTTTACCCACACATCGAGCAGTTTGTCAACTCCCTTAAGTGGCACAAGTCGTCCGATAAAAAGAAAAACAAATTGATTCAAGCCAAGTCTGGTTTTTAATTTTAGTATTTCCTCTGCCGTAAATTGCGTTTTCATTTTGGTAAGTCCTTCTGTGTCAGCAGTCATATTACCAAGATGTATTTTGTCCCCGGGATAACCAAGAGATGCAACATACCTGGCAGAGAGTGTTCCATTGCAAGAGATATGATCAATTAACCTTGATGCCAACTTTCGATACAAGGTTCTTATTTTCCCTGCATTTCTTTCGGTATGTTCAGTTCCTTCATACAACATTAAATGTGGTATTTTCCTCCAGAAGCGCAACCATAAAGCTGCATAAGTCCATTGAAAAAAGCCGTCGCTTAAAAGAAGTTCCGGATTGTTTTTTTTGATTTCTTTAACCAAGCCCGGCTGAATGGGAATGCGAATTCCACTTTTTTTTGCCGATGAGAGTGCTTGTGTTTTTTTCCCGGCCAAACGAAACTCACCACTTAAGCCGATGGATCTCTCTCCAAGAATTGCTTTTAATTTCTCCTGACAACGATTTGGAACCACATCAGCATAATATATTACAGTAAGTTGATTTCCACATAAGCGATTTATTTCACTATAAATCGGAATTCGATAATCAAGAAAAGAACGCACCACCCATGTTATTTTCATGATTAACAGTTTTTTGAATATTTTTAACTTTATAAATTGTTTCAAATTTATATTGAAGGGCACTAATTATTGTAAAAGCAAGAACTACAGGAACCCATGAGCCGTAAACCCTGCCTCCAACTCCCGGAGCGACTGAAGAGACTACGAGAGACATAATAACAGTACTTACCATAGCCGGACGAAACTTACTCAGAGGAAAATATATGCTGGAAGCCTTTTTAAAAGCAGTCCAGAAATATAACAATAAGCACAATGTGCCTGTTATTCCGGTTCCTAATAAGCTGGAGAAGAGAAAGCTGTGTGTATTTATTGCGCCTCCCTTAAACTTGTCGTATAAAACAAGGTTTTCTCCGCTAACAAATCCATACCCTATCAAAGGTTTCTGAAGAAATGCATTCCAGGCTATTCCCCAAATTTTATCTCTTCCTGAAGTCTGTGTCATACTTACCGATTCGCGTCCATAAAAAAGCGTGTTTAATAGTATCTCTTCAATATCAACAAAGAGAAGTGTAACCAAAAGCGGAATAACAATTAAAAAGAGCCAGCCTTTCGCTTTTGAATCTCCGTAAAAAAAGCCAATCAGTCCAAGTGCAATTCCAAAAAACACTTTGTTGGAAACCGAAAGTATTGAGAAAGCCAAAATGATGTATTTGAAATAATTTCGTTTAGATAACAGCAATGCGAAAAAGAAAAAGATTGGAACAACAAGCCGGGACGAATTAAAAGGCCAGATTAAATATGCAAATCCTGAGAATTTGACCTCTAGGGCAATCGACCAAAAAATATCCCAGACAACCCATAGAATTGCCCATTCAATAGTATCCTGTAAGCTAACTTTAGTCACTAAATTGTATGCAACCAGTGAAATCAGAATGATGTAGGTTAACGATTCAAACGCCCTGAATCCTGTTAAAAACAGATTTGGAGTCCAAAGCATACTAACAAAACATATGGTAATGTATAAGAACAGAAATATTTGAGGGCTTAAAAAGAGAAACTTTATTTTTTGTGGTTCTTTAAGTAATAAATATAGTGAAATTAAAAAAACAGTGAGTATAAAAATAATTTGAAAAATGGCAGAGTCGTCAATGGCTGCATAATCGTTAAGCTCTCTTCTTCTGGTAACAAAAAAGTAGAGAATATTTGCCGAAAAAAGCAAATAGCCCGGATGCCCTGCTGCTTTAAACAGAGATTGTAAGGGTAAAAGGTTTTTATTTGCAGACATGGATACTTCCTGAAAGAGATTACTGTCGTCTATTATTAATAAATCAACGTTTTATTGATTTCTCAAAAACATGTTTGACAGAATTTTGCGTTACAGTTATTTTAGATTATTAACCTGATTAAATATTGGCATAAGTGGTTCATTATGAAAAAAATCATACAAAATATTTTTCTCATTCAAAAAAGGGTGTATCATTATTTCGGTGGTTTTTTTGTGTTTAATTCTGTTTGTTTTCCTGCAAGCTATATAATCTATATAAGAGCCAAAGTATGAGCTTCTTGCCAGGTTATAAGTGTTTATCTGTGAGTTAATAAATTGTCTGTACAATTTTTTCGCAAAGGCTTGTTCTCCAATATTTTTTGCTTTTCGTATTTTGGGAATATTCATCTCTCTTGAAAAAGCCAATACAAGTTTAAATATTCCAAATTCTTCGTGTATGTGCTTGTGCGAATCAATAAATGCAGGTTTGATTCCAGCTTCATTCAGAATTTTAAATTGAGCCATTAACTCTTTTCGTACAGCTTTTTTTTCAGATTTCGACAGAAAAATAAATCTTTCGTTGCGGGTTGCATTAAAATTGCCCTCGTTATCACAAAATTTGGATTTCTTTTTTATATCATCGCTAAGTGGTCTCCCTTCGGTTAAATTAAAGTGTAAGCCAATTCTATTCTCTAATCCTTCCTTCCGAATAATTTCTATTGCCTCTTTTGTAAATTCCATGTTCGCCATGAGCGAAGCGGTTGATATATCATTGTTTTTTAAGCACAGTAAAATTGCTTTGTTTATTTCAGGAGAATAGCCAAAATCGTCGGCACTAAAAAAATATTGTTTCATTATTTTATTATTCGGGTGTACTCTCTTATCTTTATAACAGTGATGACAGCAAACCAAAACAAACTGTTTTTTGCTCCTGTTAACAGCAACCATCTTACCCTGTTTTTTGGAAATGATTTACCATATTTTAAGCACGTTCTTCGTGCTATTTGCGAGCGTCCCGACATAATCATAGAGTAACAGATGTTTTGTGCAATTCTTCCTCTTGCTCCTTGATAATGTTCCAGGTCTTTTTGTGATATGGATGCAACAATTCGCTCTTCCCATTTTTCGACTGTAGGAGCCGAAGCCCATCTTTTTCTGTTTTTATTTATCCATCCTGTCTGTTTGGTCACCTTAACACCATCGCTTGTAAAAAGCACCCTTGGCACAAAACCAATTTGCCCGAAGGTTGCCAGGTAACCCCAAAATTCCAAATCTTCAGTAATGCGCAATTCTTCTCTTTGCCCTCCGGTTTGCTTTACTACTTCGGTTTTCATTAAAATACTGCCGGTGCAAACATGGGAGTGTTCTGCCCAAAAGGAAAAAAAGTTATCCAGTAAGCAGGCTTTACTTATTTTATCAGGTTGAGTTTGTAAAAATTCTGGAACAATTGCACTCTTGTTTTTTATGCTTATATGTTTTTGACCAGCACTCACTGCCACAGCGCAAGGATTTGATTCTAAAAACGAGACGGTTTCAAACAGAAATTCAGGTTCCCAATAATCATCAGCATCTAAAAAAGCCAGATATTTTCCGGTTGCGATGTTTATTCCTTGATTCCGTGCTGCTGCGGGTCCATGGTTTGTCTGTTTTAGCAGTTTAACTGTATTGGGGTAATTCATTATTATCTCAACAGAATTATCAGTTGAGCCGTCATCAATACAAATAACATCTAATATGTAATTCCCTTTTTGCTGAAAAACTGAATCGATGCACCTTTTTAAAAGAAGCGAAGCATTATAAACAGGAATTATTACAGAAATAATCATTAAAGGGCGTTTTATATTAATGAAAATCCATATGCATCTCTTCTTAACCTGTTTCTGCAGTCTTTACATTTTATTGCCCCTTTTTCTATGCCAATTAAATAGCCTTTTGAATGATAATATCCTCTGTTAAAGAGCAAACGGGGAATGTAAAATAAAACAGACATCTCCGTTTTGTTGAAGGCTCTTTTTATGGTTGATAAAGGTTTACCTTTATAAAGTTTCACAAAACCATCAAGTGTGGGTACCATAAATTTGGGCAGTTTCCCTTTAACCATAAGCTTAACAACAAACGGTGTTTTTATTAATGCTTCACCGTCTCCAATTCCATAGTTGAACATTTCTTTGTTAAACTGCTTCATTGTTGCTGGTCTGCCCCAATAGGTTAACGCTTTTGGCGCAAAGGCAAAAACAAACCTTTCCTGATTTAACTGTCTTCCAAAAACCGAATCATCAGCATAAAAGGTTAAATCCTCGGGTAACCCACCCACTTTCTTCCAAACCGTTTTTGTATAAGCAATTGATCTGTTTCCCGGAATATGACCGGGAATTAATTTTGGTTGACCCCCATTTTCAATAAAATATTCAGCGGCAGCAGCAGCAGACGTAACGGCCTCTTTGTCGATACATGTATTACCTGCAACAACTTCAACTGAATTATCTCTTTCAAATGGTTTTATTAACTCTTCACACCACACTTCCGCCAAACGCACTCCCATATCAGTAGATAGAATATGTTCAAATTTTGCATTTTTTATGGCAAAATTACGACCGTGCGCAGCAGCCCCCTTCTCCTGAAATAGTTTTATTCTCCGATCTTTTTTTTGCCATTGAGCGAGGAATTCAAAGGTCCCGTCATCAGAGAATGCATCAACTATAACAATTTCATCGGGTTGCCTGGTTTGGTGCATAATGTTTTTTTTCCACCGTGGTAACGATTTCATTTCGTTACGACATGTTGTTACAAGTGAAAACGGAATTTTAACCATAACTATACAGATAAGCGTTTTTCCCAATTTTTAAAGATGTCTCTCAATGTCTGTTCAAAAGGAACTTCGGCTTTCCAGCCAAGGCTGTTAATTTTTGCCGGGTCTCCAAGCAATACTTTTTCGTCAGAAGGTCTAAACAGGGCAGGATCTGATTGAATAATAACTTTGGTTTCACTTATTTCAATTAACATATCCAGTGCCTTTTGCATGGTCCACTCCTTGCCTGTGCATTGGTTGTAGGTTTCTCCGCTTTTGCCTTTTTCTGCCAAAATAACTAATGCCCGGGCACCATCTCTAACATCTACAAAGTCGCGCGACGATGTAAGGTTTCCAACTTTCAGGATTGGTTCCTGCAGTCCCAGTTTTATTGCAGCCAATTGCTTTGAGAAGTTTTGGAGAGCGGTAACAGGCGGATGGTCTGGACCAACATGAATAAATAATCGTGGCAATATTACATCCAATCCATAATTTAAATGAAACTGTCTTGCCATCATTTCCATTGTTGCTTTTGAAACTCCATATGGCGTAATTGGCTTTAAAGGTGTTATGTCTTCATTTATAGGAATCATATTGTCTGGCACAAAACCATATCCGGCACTGGAACAGGCAGGAATAACACGAGCTTTAGGCGAATATTCCAAACAGGTTTCAAAAACATTGCGCGATCCCTGCACATTTAAAAGGTAAGTTGAGTCTTCCGCTCTCCAGCTTTCGCCATTGTAGGCTTGTGCTGCCAGATGATAGACCAGGTCAGGTTTCCAGTCGTTCCATGCATATTTTAAGAATTTGATATCCAGAATGTCTCCTTTATAATGCTTATAGAATGGTTTTTCAAAAATATAGCGGGCGGCAGATGTTGCCCGTGATAATCCAGCTACCTCATACCCTTTATTAAACAGCGCTTTTGCCAGATGTTTTCCTATCATTCCGGTAATACCGGTAATTAGAACTCTTTTCATATTTATTTGGAAGTTGTGTGGACAATAAGGTCTTTTTCTCTTAATTCAGTCGAAATAGAAGTCTCATAATCAGCAGCCCATGCTCTCACCAAATCCATCTCATTTGGCGGAAATATCTCATGAGCAATTAGATTTTCATAACAAACTATCAGGTTTCTGAGTGTATTTTCTTTCCCTGACCATAAATTAGTATCTTCCAATATCGAAGTCAGTTTTTTATTTAATGTATAACCGGGTATTTCAGTTTCAAAATCATTAATAAGGTTATGAAGGTTTCTGTCCTGAGTCACTTCCGCAGCATGAAAAGTTAATTTATACCCCATTTCCCAGAGACACCGCTGAGCTATAAAGCTTTTCCAGATATCTGTCATTCTGAATGAGCAGTAACTTGGAAGATAGAGCAGGGGAAATGCTTCTTCCCACCACCAGGTACTTTGCGTATTAAACGGACACCACGAGCCCTCCCGCAATGCAATGCTGTTATTTCGCTCGAAATAGAATTCACGATCCTGGGTTAATCGCCAGACTGCATCCACATCAGGGGAAATGTCGGCTAATCCCTGCTGTATTGGTGCATCCATCTCGAATAATATGCCATCACTAACGGGATATGAACTTTCGTCGGATATTTTGTCAAGCAGAAAGCCACGTGGCCATATATTACTGTTTGAAAAGTGTTTGTAAACATTTACCCAGGATGAGTTTTGTGCAATTACGGCATTGGTTTTCTTATTGCGAAAATGCCAGAAATCGTTGGGTGTGTTGTCGTCATCTGTTTCATAAATACAATCTGCTCCTTGCTGCATTGCCAGCAAGTAGCCAAGGTTCTTACGTGAATAATGTTTTACCGGCAGTTTGTATGCCAGCTTAAGATCTAAGGAAAGTTGCTTTTGAAGTGAGTAGAAATGTGTGTTTTGAAGCGGATAGGAAAACGGTCCTTTTTGGTCGCCAATTACAATCAGCCCGTTAGTGCCGTTCAGTTTTTGCGAAAGTCTTTTTACACAATTTGTGGGCTCAGCGATAGTTGTTATTACAGCAATCATAGTTTTCATTTTAAGCGTGTTTGTGAATTAAATAAAACGAGATAAGGTGACGAATTTTAAATTCACCCTTTTCAGTTTATGTCATGTTGAAAAATCTCAAGATAATGTACGCTGTGCTTCAAAATTTCAGGTAAGTATGAATTGAAAACTTTGGTCATGCAGCGATACATTTTATGTTTTGTTTAAAATTATGAGGTTTTGGAATTACCAAATTTATTTTTGTAAAATTGCGGACTCAGCAATAACAGAGATTGATATAAATGTTTAAAGACTCTGTTTTTCTGAGTCTCCTTTTTATAGATAACCCAGGTATGGAAAGCGTTTGAATAAAATTTTTCACTCAGCAAATTGGGAATTACATATTTTTTGCGAATCAAATTAACGCTCTGATTTAACTTGCTGTCGTAGGTTAAACCCATTTTGGTTTTAGAGAAAATGCCTTTATCGTGAATTCTGTAGCCTGCGACACTTTTGTTTAAAAAAAACAGTTTGTTTCTGTTTTTTGTAGCTTTAATGAATAGGGGCCAATCTTCTGAAAAAGGTATAGATTCATCAAAGCCACTTAATACTTTCATTTTCTTTCGGTTAAAAAATGCAGTAGGACCATGTATGTTGTTTCCATTCAACAGAAGCGATAAATATTGTTCATAAGCATTCATTTGCTGAAAAGCAGTTGATGGAATCTGCATTTCTTTGTCGAGTTTGCCATCTAAAATAAATTGACACCCACCATATAAAAAACTTAATTCTTCTCCATTTTTATTAGCTCTGACAAACTGTTTTAAATCTTCAATTGCAGAAGTAAACAGAATATCATCGCCTGCTATAAACTTTAACCATTCACCGCTTGCTGCATTCAATCCACGGTTGCAATTGGCTGATATACCTGTGTTTACAGGTGCCTCCAGTAGCTTTGTGCTGACAAATCTTTTGCTGTTCTTCTCCAGCCAGTCTCTGCAAATTTGAATTGTATTGTCTTTCGAACAATCGTCAGAAATTATTAATTCTACATTCTTATATGTTTGTGCTTTGGCGCTTTCGAGAGTCTCAAGCACAAAATCTGAAGAGTTATAAGTTATTACAACAATAGAAACCAGCGCACTGTCTTTATTTTCTAAATTCATAAATTATTCTTTAATGAACCTGTTCTTCATGTCGGAAACCAATTCCCTTATCCCGATTCTTTCATCTAAACACCGGTATGAATGCCAGCTTGAAGCTGCAATCAGTAATATTCCAATCAAATATGAATAGGGTTTTGAAGCCACTTTTATTAAAATAAAACAAGCTGATGCAAGTGCGAATTGGTTCAGAAATATTCTGATTAAGGAGCGATTAAAAGTAAAATCATATTTTATTTTACTGACAATGAAAATCTGAATCAAATAGAGCACATAACCAAGCATGAAAGAAATGCCCAACCCGGACAAGCCCCAGTAGTAATATCCCAGAATGTTTAAACCAAGTGTGTATGAATTTGCAATTAGCTCGTTTATGAAAAATAATTTTGAAGCGCTTTTTGCCAACAAGATAAAAGCAATTGACCAGCTTGCTGCCTTAAAAAACATTCCAAATGCAGCCCAATGAATCATTACGTCAACGTCAACAAATTTTGTTGAGTACAGAACGACAACAATCCATTTGACAAATACGAGAAAAGCTATGAGAATCGGAGACAAAATTAAAAGAGCAATTTCTGCCTGCTGGTTTATAATTTCCCTGCTTAATTTATTGCTGTGGGCTATTGCAGATAATCTGGGGTAATAGTCGGTTGCCATTGCGGTGAAAATCATTCCAACATAGGTGTTTATAATTGCAAAGCCGGCATTGTATAGCCCAACTTCGTTAAGTCCGCCCTTGTTGTTGATGTAAATACGGACAATGTATGCGCTTCCCAGTGTTATTAATCCGCTTAAGCTTAGCATAAAACCCATTGTCAGCATATTTTTCCCTTGAGCAAAGGTTTGTTCAGGGGATACTATTACTTTTTTAATTTCTATTTTTTTGGAAAAGTACCATGACAGAGCTAAACTTATTAAAGAAGTTATTATTATTCCCGGCACAATTGCATCAATACCATAAAAATAGTAAAGTGGAACGGTAATTATTAATCCTAAAATGCTTCCCGACAAATTTGCCTTTGCTAAATATTGTATTTTCCGTAATCCCTGTAACAAAACTAACTGTCCGGTAGAGATTTGTTTGAAAAGCAATGTCATTGATATCCATACAAATGCTAAAGTGTATTCTGTATTTCCAAATGTTATTTTGCTTAGCCATTTAGAGAGGATCAGTGTGAGAACAGTACCTAACAAACCCGTTATCCATACCAATCGCTTTAAAACGACTATAATGGTTGAAACCCTGTGACTGTTACCACTTCCGTCGGCTTCTGCAACATCTTTTACAGCGCTGGTTTCTAACCCGAAATTTGTAATTCCCTCAATTAAACTGGTGGTTGAATTTAACAAGCTTGCAATTCCCATACCCATGGGACCTAACAGTATGGCAATAAATTTTGAGCGCACCACCTGAACAACAATTTGAACCACTTGCACTCCTCCGAAAATTGAGGTGGCTTTCATTATTTGCCGATAAGAGTGCTGTTGACTTTCCATGAAATTAGTTTGAGTAATTATTCACTGCTTTTATTATAGTCTCAATTTCACTGTCAGTTAAAACCGGACTAATAGGTAAACTCAATACTTCATCATGAATTTTCTCTGTTATGGGAAACCGCATTCTGTTCCAATATATGTAAGCCTGTTGTTTATGTGCCGGAATAGGGTAATGCACAAGAGTTTGTATGCTTTTTTCCATTAAATAATTTTGCAAATTGTTGCGCGACGATGTGCGGATAACATACAAATGCCAGACATGACTATTTTCCTTATCTGTAGGGTTTTTTGACTTGTCCGAAGGCAGAATAACAATCGGATTGATAATTTTCTCATTATAATATCCGGCTATTTTCTGACGATATTGATTGTCGGCATCCAAGCGTTTTAGCTTTACACGTAGTACGGCAGCCTGTATTTCATCCAAACGTGAATTAAGTCCCTGATACTGATTTACATATTTTTTCTCTGAACCGTAATTGGCAATTGCTTTAATTACAGCAGCTAATTCGTTGTTGTCGGTTGTAACTGCTCCGGCATCTCCCAGAGCACCTAAATTCTTGCCCGGATAGAAGCTGTGCCCGGCTGCGTGCCCGAGTGATCCTGTCTTTTTTTTCCCGTATTCACAACCGGCTGCCTGTGCATTGTCT
>JACDJA010003260.1_pt1 | contig 10647 bp, 9 predicted proteins | sample 7449241 | NCBI WGS metagenome assembly JACDJA01 (sample SAMN14253289, study PRJNA609438) | sludge metagenome | isolation source: initial anaerobic sludge | collected 2018-12-20 | reverse complement strand
CAATAATGAATTTTACGGAAGAGCAATATGAACGACATAGATTTTAAAGAAAAAACCAAAGCCCTGATTGATAGCCTCAAAAGCATCAGTGCCAATTATGGCTTGGGCAATGACGGCAATGAGTTCAAAATCATTACACAGGTATTCCTGTACAAGTTTATGAACGACAAGTTCGCCTTTGATCTAAAGAAACTCGACCCGAAATTGAAGAATGCCGACAATTGGGAAGAAACCGTAAAATCCTATTCGGATGATGATTACGAAATGTTGCTGCTGCAATTGGGTGCCGATACCGCCAAACTCAAACCGCAGCATTTTATCTCCGAACTCTTTAGCCGACAAAACGAAAGCGATTTTGCCAAACTCTTTGACGATACACTTTTAGACATTGCCATTACCAACAACGATATTTTCTCGGTGAAAACAGATGGTGGTGCCAAAGTGGTACTCTTCGACCGCATTACCGAATACATCAGTGATGGCAGCAAGCGGGATGCCTTTGCCAAAGCCATCATCAACAAACTGGTAGGCGTGAGCTTTGAGCATATTTTCCACCAAAAATTCGATTTCTACGCCACCATTTTCGAATACCTGATTAAGGACTACAATACCAACAGCGGAGGCAAGTATGCCGAGTACTTTACGCCCCACGCAGTAGCCAAAATTATGGCGGCTATTTTGGTGAACGAACCTGATCAAGATGTAACCGTTTACGACCCTTCGGCAGGTTCGGGAACGCTTTTGATGAACATTGCCCACGCCATTGGCGAAGACAAATGCACCATCTATTCGCAGGATGTGAGCCAAAAATCTTCCAGCCTTTTGCGACTGAATCTGATTTTGAACAACCTGGTGCATTCCATTCAAAACATCATTCAGGGTAATACCATTTTGCACCCCTACCACAAGGACAAAGAAGGCAACTTGCAGAAATTCGATTATATCGTTTCCAATCCACCTTTTAAGCTCGATTTTTCTGATTACCGAGACGATTTGGACAGCAAGGAAAACAACGAACGCTTTTTTGCAGGCATACCCAATGTACCCAAGCAAGCCAAAGACAAAATGGCAATTTACCTTCTCTTTTTGCAGCACATTATGCACACGCTCAGCAAAAAAGGAAAAGCTGCCATTGTTGTACCTACGGGTTTTATAACCGCACAGAGCGGCATTGATAAAAAGATTCGTGAAAAAATGGTAGAGAGCAAAATGCTGGCAGGCGTGGTGAGTATGCCGAGCAATATTTTTGCCACCACGGGTACGAATGTAAGCATTGTATTTTTGGACAAAAGCAACAAAAACGAAGTGGTGCTGATAGATGCTTCTAACTTGGGCGAAACGGTAAAAGAAGGCAAAAACCAAAAAACCGTTCTCACCCCAGCCGAAGAACAGCAAATCATTGACACCTTTATCCAGAAAAAAGCCGTGGACGATTTCTCAGTAGTGGTAAGCTATGACGAGATAAAGCAGAAAAACTACTCGCTGAGTGCAGGGCAATATTTTGAAGTGAAAATTGAATATGTGGACATTACCGCAGATGAATTTGCCGACAAGATGAAAGGTTTTGAAAACAACCTAAACCAACTCTTTGCCGAAGGAAGGGCATTGGAAATGGAGATTCAGAATAATTTAAAGGGCTTGGGGTATGAATAATAAACAGCTTAAGCCAAGACAAGTTCCTTTTGGCTGGACTTTGAAAAGAATTTCTGACGTAGCCAGAACTGGATCAGGAGGCACGCCACTTTCAACAAAAAAAGAATTTTACAATGGTGGAGAAATACCTTGGATTAATAGTGGTGAAGTGGGCCAAAGCATAATTAAAACAACCAATAATTATATAACAGGTCTCGGGTTAAAAAATTCTAGCGCAAAAATTTTTCCAAGAGGATCAGTTCTTGTTGCTATGTATGGTGCAACAGCTGGTAGAGCAAGCCTTTTAGATTTCGATGCTTCAACTAACCAAGCAATTTGTGCCATTATGCCTAAAAAGGGATATGATGCTAAATTCATCAAATACTATTTTGATGTATTATATCATTATTTGGTTGGTGTGAGTACAGGATCTGCAAGGGATAATTTAAACCAAAATGGACTTCAAGATATTGAAATTCCATTCCCATCAGAATCTGTCCAAAAATCCATTGCCAAAGTCCTTTCCGACTTAGACGCCAAAATCGAGCTAAACAACAAAATCAACCGAGAGTTGGAAGCAATGGCAAAAACGCTGTATGATTATTGGTTTGTACAGTTTGATTTTCCCAATGCAGATGGCAAGCCCTACAAATCCTCAGGCGGTAAAATGGTGTACAATGCCGAGTTGAAAAGAGAGATACCTGAGGGGTGGGAGGCTGGAACACTCGGTAAAATTGCAGAGCTTATAAGGGGTGTTACATATGATTCAAGTGAAATTAAAGATGAAAATGATGAAGATACTGTTCCTGTTCTAAGAGCTACGAACATCACTGGGAATGTCCTTGATTTAGATAATATGGTTTACGTGCCGAGACAGAATGTGTCTAAAATCCAATTATTAAATAGGCTTGATATTCTAATTACTATGTCGAGTGGTAGTAAGGAACATATTGGGAAAAATGGTTTTTACTATTTTGATAAAGAAGTTTCTTTTGGTGCGTTTTGTGCAAAAATCGTTGCTAAAAAAGATTTCAGATACTATCTATATTCCTACACTCAGTCTGAATTTATGTTTGCCACAATAAAAAACGAGTGTTTAGGAACCAATATTAATAATCTCAATGGTTCATTAGTCAAAGGTTTTAAGCTTGTCTTACCACCAATTGATTTGATTAAAAAATTCAATGAAAAGGTTCAATCAATTTATGAAACAATTGGAAACAACCATAAACAAAACCAACACCTCACCGCCTTGCGCGACTGGTTGTTGCCAATGTTGATGAATGGGCAGGTAAGGGTTAAAGAAGCGGAGGAAAGGTTGAGTATGGCAGCAGAACCGAGTGTAAAATATGGTAATTAGTTATGGCAAAGAATATCGGTGATAAGGCTTTTTTAATTGGTAATGGTATAAACCGTGCTATTTCTAATGGTGTAAATTCTTGGGAAGATTTATTGGGTAATCTCTCAAAATCTTTTAGTGTAGATGTTGATTTAACCAATGAATTCAAGCCTTTTCCTTTGGCATTTGAAGAAATACTATTTAAAAGCGGAGGAAACTTTGATCTGACTTTAAAAACAATAAAAGAAAAAATTTCTGAGTCTTTCAAAACCACACCAGATAACGAGTTGCATCGGTTAGTGGTACATTCAGGCATCGAAAACATACTCACAACAAATTATGATTATGCTTTTGAAAGAGCAATAATACCAGGTTTTGAAAATAAAAAAGGAGAATCCCCAAGGAGCACAGATGAAACATTGAACAGTATTAAGAGACGGTCGAGAATAAAAGAGCCCAAATTGAACAACGGCTACAGACCAGATGAAATTAGTATATGGCATATTCACGGAGAAATTAATCAAAGGTTATATCCCTCTGAACAAGAAAAAACATCAGCAGCCAATTCAATAATGATTGGATATGAACATTATGGGGTGTATTTAGGCGAAATTCAGAAATATATTAAAGGTGATAAAGGCAATAATGATAAAAGTATTATTGAAAAAGCGAAGGACTTGAATTACAAGCCAATCTCTTGGATAGACTTTTTCTTTATGAGTGAGCTTCATATAGTCGGGCTATCATTTGATTTTTCAGAAAATCATCTTTGGTGGTTATTAAATTACAGAGCTAAAGAAATTAGAAAGGGAAATTTAAAAAGTGAAAGATTAAGTAAAATATACTACTACTATCATCTTACATCCGATATTTTTCCTGATGATCCTAAGGCTTATTTCCAAGTGTTGCTCAAACGTAAAATGAATAAGGCAAAGTTAGATTTGCTAGAATCATTAAACGTTGATATTTGCCCAATTACCATCAAAATGAATGATTATGAGGATTATTATAGACAAGTTTTTAATAAGGTATTGAAAGTTAATTAAAAGCAAAACAAATAGAGATACTTTTAGCCCACGCTATTGGTGGCACATTTGCAAAACCGCACAAGCCCAATGCTAAAGCCAAGTTTTGCAAAAGAGCCACCAAGCCAACGCACAACAGAAAGCAGTAATATGAAAGATAAACTGACAGACGAAAAAGAACACCGAAGCGATAACAGCGTGTATGTGGCAATAGCGGGTGAAGTGGTAAATCGAAGGTCTGTGCTTCTAAGAAACTTTGTGCTAAACGGACAGGAAAGTGCATCTAATCCGCTACTGCACATACACGCAAAACGTTATGCGCAATTAAACCCGAGACTGCAACAATACTGAATCAATGGACATTAAAGACAGATTAAAAGACGAAATAAGACTTGAAACTGCTGAGATATTACGAGCGGATGAAAGCATTAATATTAATGAAACTATTGATTTGTTTATTGAGTCCGTATTACTTCCGACAGAAGAAATTGGAGTAAAAGGAATTTCAACCCGATTAATAAATGCTCTTGATGTAATATTGGTTTCAAGTTCAACAAGAGTAGAAAAAAATACTGCTTTTCCCGATACTGTATTATTTGAGAAATACCTCAAAAAGGTTTTGTTCTTAATTGACAAGCAGAAGTATGATTCAATATTGGCAAATAACGGAGCACTAGCAAAATTCATTTCTGAATTAGGTTTAAATCCATACAACATTCAACTTAGTGGGAGTTCAATTACTGAAGCTCAAAAGCGAAATTTTGGAGAGCAGATATTCAAGTCTTATAAAGTCAGAAATATTGAAGGTCATGCATGCAGGGACTGGAGCAATTCAAAATTATTTATTGAGCTTCAAAACATTCTTGTTGTTTACTTATATGTGACACACAAACACAAAGAGGCGTTGAAAAATGTGTTAACAAGAACGAAAATGAAAGGAATTGAGCCTTACCTTGAAAAAGTAAGAGCTAACTTTAAAAAGTGGAACAATCGGTTTGTTCACATTCATGGAAAAGAAGAATTCAAAGAAATTCCTTTATATGCAATTGAAACGGATTGGAATAAAAAGAAATCTCAAAAAAGAGAAGGACGTATTGAAGAGTTAAGGGAAAAACTAATAAAGGACAACCAAAAACAGATGATTATTGTTGGTGGTGCGGGTATTGGAAAAACTACTACAATGCAATATTTGTCTTACAAAGACTCTTTCTTGAATTCAAAGATACCAGTATATATCGAATTAAAACTTTTAACAAGTGAAACAACATTACTCTCAGCAATAAGAGAGAAACTTGATTTGGATAAGGAGGAACTTCAAAAGCTTTTTAATAGTGGAAAAATCAATCTGTTTTTGGATGGGTTAAATGAAATTTTACCGCAATTGAAGGAATCCGTATATGGAGAAATAAAAAAAGTAATTGACCAATTTCCTGATATTTTTATTCTTATCTCAACCCGAGCAAATGACTATGATAACGAATTCTCTACAATACCTGTTTTTGCATTGCAGAAAATGAACGAAAATCAGATTTTCGATTTCATTAATAAAAATACTCAGAGTCAAAATGTAAAAATTAAACTTAATGAGGCAATTAAAAATAACCCTAAATGGATTAAAATTCTTGGAACACCTTTGATTTTGTTTATGATGGTTCAACTTATTGAACGTGATTCTGAATTGCCTGATGATGAAAATAAGATAATTCTTGATTTTATAAAGTACCTCTATCAAAGAGAATTAGAAAAAGACTCTTCATTTGACGTTGATTATTTTCATTCTGTATTTTGCCTACTTGCCTTTGAGCATATTGATAAGATAGGAAACACAAATTCAGGTTTTTCAATTTCAAAAGGTTATGAATTGATTTATAGTAAGGACAGGAATTTAACTCTTGAAAACTTTAGAAAAATTGCAAATAAAGGAGTTGGCTTAAATTTACTTGTATCAGATGAAAAACTGTTAAGTTTTGCGCATCAATCATATCAAGAGACTTTGGCAGCGGACTATTTCAACAATGGATTGTTTGTTTAATTGTTTTTTATGCAACAAACTGACTTTTATACAAATCCTAAGTTCTTTGAAGTTGTCATACGTGCCACAGGTTTACTTTCAGGAGTAGAAAGAACTAACCGAATTAAGCAAATAGCAAAGAAAAACATTTGGTTAGCCTCATGTTGTAAGAATAGTTGTGTCAATCAAGAAGATGAAATTATTGATTGGTTAATTATTCGTTGTAGTCGTGTATTTCTGAAATTTGGCGATTTACAGTTCTTAATAGCGTTGTTTGAAATTGGAGAATATAAAGTTATTGGGTACTTGCTTGAAAAGCATTTTAATTTACAAGATAAAGGTCTTAAAAATACAATGGTGTCTTTTTGTTTTAGTGAAACAACTTCAATTTCAGACGTTTTATCATTTTTATCTTTGCATATTCCTAAAGAATTCTTCTTGTCGCTTTTTTATCGTTTGAGAGAGTTAGGTTATAATTTGTCAGCTGAAGCATACAACTCAGTCATTCGGGTAAGTGAAAATGAAAAAGCTTTAGAATATATTGCAGAAATGCAATCAAAAGGTATTGACCCTAATTGTAATACTTATTTCAATTTATTGCAATCCGAACATGATTGGCAAAGTGGGATTGTGTACTTTGATAAATTCATAGAGTATTTCGATTACGATAAGCTTGATAAAAAAACGGAGAAGCAATTTACAAAAGCCTATACTAAATTGATTTCATTGTCTGAAGAGTATTCATTTGTTCTAGAAAAAAAATCTGAATTGGAATTATTCTATGAAAATCAAGGCAAAAACCTTCCAAAGAATTTGCACATATTTTTTACAGAATCATTAATTCGAACAAGTTCTGAAGATAAAGTTGCTGAGCAATTATTTAATCAGGTAAAAGAGGAGCTTGCCAATAAACAATCAGAAGGCATTCACTTTGAAATATTATACCATTTGGAATCCTGTAATTCTTTTAAGGAACAGCTTGAATTCTATATGGTTAAGTATTACTCAAAGAAAAAGCCAGGTACCAAAAGGTGTGAGCTTGTTAGATTTCAAGTTTACAAAGCATTTACACATTCCTTATATAAGTATTTTGATGATTGCATTTATGATGTATTTGAACTGCTAAAGAAGTTTGATATTACACCTCAAATTCAGCATTATAGCATTTTAATACAACAGAATAAAACACAGGAGAGTATCGAATACTTTCTTGAAAACACCAATATTTCGGAAATAGACCCAAGGGTAATTACTAAGATTTTGGACAGTATTGATTATGAAAAATGTAGATATTTGTTAGAGATTTTAAAAGCTAATGATTACCCAATAAACTTATTCATTTACAACGTACTACTTAAAAAAGCAGATTATTCGGATTCTTTAGTGCTGTTAGCGGATTTAAAAACTAATTATCTAAAACCAGACATTTTTAGTTATAGTCCATTGTTTAAAAAATGGAATACGGTAGAAGACTTATTCGTTTTGATACGGTTAGCTCAGGATGATAACGTTCAACCTGATTATAAAATAATTAACAGTATCGAATTTCGATTATCATTCTTAAATTTAGAGTCTGATTTTATAATAAAATACTATGACAAAAAGAAATCACCAGTCTACAGAATTAAGTATAACTGGAAAGTTGATTTAGAAAAAATAAATGAAAAAATAATCAATAAAAGCGCATAACAATGTATATAAAACATTTGGCGGATAGTGCTAATATTAAGGCTGTTACATTTAATAAAAAATGTAACGGTTTGACAGGTTTGCTCTTCGAAATGCCAAACGTTTCATATACGTAGCCGTTGGCAACAAGCCTAAAACTGATCACTAACCTAAAAAAGTATAATATGGAATTTGACTATAGTGAACAGCTAAACAAAAAAATAAGAATTAGTGAAAAAAATAAGTCAACGTGGGTTGAAGTTGAGTCCATTAGTCATTTGGTATGTGAAGGATATCTAACAACCATTCATCTGACAACTAACGAATCAATTACTTGTTCAATGCTACTTAAGCAATTTCAAGAAATCCTTGATGTTTATGGTTTTTTGAGAGCAAACCGAAATACGTTGGTTAATGGCAAACACATAGATTGTATCATTTTCAAAAAAGGTAAAAGAAGCATCTTTATTAACAATATTGAAGTTAAGGTCTCAAGAAGGAAGGCGTTTTTATTTAAACGATAAATCCCACTCATTTACATAATAGAACCGTTTATTAATTGATACTGACCGCTTATTAGATAAGAGACCCTTTTAGTTTTTTACCAGTTTTAAGAATTAATTTAGCCTGTGTTTACAATCAATGGGCATGGTTCTAAACAAGTGATAAGAGTGAAGCCACTATAAATGCAACTCTAAATCTAAATTCTTTTAATCATGAAAGTAAAACGTCTAACAAAAAGGCACTCAAGTGCTTTAATGGCTGCAGCTTTGCCATGCTGTTGCTGTAGTTGTTGTTGCTGCTGTAGCAATTCAAACGGCGGTGGTGGTGAAACTATTGTTATTGTTAAAACTTAATCTATTAACAATTTGTTGTCACCCAATTCAATAGACTTGGGTGGCAACATTTTTTGGAATTGAAGAGTATGGCAAAACCATCATGTATTGGTACGGTAAAACCTGTTGAAAAAAATTAACTTAAAAAAACAGTTTAATATGTTTAAAAACTTTGATGTATTTTATGATGAGGATAATCGATGCCATCAGATAAGAACTAAATGTGTAAGTTTCGCAATAGAGTTTGATAATGAAGAAAAGAAGGTTGTTTTCGAGGCTCTAATTAAAGAAGTTAAAAAGAATAATTTAGGTCTAAAAGGTCTTTTCAAGAAATTGGTTAAAGAATTCGATGAGGCTAAAGTCATTGATGTTTTGTCAACATTAAATGATTATGATTTACTGCCAGTTGAAGAAATTCATGAATTGGAAGGAAAGATAAGTGCAAAAGTTAACCCTTATTATGATAAAGCAGATACTTCTAGTCAAAAGAATATCTGTGATTTATCTCTCCTGCTATTAGGTGATAGTCTTTTTTCAAAAGTATTTTCAAAAAAATTCGCTAAAAGTACATTTAAACTGTTGGATCACTTTACTTTTTCTGAATTTGAGAATACTAAAGAAGACTTAATTGATAATTATTTTAGAACCTATGATTTAATTGTTTTTGATGCAGCCGAGTGGAATCCTTATTTTGCAGAACTGATTAATAGAAAAGCATTGGAACACAATAAACCTTGGTTATTTGTAGGTGGTCTCGAGGAGTATGCCATAAAAATAGGGCCAATTTTCTATGGTAAAGAAACAGGATGTTATAATTGTCTTATTAAAAGGATAAAAAGTAATCATGACCATGTAAATTATTTTAGCAGCTACGAGAACTATCTACATAAAAATAAGTTAAGTTCGAAGCCTGATCAATTTATTTACCTTGATAATTTTTATGAAATGGCTTCTAATATTGTTTTTCTTGAAATAACCAAGCTATTAGAACTATGGTCTGTTCCCGCAATTTGGAAGCATTTTATTAGCATAAATGCCTTAAATTATGAAATGGTTCGCCATTCATTACTAAAAGTTCCATTTTGTAATGTATGCAAACCTGAACTTGAGTATAATCCGGCACCTTGGCTTGAAACAATCACATTGAAATAAACACAAGATTATGCATGAAGATAAACTTAGTTTTTTTATTAAAGGTCTAAAACTCATATCTGATGAAGTGGGTATTTTAAGGCACATTATAAAGACACCACGAATGAGTAACGATCCAAAACTTGTGAACTACGGGGTTTGGCAATGTGATACAGAACAACTAGGAGGTATGTATTCTGAAGGACGAAGCGGATCATGTGGTTTTGATACTTTTTCAGCTATGTTAGGTACCTTAGGCGAAACACTAGAGCGATATGCACCTGCATTTTATGATTCTAACAATGGAATTAAATCTAGTTTCAAAGATCTAAAAGTAAATACAATAGATTTAGAAGAGTATTCTTTGTTCCATGAAAAACAATATGAATTTTTCGAAGAAAAAAATTGGGTAATTAAAAGGTTCACAGAAGACATTGAACTTACTTGGATTAACTGTATTGACTTAACAAGCTCGGAAGAAACCTGGATACCAGCGCAGTTTATTTATATGCCGTTTAAAGGAGATGAGTTTTTTATTACAGCATCTAATTCTACTGGTTTAGCATCTCATTCAAATTATCATAAGGCCATTCTTAATGCATTATATGAATGTGTGGAACGAGATAGCTTTGTGCTCACGTGGATGCACCAAATAGCTATGAGAAAGATTATTATATCAAACGAAATAAAGACTTACTTAAACCGTACTTTCCCAAAACATTATAAGTGGCATTTTTTTGACACCACCTATGACCTTGGAATACCATCAGCTTTTGGAATTCTCGAGGCAGAGGAAGAATTTGGGCAGTTCATTGTAGTTGGTTCAGCATCACGGGGAACTATTGGTGAAGCTGTTAGAAAAGTTATTCAAGAAATAGGACAGGGGATTCCTTATATGCGTTGGTTTTTAGGTGAATATAAGAACTGGATTCCACCTAAGGATTATAACGAATTATTGACTTTTGCTCATCATTCACTTTTTTATAACAAGCAGAAAGATTATTG
>JACDJA010003255.1_pt1 | contig 10663 bp, 5 predicted proteins | sample 7449241 | NCBI WGS metagenome assembly JACDJA01 (sample SAMN14253289, study PRJNA609438) | sludge metagenome | isolation source: initial anaerobic sludge | collected 2018-12-20 | reverse complement strand
GTGGTGACGCCGATGCACGAGCCGACAAACGACTCCCGGGCGATCCTCGTCCCGATGACCCCGGGTTTGGCGACGATCCCTTCGCTGACGACAGCTTTGTCGCCCCAGCGTCGGAGGACGTTCCCCTCAGCGACGAGCCATGGGCCGGCGACTGGGCGGTTTCGAGCGATGTGGGAGCCGCCGATGTCGACCTGGTGACCGCTGAGCCGGCCGACGACGACGGTTCCGACGAAGACTCCGCTTCAGAGGACGAGGGCACCACGAAGGACGATACCAACGAACGCGATTGGGACTCCGACGGTCTCGATGACGATCAGTCGATCCCGCTGTTGCTCTTCGATGACGGCGTGGCGGTCGAGCTGCCCGGCGACGTGCTGATCGGGCGTCGGCCCGACCCGGGGGTGCGCGACGATCCCTCGCGTCTGCACACCCTGACGATGACCGATGACTCCCAGGCGGTGTCGCGCAACCACGTCGAGTTGCGCCGCCGGCTGGACGAGGTGTCGATCGTCGACTGTGGCTCCGCCAACGGCACGTTCGTCGAGGCCACGCCGGGTGAGCTGACCCGGCTCGATGCCGAAGCCCCGCACGTGCTGCGCGATGGCGAGCGGGTCGTCTTCGGCAAACGGTGGTTCGAGTACCGGGCGCCTCGTCCGACGGACTCCGACGAGTAATCGTCAGCTGATCGGCCCGACGAGCGAGGGGCCGCAGAGCGACTCTCGCCGTTACCGTGCCCCTGATGCGCCGCACACCGCTGTGGTTTCCCTTTGCCTTGACGTTGGTGGGGATCACATCCAACGCGCTGGTCACCCCGGCGCTGCCCAACGTGCTGGCGGAGTTCTCGGCGTCTGAGGCGACCTCGGGGTTCATCGTCGCCTCGGGCTCGGTAGCGGGCATCTTCGTGGCGCCGATCGTCGGCATCGCCGCCGATCGCATCGGTCGCAGACCGGTGATCGTCGCTTGCCTGTGCATGTTCGGCATCTTCGGCACGGCGGTGGCCCTGGCGCCGACGTTGCCGCTGCTGATCGTCGCCCGGTTTCTTCAAGGCGTGGGTTCGGCCGGTCTGCTCAATTTGGCGGTCGTGTTGATCGGCGACGTCACCAGCGGTGATCGGCGTACCAAGCTGATCGGCCGAAACTCGGCGGTGCTCACCACCGGGCTGGCCCTGTTGCCGCTGATCTCGGGCGGCGTCACCCAGCTCTTCGACTGGCGGGTGACCTTCACCTTGTACTCGGTGGCGCTGCCCTTGGCCTTGGTCGGCTGGTTCGTCATTGCGCCCAACGCCTCCGTCCGGGCTGACTCGGTCATCGACCAGCTGCGCGGGGCGATCGATGCGGTGCGCCATCCGGTGAACCTGGCCAGCATCGTCGGCGCAACCTTGGTGTTCATCGGCATCTACGGGCTGTTCCTCACCGTGTTGCCGCTGCACCTCGAAGGCGAGTTCGGGCTGAACGCCGCCAAGCGGGGAGCGGTGTTGTCGGTACCGGCGGTCACGTCGACGCTGGTTGCGTTCAACCTCGGGCGCCTGCGCGCCGTGTTCGCTGTCCGTCAGCTGATCATCGGAGGTGGCGGCATCTTTGTGGTGACCTTCCTGCTGCTCGGTGCTGCGGGCACCCTGGTGCTCGTCGTCACAGCAGCCCTGCTCTACGGCGGCGGGGAGGGGATGTTCGTGCCCACCCTGCAGGAGGTCACGGTGTCGAACACCCCCGACGAGCATCGAGCCGCAGCGTTGGCCGCCTGGACCTCGGCCAGCCGGTTCGGTCAAACGGCGGGACCGCTGATCGCCGGCGGACTGCTGAAGGTCGTGTCCACCTCGGTCGTCCTCGGGCTCGGTTCGGTTCTGGGCATCGCCATCGTGATCCTGGGGGTGGCCGGCCCCTTCGCCCGCTCGACCGGCTCCTCGGCACCGGCCGACGCGTGGTGAGTACGGGATGATGGGCGCCCGACACGACGGGTTCCGCTCATCACGCTGCTGTTCAGCATCGGTTGGCGAGGCGGCGGTACCTCGCAGTTCAGTCCCAACACAGCGGCTCCGACACCTCGGCGGGCTGGCGGGACGTCACCACCCGAACGCAGGATGCCCCGGCTGAATCGGCGAGGACCGATGATCGTTCGGTGCCGGGGCGGAGCATCGGCCCTGGGCCGTCGATTGTTCCGCCGACGCCGGCCAGCCCCGAGGCGCTGGGACGGTCTTCGATGATCCCGCCACGTCTCGGGTAATCGTCGCGGCGCAGTACCCACGACAGGTCCGGGTCCGGATCCCCGGTGCGGATCAGCAGCAGTGTGCCGTCCGCTCGACGATCGAGGGTCAGCCCGGCGGGTGCATCGGCGCCGAGCGGGTCGGCGGGGGGTAGCCGCCGGGCGAGACCGGTCACCCGAGCCTCGGTATCGGCATCTGTGTTGGTATCTGTAGCCGAATTGGAATCGGTGGCAGGGGACGCGCGGTCGCCGATCGTCGGTCGGGGGTTGTCGCTCCGCGACGGTCCCGGGCCAGGACCCCCAAGAGCGAGGGCCCCGAGGGCGACGATCCCTGCGAGAGCGGTGGCGACCATCGTCGCCCGAAAGCGGGGACTTCGGGGACGTTGGTGGTGTCGCCGCGGAGATGGGGGATCCGAACCTGATGCGATCTGATCGGGTCGGTATAGGGCGCGCAGGGTGGCGGCTGCCACCGCGGCGCCCCCCGACGGGCGTCGGGCCGGGTCGGGCTCCAGCCACGCCATCACCCAGTCGGACAGGCCGGGCAGGCCGGCGAGCGAGGCCGGAGGCGCCTCGAGTGCCCCGGCCCGCCGCCGGGCTACCAGGGCTTCGGTCCCGTCGCCGCGGTCGAGCGGCGGCCGTCCCTCCGCCAGGTGAAACAGGGTGGCGGCCAACGCAGCCAGGTCGGCCCCTGGGCTGAGCGGCCCGCCGTCAAGCTGCTCGGGTGGGGCGTGTCGGGGTGAACACTCGGGCGCTGACGGGGCACCGGTGGGGCAGGTCAACGAGAAATCGGCCAACCGCACCAGTCCCCAGCGGTCGCGCAGCAGGTTGTGTGGTTTGAGGTCGCCGTGCACCAGGCCGCGCCCGTGGAGGACGGCGAGCGCATCGGCGACCTGCGCCCCCAGCTGGGCGAGCTCGGTTGGGCTCCAGCGGCGTTCAGGGTCGAGAGCGCCCTCCGAACACCACGACAACACCAGGACAGGTCGCTCCCCGGCGACGGTCCCGTAGCATTCGATCGATGCCGGGTGGCCGGCGAGCTGAGTCAGGGCGGTCAGCTCGCGTGTCATGGGGGCTGGGCAACGCATGGCCGCCGAAGAGTCGGCGGAAAATTCCTTCACCACCACATTGCGGGCCAACAGGGGATCGTGGGCCAGCCACACCTCGCCGTGGCCGCCCTGCCCAAGTGGACGGAGCGGCCGCAGCCCATTGGGGAGGGGCCCGGGGGGAACGGACCGAGCCACGCCGCCGAGCACCGCTGTTGCGTCATGGTCGTGGCGAACCGGCCCCGCGCGACCCATCACCTGGCGATGCGTTCCGATGCTCGCCCGGACCGCAGCCGGCTCTGCGGGGTTCGGCGCTTCGCCGGAGAGGATTGAGCCCGCCGAGCCTCGGGCGGCCATGGCTTCCAGGGCTCGGCCGAGGTCCCCGGCGGCGATGATGTCGGGTTGGCGCCGGGTGACCGACGCCAGCAGTTCCGAGATCAACGCGACGGCCGGCTCGTGAGGCTCCGCTTCAGCCGTCCAGCTCGTGCCAACCCCCCGGCGATGACGCACATCGACAGCGGCGGGTGCGCCGTTCGGCGGCACGACTCCGAGGGCGTCGCCCAAGGTGAGGAGCAGGCCGTACACGTCGTCAGCCGGGATGGGAACGGTCCGCTCGGTGCATCGAGCGCCAAAACCGTCCAGGCGGGCCCGGCCCCAGCGATCGAGCCGGATGGCGGTGGCGTCGAGCGCCCCGTGAACCAGCGGTGGACGCAGCCGATGAGCGTCGTCGAGGGTGGCGGCCAGGGTGGCGCCGATCGTGATCAGGTCGGCGACGGGCAGCCGAGTGTCTGGCGCCTGCCCGGGAGCCAGGTCGGCCGGGGCGACCGCTCGTCCATCGGCGATGGACGGTGCCTCCCGCCCGTCGGCGCCGGACGGCGATTGGTCGGAGCCTCGACGTCGCCCGATCACACCGGCCAGCGTGGTGCCGGCCCACCCCAGGCGCACCTCGCATCGACCGCCGCTGATCGGGCGCGCCTGGTGAACCGCCACGACGCCGGGGTGGCCATCGAGACGTGCTTGGGCCCTGGCCGCCAACAGAAGCGCTTCGCCATCGTTCGACTTCCGCAGCTCCACGCTGGGATGGCCCAGCCCGCGTGCATCTTCGGGCGTTTGCCCGGCGGCGTGAGCGCTGCTCTCGGGGTGGGTGCCGCCAGGTTGTTCATCGATCAGGTCGCAGCGCCATCGTTGCCAACCCGGGCGGGCTCGCACCGCTACCGCTGCGGTAACCAAGCGCGGCGAACCATATCCCGGGGGTTGGTCCGGGGCGTCGGGGTCGTCCGGCGGGGCCGACCCAGCGGTGGTGTGAGCGATACGAATCGCTCTACCCCGCCAGCGATGTCGCCGGCTGTCGGGGAGCGGGTGAGAGTTCGGAGAGGGCCACCCGCAGCGCCTCGGCGGCTCGCTCGCCGCTGGCCCGGGCAGTCACCCGGCACTGGTGCCCCGTCGGCTCCAGCCGCACTTCGACCACCTCCAAGCGGGCGGGGTGTCGGGTGAGCCATCGAACCAGGCGCACCAGCGCTGGTTCGGGGGGCGGAGGGGACAGGCCCTTCAACAGCGACGCGTTGGCCTCGATCACGTCGATGCCGAAACGGCGAAGGCCTCGCTCGAGCAGGTGGGTTGCCTCCTCGCGGTCGTGGGTGGTCTCGACGCTGACCGGGTACGGGCCCCCGAGGTCGGACATCCACCATTGCAGTCGGTCGGCGCGACGGTCCCAGTCGTCTGGCTCGGAGCTGGCTGCGTCACCCCAGGGGGAGTGGGGATCAACCGGCGGCACCGGGCGAATGCGTCGCGTTGTCGGCGGGGCCACGCCCGCCGGAAGCGGTGGTCGAGCGTCGGGCCGACGCCGGGGCGCCACCCTCGTGCGGTCCGAGTCGGTGAGGACGGAAGCGCTCAGCAGGTGGTCGGTCATCACCGGGTTCCCTTCAGGTCGTCGAGCAACGCCAGGTCGGCCGGCTGCACCAGCTGGTGGGCAAGGGCGTGTTCGACCAGGTTCTGGCGACGGTCGTTGGCAGTGGTGCCGACCCGTCCCTGCAGGCCGCGGACGCCGTGGCGCGAGAGGCGGCCGCACAGGTGGTCGAGCTTGCGGTTGAACTTCGACAGTGTCCAGCCCAAACGCATCGCCGTCTGCCGGTTGGGCGGTAGCCGCTCCGGCTCGACGAGCGGGTCGCGCAGCCGGGGCTCCGCCAAGGCCGCCAGAAGCGCTCGCTGATCGTCGTTGAGTTCGAAGACACCCCAGCGAACGGTGTGGTCGAGCTCGGTCTCGCCCGGTGTCGGGTCGTCGTGCGGGACAGCGGGGTCATGGGGGTCTGGGCACCGGCCCCGCAGCTCGTATCGGGTCGGTCCGGCCGCCAGCACCACCGCAAATTCGCCTGGCGACAACGCCGTCTCCACCCCGGGTGGCAAGACAACCATCGGACGGCCGACCGACTCCAGCACGCTCAAGGGCAGGTGTGAGCCCTCGTTGCGCAGCCACCAACGATCCGCTCTGTGGCGAAAGCACCCGGCCCGCCGGTGCAGGTAACGGTTGGACTCATCGATGGTCAGCCCGGCTGCCCTTCCGAAGTCCAGATGATCGTCGGGGCCCACCAGCCATTCTTCGCCACAGAACTCGATGGCCAGTGTTTGGCTGTCGGTTGAGCCGTCGGCGACGGGACCGGAGCTGGGATCGATGTCGGCGCTTGCGCCGACGCCGGCTTCCATATCCAGGTCGGTTTCCGGGGGTTCCGTCGGGGGTGTCCCAACCATGGCCGTGTGGTGATGTCCTCCGCCCCGCCGGACGTCCGTGGCAATTCGAGCTGACATCGTTCCGTCCCCCGGTTTCGTCGTTGATGGTGGCCACCGGCGTTTCTCACCGGCGGTGCCTCTTGGCCCCGCCCACCGGCGTCATTCGCTCACGCTGCCCGTCCATGGTTCCGTCGATGGTCAGCGTCTCGGGTCCAGGGACCCGGCCGGAGCGTCCCGGCGCCCCGATTGACCCATCAGACCACAACCAGCTGCGTGGGTCTACGGGTCGCGCGACCCGTCGACCGACCGGCGCCGCGTAGCTTGATGTCGAGGGTTGTTCAAAGGTCGGGCCAGCCCACCTGAACCGCGCGGGGTGCCTGCCCCCGTTTGAGGAGATAGCCGCGGCCGGCACGCATCGAAAAGGGTCGGTAGCGGGGCAGATCACCGCCCAACAAGCGACCATCCTCGTCTGGTTCCGGAGCGAGCATCAGGCCTGCACCGTGACCCAGCAACGAGGTCACCACCGGGTTCCAGCGGTCGAGCGAGGCCGGATCGGCGGCCACTGCCACCAGTGGGGCGTGGCACTGTTCGTTCAGCGTCGCCAACCATCGGTCCAACGACGCCCAGTGGTCGTCGTCCAGGCGGTGTGCATCGTCGATCGCCATCATGGCTACCGGCTCGGCAGTGCCGAATCCCCCCTCTGCGTCGGGTGGGGCGCCCAAGACCCGATCCCAGGCGCCGGGTTGACCGATCGATCGACCGGGGCGGATGAGGACGCTGAGGCCGACGGTCCCAGCCGGCCGAAATGCTCTGAGCGCCTCCAGCGCAGTCGACCGTCCGCTGCGCGGGCGCCCCAGCACCCAGAACGGGCCATGGGGAGGGGTGCCTACCGGCGCGTCGCGTTCCAGGTCGATTCCGAAGCACACGCCGGTTTCGTGGGGCACGTGCTCCGCCACCGAACGGTCCCACGACCGCAGCCGGGCCGGGTAGGTCGACAACAGCGGGGCGGCATCGGGATGGTCCCGCCGGACGGGCCGGGCCGGGCCGGGGTCGATGTCCGGCGCCATCCAGCGGAGCTGAACGAGCGGGCCCTCGGTCGGGTCGGACTCGCCGCCCAACAGGTGGGGCTGTGCGGTCACCAACCGGGCCCGACCGGGCGGCTGGCCGGCGGCTGGAGGCCGGTCGAGGCCGAGGTCCGGCTCGGCCTCCGCCCCTGCAAGGGCCAGCACCTCGGTGCGGGAGCTACGAACCTCGGGGGGGAGGGCTCCGGCCCGATCGGCGCTGATCGCTGCGGTGAGGCCCCGGCCGCGCGCCGTTCGAACCAGCTCGACCAACCGGGCGAACCAGCTCGACGTACCGGCCTGGTCGGCTCGATCCCAGATGCCCTCCCAACCGTCGATGATCAGCACCCTCGGTGTCATGGCTGGGTCGGTCTCCAGCCACCACAGCAGCCGAGCCATGCGTTCGTCGTCGCGTACGGGCACGATCGCACCCAGCGAGACCTGCGGATCCGTCCCAACCGTCGCACCGTCGAGCCGGGCGAGCGACCCACCCCCGTCGAGGCCGGTGACGGCGGCCCCGTTGCGCGCCGCCGTCATTGCCAGGGCCCGCAGGGCGGAGGTGCGCCCGGAGCCGCCACCGCCGAGCACCACCAGCACCCCGCCGGTCGGGTCGATGGTCCACAGGCCTCGTTGTCGGCGTCGTGGTAGGTCGGCGACCGCCATGGGCCAGCTTGGCGTCGTGGCGGTCGTCGGACGGGGTGGGTCCCGGCGGGTGATGGCCTCGGCGTGAACATCGGGTCGCCGGTCGACCAGCGCAGCCCAGGCAGCCCGGTCGAGAAGGGGCGGCAACGGCTCCAGCCACAGCCGCCGAGCGGCGCCGTCATGACCGGCGGCCCTGCGGGTGGAGGCGACCACGGCCTCGGCCTCGGTCCGGCCCCCCGCTGAGGGTGCAACCGTCGGACCGGGCGACGGGCGGTCCAGGGTGAGCGGTTCCACGGTTACCGGCGGCCGCTCACCCACGGTCGTTCCGGTGAACGCCACCTGCACAACCGTGGGCGTCGCTGCTCCCACCCGCATCAGCACCCGACCGGGGATGCCCACCGCCAGCCGGGCCGCTGCAGGGTTATCGAGCACATCGATCGACTCCTCGGCGTCGGCCATGCGGGCCACCAGCCGGAGGTTGGTGTTGGCTCGGATGGCGTCCGAGATGACACCGCGAGGACGCTGGGTGGCCAGCACCAGGTGGATCCCCAGGCTGCGACCACGCTGGGCCAGATCGACCAGGGCGTCGAGCACCGTCGGTGCACGCCGGGCCAACGCGGCGAACTCGTCAATCACCACCACGATCGCCGGCGGCGCGCCGACCGGGTCGTGACGTTCCATCGCTGCCAGGTTCTCCACCCCGGCCCCGTGCAGCAGCCGCAGGCGCCGGTCGACCTCGGCCTCGAGGCCCAGCCGAAGCCGCTGGGCCTCGTCGACGTCGAGGTCGGTGATCATGCCCGCCACGTGTGGCAGACGTGCGAGCGGGCCCATGCCCGTGCCGCCCTTGAAGTCGACAAGCACGAAGTTGAGCCGCTGCGGTGAATGTGCCATGGCCAGCCCGGCGACCAGGGTGCGTAACAGTTCGCTCTTGCCCGCACCGGTGGTGCCTGCCACCAGCGCGTGGGGACCGTCACGGCGCAGGTCCACGCGGGTTGGGCCGTCGGGGCCCACCCCGATGATGGCGTCGAGCCCGCCCGGCTCAGGGGTGCGTCCCGGTATCGAGGCGAGGGAGACGGCGGCGGGAAGCCCGGCACCCGTGCCGGTGCGATCACCGTCCCGGCGAGGCGCCAGGTGACGGGTCAGCCGGTCGAGGACGCGGTGGTCGAGGTGTTCCCAGCGCACCTGCTGGGGAACTTCTCCCGGTGCCGCTACGACGGTGGCCCGGCCGGGCCGGGAGGTGGTCACCGTTGCGCCGCAGCCCAGGGGGGTTCTTGACGGACGCCGACCCAACCACATCACGTGGATGCCCACGTCACCGAACCGGCACAGGGCGGCGAGGCGACGCAGTTCGAGTTGGGAACCGAGCTCGCCATCGAGCACGACGACGATCGGCACCTCCGCCTGACGCCGCTCACCGTCGGTGTCGTCGCAACGTCGGCGACGGGCCGCACCCAGCGCGGCGAGCGATGCGGTCAATTGGTCGTGGTTGCGGGCGCCCGCCGTGCTGGGGCCGTCGAGCAGCTCGGCCGCCGAGCGGAGGTGGGGCAAGGCAGCCGCCCATCGCCACCCGGGTGCGTGACCCTCGGTGACGGCGACGGCCAACGCAACGTCCTCCGGACCGACCGCAGCGACGAGCTGCGCTACCAGCGATGCGGCCAAGAGGTGGGCATCGGGGCCGTGGATCCCGAGCGAGCCAACCTCGGCCAAATTCAATGCCGAGACAAGATCGTGACGCCAGCGCACCCGTTCGACGGCATTGGAGGCCTCGGCCAGCAGATCGGCAGGGCCGACCGACGCCAGTTCGCCGGTGACTGCGGCCCGCCCCTGAACGAGACCCAGCCGCAGGCGCAGGGCATCGGAGTGTTCGCGCCGACGTTCCCACAACCGCGCCGAGCCCGACTGTGCGGCGAGCGCCCAGTCGGAGAGAGGTGGGAAGGCATGGGCCTCCCGGCGGCGTTCCATCTCGAGCGCCGCTGCGAGGGCACGACATCGATGGGTCAGGTCCGTCCGCCACGCGGCCCGAGCCTTTCGGTCAGTCCGGCGAGCCGACCAGGCGTACTCGGTCGCCCCGGAGGCCAGCAGCAGCGGGGTGAAGAACCAGATCATGTTGCCGGCCATGCCACCGCCGAATCCGCCCCCGCTCATCATCACGATCGCAAATGCCGCGGTCAGACCGATCGACAGCCACGGCACGGTGCCCACGCCCGTGCGACGAGGGGGTTCGGCGATGTCGAGGCTGGGTGGGTTGGGGCACCACGGTGCCCGCGGCGACCGCTGGTGGGAGCCGGGAGCATCGGCCGTCGGTCGGGTGGGCGCCACGATGACCAGCTCGCTGTCGCCCAGCCGGATCGGGTTTCCCGGTTCCACCGGCATCGAGGTGCGCAGTCGTCGACCGTCGAGGCCGATGACGCTTTCGCCGAGCGGCTCGATCTCGACGAGGGCCCGACGGCGGGTGAGGCGGAGGTGGCGTCGTGACACCGCCGGGTCGGCCAGCACCAGGTCGCAGCCCGGTGCTCGGCCCACCACAAGGGACTCGCCGAGCGGCACCCGGTGGCCTCGGTCGGGACCTCGCCGGACCGCCACCATCGTCGGTGCGACCGTCCCCTGGGACGGCTCGGTTGCGCAGTAGATCCTGACGACCTGGCCACGTCGAGGTCCACCATGGGGCAGGGTCGCCTCGGGGTCGATCACCCCGATGGCCGGATCGACCCCGACGAGCGAGCATTCGGTGCCGAGTGACGCGTCGATGTGATCGGCGTGATCGGACTGGCCTACGTGGCTGGCGAGCGCCCGGATGACCTCGGCCGCGGTGGCGCCGGGCGAGTAGCCGACCCGCAGCGGTTCGGGTTCGGCATCGTCCCCCCGGTGCAGCCACAGCTCGATCCACTCGCGGTTCATCACCCGCACCCTCGCCCTCATCGGCGTTGTCGACGCAATGCAATCTCAGCGTGGCTGCGTCAGCGGGCGGATGCACTGGGTGTCGCGACCCGGGGTGAG
>JACDJA010003254.1_pt1 | contig 10676 bp, 10 predicted proteins | sample 7449241 | NCBI WGS metagenome assembly JACDJA01 (sample SAMN14253289, study PRJNA609438) | sludge metagenome | isolation source: initial anaerobic sludge | collected 2018-12-20 | reverse complement strand
TTCATCGCGATCGCCTACCTGCGCATGTCCAGGCTCAAGCATCTGCCGAAGAACCCTCTGCTGCCGGCCATTCCCCGAGATTACGGCTGCTACCGTCATGTCTGTTGACTTGTCAATTTCCACACGAAACGGCATAGAGCCCTTTTTCTTCGGAGTTTGTATTCGAGTGTGTACGAGGCGTCGTTGACTCTTTAAGCCGTCAGGAGGTGATGCGCGGCTATTACTGGAAGCAGGTGTGCGACAAGCTGATCGCATGGAAGCCGGCACTTGCTCTTCCGCTGCTGGACTGCTTGCTCAGCGCGATGAGAGACGAATATCGCTTGTCCTACGACAATTACGTCCACCCAATGGCAGACGAGATTGTTAGAAGGAGCCCCAAGGAATCTTGGGAACTAGTGTGCAGGCACTTTGAGGCGACACTACCCATGTGGAGGGGTGATCTGATTAACTGGCTCAAAGGAGGCTTGCCGAGGTTCGACTCTGATCGTGCTAACGCAATCATCGCGGAAATCCCTATTCAGTCCGTGATTTGCTGGTTTGCCGTTGATCCCGCGCCTAGAGCGACTCTGGTTGCCCACGCAGCTCCCAACACGCTTGATGAGAAAAATGGAGGCGGGTTGACGAAGGAGCTTTTGAGCAGATACGGCTCCATACGAGGTGTTCGAAACGGTATCAGCGCGAACTTTCACTCTGGCGGTTACAGTGGACCCGCGAGCGTGTACCTACGAGGCAAACGAGACAAGTTCCGAAAATGGCTGTCAGAGGGTCTTGGTCCTGATATATCTCAATGGATTGAAGAGGAAATCGAGTATCTGGATCAGAGAATAGAACGAGAGGAGATCAATGAGGAACGCGATGATTTCCACGGTTAGTTGCCATACGGCCTAGATTTTTAGGTGCGGCGACAGTTTTCATGAGGTACCCCTATCCCGGTCTGCGGGGAAGCCGGGGGGCGGTTCGGTTTCGTTTTCACTGTCGACCCAATGGGGCCCCATCTCAGCGTCTTCACAGGACGCCACGTCAAAACGCGGTTCTCCATGGTCGAAGCCTTCCTCCGTCAGCTTCGACCAGACTTCATCGTTTGGCAGCGCACAGGCTGTCAAGGGTTCGCTCTGCCGGTCTTCGACCGCCCTTGACAGCACCCACCATCCCGCAAGGCTCGGTGTTCTTGTTCTGAGACCGTAGCAGCCTGACGCCACATCCAATGTTCCCCGGCGCTACGCGCCAGATGCCCGCTGTGCGTGCGCACTCCCGCGCATGCAGAAGGGAACCACCATGATCGCATCGGGCATCTTCGTCTTCCTCAGCGTCCTGCTGATCTTCTTCAAGTTGTCTCGGCACTGGCAGCTTCGCTTGCTGGGCAGGCCGCTGCTGCTGGACTTGTCAGTGGCCTCCGCGACGTTGCTCCTTCATTGGGGAACGTTCACGGGAGTCATGGCGGCCACCATCGCAGGACTTCTCACCAGCGTATCCATGAGTCTCGCCCGCAGAGTCTTCGGCTATGCGCGAGGCGGTACGTACTACCCCGGACTGCTGCATGTCCGGCACTGATTGGCCCCTCACCAAACCTCATCCACCGAGCCCGCGCACGCGGGCTTTTTCATTTCTTGGAGCCCCGAAATGAGCACTATCTATCAGCGCATCACGCAGACCATTCTGGACAAGCTGTCTTCGGGCGTTGCCCCTTGGGTCCGCCCTTGGCGCACCGTTGCCGATCCGATTCCGTGCAACATGACCACGAATCGCCCCTATCGAGGCATCAATGCCTTCATGCTGCACCTGCTCGCGGAAGAAGTCGGATATTCGTCAAATCGCTGGCTGACCTACCGCCAAGCCGCTTCGCTAGGAGCGCATGTCAGACGCGGCGAGAGAGGCGTTCCCGTCATCTTCTACCAGCGACGCGAGCCGGGCTCAGAAGCTCAGGATACGGAGTACGTGGATGGCAACGGGGCGCGTTCGCCGATCATCCGCGTCTACACCGTGTTCAATGTCGCCCAGATCGACGGCTTGCGGCTGGACGCACAGGACAACAGCCACGTACCCGACGATGCAAATGAACGAGCGGAAAGCCTGCTGCGCCAGTCAGGTGCAATGATCCGGCATGGAGGGAACCGGGCCTACTATCGTCCGGCGACCGACTCGATCCAGTTGCCGCAGCCAAAGGCGTTCGAGGATGCGAGCGCGTACTACGCCACGGCACTGCATGAACTGGTTCACTGGACGGGCCACGCTGGCCGGTGCAACCGAGAGTTCGGCAAGCGTTTCGGTGATCGCGCCTATGCGGCCGAAGAGCTTGTCGCAGAACTTGGTTCAGCCTTCCTCTGCGCCGACTGCCGAGTGGACGGACGGCTGCAACACGCGGAGTACATCGGCCAATGGATGGCGTTGCTAAAACACGACTCCCGAGCCATCTTCGTCGCCGCCACCAAGGCACAGCAGGCGGCCGACTATGTGCTAGGCATCCGTGAGGCGACCCACGTTGCCGTCGCAGCCTAGAGTTGCACTCGTTGCTTCACAGCTTCACTGTTGAACTGCCGCGCGTCGTTGAAGACCACGCGCCGTCTTCAAGACGTTCCCGGCACGTACCGGCTTCATCCCGTTGCAAAACGCTGGACCACATATGGACCACGGGCTTTCGGAGCACCAAAGAAAAAGGGTTGCGATTTCTCGCAACCCTTTGATTCTATTGGTGGTGGAGTTCTCCGCCAAAGGAAACCTTCCTGCCGCACGGGCATGACCACCGTGGGCGTGATTCAACGCGGGTCGCGCATCCGAGGGAAGACGGGGCTCCCCCGCGCATTTGCTCGCTGCCGTGGGCAACGCACGGTCTGAGGCTCGATCCTCAAGCGCGAACTGGACTGGCACAGTTTGTTCCTATTGGTCGTCGAATCATTGCATTTGACGACGGAACGGAACACACTCCAGCCATGCTTGCCGATACCCACACCCAGCGCGTCCTCGATCTGGCCAGCCAGAAGGGGTTGCTGCGCGCCAGCGATCTGGACGCCATCAAAGCGCCCCGGGTCGTCCTGACGCGCCTGACCGCTGCTGGCCTGCTGAACAAGGTCGGACGCGGCCTCTACCGCCTGCCCGGCCATCCGGGGTCGGAGCATGAAAGCCTTGCGACCATCGCCACGAAAGTTCCGCAGGCGGTGTTCTGCCTGCTGACTGCGCTGCAATTCCACGAACTGACCACCCAGCTTCCCCGGCAGGTCTGGATCGCCATGCCGCGTGGCAGCCACGTTCCCCGCATCGACTACCCGCCAATCAAGATGGTTCAGATGACGGGCGACGTCTACTCCGAAGGCATCGAGACGGTCGAAGGTGATGGCGTGGTACTGCACGTGTACGGCGTCGCCAAGACCGTGGCGGACTGCTTCAAGCATCGCAACAAGATCGGTCTGGACGTGGCGCTGGAGGCGCTGAAGGATGTGCGGGCCAAGCGCCGCGCATCGGCAGACGACCTGTGGCGCTACGCCAAGATCTGCCGCGTCGCCAATGTGATGCGTCCGTATCTGGAGGCGGTCGAATGAGCAACATCGCCGCCTCCGTCCGCGCCCGCCTGCTCAACGTCGCCAAGGCGCAAGGCTCTGACTTCAATCAAGTGCTGGTGCGCTTCGCGCTGGAGCGCATCCTCTACCGCCTGACGCAATCGCCGCACGCGGATCGTTTTCTGCTCAAAGGCGCGTTGCTGTTCACGCTCTGGTATGACATGCCGCACCGGGCCACGCGAGATGCCGACCTGCTGGGCTTCGGCGCGAGCGACCTGGAATCGGTTGCGCAGGTCTTCCGCGACATCGCCACCATCGCCGTGGACGACGGCATCGTGTTCGACCCGGCCGTCACCGTCGAGGAAACCCGCAAGGAAACAGGCTACGGTGGCATGCGCGTGGTCATCGCGGGCGAGCTGGCGAAGGCGCGCTGCAAGACGCAGATCGACGTCGGCTTCGGCGATGCCGTTACGCCCGGTCCGGTGGATTCGATCTACCCGGTGTTGCTGAACGACTTGCCCGCGCCGCGTCTGCGGGCCTATCCGGCCTACACCGTCGTCGCGGAAAAGCTCCACGCCATCGCCCTGCTGGGCATGACGAACAGCCGCGTGAAGGACTACTTCGACCTGTCGGTGCTGCTGGAGCGCGAAACCCTCGACGCCGATCTGCTGGCCCAGGCGATCAAGGCCACCTTCGAGCGGCGCGGCATGACCGTGCCCACCGAGCTGCCGGTCGGCCTCACGGACGAGTTCGCGCACGATGCATCGCGGCAGGCGCTGTGGCAGTCGTTCGTCAAGAAGAACGAGCTTGCTCTTGAACCCTTGCCCACCATCGTGGATCGGCTGCGGATGAGCTTGGAGTCGACGCTGAAGAAAGCAGCGCGATGACAGCCACGGCGCTCATTTCCATTGATTTGGAGGTCGGCCGCGACAGCGGACACATCCACCAGTTGGCGGGCGTGCTTGACGATGGCGGTGCTTCCGTTGCTTTTCCGCCGGGCAAGCTGCCTGCCGCGCTGCAAGCCTTGGACAATTTGGCCGACCGCGCGGCATTTGTTCTGGGCCACAACCTGATTGCCTTTGACCTGCCGCAGTTGCGCGCCGCCCAGCCCAATCTGCGGCTGCTGGACAAGCCGGCGATTGACACTTTGCGTCTCAACCCTCTGGCTTTCCCACGCAACCCGTATCACCACCTTGTCAAGCACTATCAGGACGGCGCTTTGCTCGGCAACCGCCGCAACAACCCGCTGCTTGACGCCGAACTCGCTTTGCAGGTCTTCGCCGACCAGCGCGCCAACCTGAAAGCGATGCAGAACACCGCGCCTGATCTCTTGCTTGCATGGCACAGTCTGACGACACAAACGCACGGGGCGGAAGGGCTTGACCATCTCTTTACCGATGTTCGCGGCGAGGGCAGGCCCGATGCAGCCCAGGCCAGCGTCGCGTTCACCCGCCTGCTCGACAACACCGCCTGCGCGAAGGCAAGCGCAAGAATCATTTCGGAAGCAGCGCAGTCCGCTTGGCCTTTGGCTTATGCGCTGGCCTGGATTTCGGTGGCTGGTGGCAATTCGGTTATGCCGCCGTGGGTGCGCCACCAATTTCCCGAAGCCGGGCGATTGATCCGCGCTTTGCGCGACACGCCCTGCGACGACCCGGCGTGCGCCTGGTGTCGCCGCGAACACGATGCGTCCACTCAGTTGAAGCAATGGTATGGCAAAGGTTACGACTTCCGTCCGGAGCCGAAAGACGGAGCCAGCGGCAAGCCATTGCAACAGGTGATTGTCGAGGCGGCGATGCAGGGCGTTCACGCCTTGGGCATTTTGCCCACCGGAACCGGCAAGTCGCTGTGCTACCAAATTCCTGCGCTGTCGCGCTTCGCTCACGTCGGGACGCTGTCCATCGTCATCTCGCCGTTGGTAGCGCTGATGGAAGACCAGGTGAAAGGCTTGCGCGAGCGCGGCATCGAGGGCTGCGCCGCCATCAACGGTCTGCTGTCCATGCCTGAGCGCGCGGATGTGCTTGACCGGGTGCGCCTGGGTGACATCGGCATTCTGCTCATCGCGCCGGAGCAGTTGCGAAACAAAAGCGTCCGCAAGGTGCTGGCGCAGCGCGACATCGGTGCGTGGATTTTTGACGAGGCGCACTGCCTGTCCAAATGGGGGCAGGACTTCCGCCCCGACTATCGTTATGTCGCCCGCTTCATCCGCGAAAGCGCCCAGGCCAGTCCTGGCGGTGAACTGCCTCTGATTCAGTGCCTGACCGCTACTGCCAAGCCCGAGGTCATCGCCGACATCGTGGGACATTTCCGCGAAAAACTGGGCATTGAACTGCGCATCTTTGACGGCGGCTCCAAACGCGACAACCTTGAATTCGATGTCATCGAAACCAACCCGGCGGAAAAATTCGCGCAAGTGGCGCAGTTGATTGAGCGCGATTTGCCAGCCCACATGTCCGGCGGGGCCATCGTCTATTGCTCGTCGCGCAAACGAACCGAAGACTTGGCGGATTTTCTGCGGGAGAAGGGTCATGCCGCAGGCCACTACCACGCGGGGCTTTCCCCGGAAAAGAAGAAGGTCACCCAGAAATCATTCATTGATGGAGAACTACGCGTCATTACCGCCACCAACGCCTTCGGCATGGGTATAGACAAGCCCGATGTGCGCTTGGTCATCCATGCCGACATTCCCGGCTCGCTGGAAAACTATTTACAGGAGGCAGGTCGTGCCGGGCGCGACCGGGCGCAGGCCCGCTGCGTGCTGCTCTACACCGCCGAGGATGTGGAGCGGCAGCACGGCATGTCTGCATCTTCGCGCTTGTCGCGGCGAGACATTCAGAGCGTGCTGCGCGCCCTGCGCCAGTTGCAGGGCAATAGAAGAGAGCGCGACCAGTCGCTGGTTGCAACGAGCGGCGAAATTCTTGAGGAGGATGAAGACGGCAAGTTCAAGCGTGACGGCGCGACCGACGACACCCGCGTTCGCACCGCCATCGCGTGGCTGGAGGAAGCCGGGCTGGTGCGGCGCGAAGAAAACGCGGTGCAAATCTTTCCTTCATCGCTGCGCGTCAAAAGCCTGGGCGATGCCAGGCAGAAGCTGGCAAAACAGCCGAATCTGCAAGAAGCCTATCGCCAACAATGTCTGAGTTTGGTTCAGATTCTTCTGAATGCTCCGGCGGATGAAGGGCTTTCTACTGACGAGTTGATGGCGGCCACGGGCTTCAATCCCGACTTGCTGCGCGAAACCCTGTTTCTTTTCGACCGTTGGGGCATTGCCAGCAACGACACAGCCATGACCGCCTATGTTCATGTCGCGGTCGAGAACTCGTCGAAAAAACGGTTTGCCGAAGCCTGCGCGTTGGAGCAGGCCGTCATTGCCGCCTTGCGTGAAGAAGCGCCCGACCTCGGCGCGGGCGATACCTCGCAGCTGCACCTGCGCCTGCTGACGCAGCGGTTGAAAGACCAAGGTATCTCTGCGCTGCCGCAGCGTGTGCGCCAAATCGTTGCAGGGCTGGCAGGGGACGGGCGCGATGGTGAGGACGGCAAGGGCAGCCTGACCGTCAAGCGCGGTGGCGACCCGGAAACAATGCACCTCACGCTCAACCGGGCGTGGAGCGCGCTTGAAAAAATCGCTGAACGCCGCCGCAGTGCCGCCGAAAAATTGCTGGCGCACTGGTTGTCCGCTTTGCCGCAAGGCGCGCGCGGCATAGACCAACTGGCGGAAACCACGCTCGGCAAACTCACTGCCAGCATCGAAGGCGATGCCCTCCTCGCCGCTGAAACCAAAGACATGCGCAAGTTGGTGGAGCGGGCACTGCTGTGGCTGCACGAGCAGGAAGTGCTGCGCTTGAACAAGGGGCTGGCCATCTTCCGCGCCGCCATGACGCTGTATCTGGAGAGCAACTGGAAACTGCAATTCGAGAAAAGCAACTTTCAACCGCTGGCGCTGCACTACGACGAACTGACCCGGCAAATTCACATCATGGCGGAATACGCCGAACGCGGTATCCGAAAAATAGCCGACGCAGTGGACTTGGCGTTTGATTACTTCCACTTGTCGCGCGAGGCGTTTTTGCGGCGCTGGCTGCCGGGGCGTGAAGATGAACTTGTTCGCCAGACCACGCCGGAGTCGTGGGAAAAAATCGTCGAAACCCTGTCCAAGCCGCACCAGCGCAACATCGTCGCCGACGATCGGGAGAACGCCAACGTGCTGGTGCTGGCCGGCCCCGGCTCCGGCAAGACTCGCGTGCTGGTGCATCGCATCGCCTACCTGGTGCGCGTGCGCCGCGAAAACCCGCAGGCCGTGCTGGCCCTGACCTACAACCGCCATGCGGCGCTGGAAATCCGCAAGCGACTGGTTGAATTGATTGGCGACGACGCGCGCGGCATCACCGTGATGACCTGTCATGGGCTGGCCATGCGGCTGGTTGGCGCGAGCTTCGCCAACCGTGGCGGCGAAGAGGCCGACTTCGCCGCCGTGCTGGCCGAGGCCACAGCTCTGCTCGAAGGCCGTGGCTTGCCGCCGGAAGACGCCGATGTGCAGCGCGACCGCTTGCTGAAAGGCTTTCGCTGGATATTGGCCGACGAGTATCAGGACATCGGCCAAGGCGAATACGCTTTAATTTCGGCCTTGGCCGGTCGCAAACGCAGCGACGAGGATGGTCGTATCAATCTGTTCGCGGTGGGCGACGACGACCAGAACATCTACGCCTTCCGTGGCGCTTCGGTGGAATTCATCCGCCGCTTTGCCGAGGATTACAAGGTCAAGACACCGCATTTGCTGGTAGAGAACTACCGCAGCACGCGCCACATCATCGAAGCCGCCAACCGCGTGATCGCCCCCGCCGCGTCGCGCATGAAAAAGGAAGTAATACGCGTCAATACCGAACGCGCCAAATCCGCGCCTGGCGGCGATTGGCAAAAGATAGATCTCGTGGCGCAAGGCCGTGTGCAAATTCTTCCGGCGGGCAGCAGCGTCGAACAACAGGCGCTCGCCATCTATACCGAACTCAAGCGCATGATGGCGCTGGGCTTGGCTCCGGACAAAACAGCGGTCATTGCCAGGCAATGGAAATTTCTCGACCCGCTGCGTGCGGCGTTGGAAGCGGCGGGCATCCCGGTTGCGATGGCCGACGAGGAAGCGCCACCCCTATGGCGTTTGCGCGAAACGCAGGAACTGTTGGCGTTTCTCAAAGCGCAGAAAGAAGCATCCGGCTCTCGTTTTCTGAAAGCGAGCACCGTTCAATCCTGGCTGGCAAGGCAAGACGGCTTGGGCTGGTGGCCGATGCTGAACGAAGCCATCGCCGTGTTTGCCGAAGACACCCAGGGCGCAGAAGTAACACTGGCTGCTTTCCGCGATTGGCTGGCCGAGTGGGGCCGCGCCAGCCGCCGCCAGCAAACCGGCGTTCTGCTGCTGACCGCGCACCGCGCCAAGGGGTTGGAATTCGATCATGTGTTCGTCCTCGACGGCGAGTGGCGCGCAGGGCGGGGTGAGGAGCCGGATGCCGCGCGCCGCCTCTACTATGTCGCGATGACCCGCGCCCGCGCCACGTTGACGCTGGCCCGCATGGAAGCAGGCAATGCCTTGATGGATGCGCTGGATGAACTTCCTGCTTTGATTCGCCGTTCGGCATCGCCGATGCTGCCCGCGCCAGGGCCGATGGAGCGCCGGTATTGCCTACCCAGTCTGAAAGAAATTGACCTGGGTTTCGCGGGCAGGCATGACGCAAACCACCGCGTGCATCAAGCCATCGCCAGCCTGCGTGTGGGCGACGAGTTGCGCTGCATCATGGACGAGCGGGGCGTGCGGCTGGAAAACACATCTGGCGCAATCATTTGCCACTTGTCAAAACACTTTGAGCCACCCCCGGGACTGCGCTGCCAAGCGGCTCGGGTGCGGGCCATCCTGGTCTGGCGCAAGTCCGACAGCGCGCCGGAATATCAAGCCCGTTGCCGTTGCGAGGCATGGGAAGTTGTGCTGCCGGAACTGATTTTTGCGCTCTGAAGCAATAAACTGCTGACCGTGCGCGGGACATCGCGGGTTTGCCGTTGCGCTTTGCTCGTGCAAACCCGCGAGCCAACCATTCCCATCAGCACACGCGCAGGTGGTTGATGCACAACGCCGTCTGCGTGTGCCACGGCGAAGAAGTTGGCGCAGGTTTCGAGAGAAGATAGGGCGGAACAGGGGCAAACCGGGCGCGTGGTGGCGGTCGGGCGACCGGCTGGTAGCACACGCAGAATGACGGGGAACCCCGCGTGGTGTGGGGATTCCACAAATGAAAACGCCCAACCGAGAACGGTTGGGCGTCAATAAATGGTGGTGCTGAGGCGACGCCACGCGGCCTATCAAGGATGCGACCACCATTATTTGCTGATTTTTGACGCGCATGAGCGGGAGTTGGCCTTGACAACGTGCGTTTTCGCTTGCTAGCAATGGGCATCAGCGCCTTCATCGTGACCTCTCAATGGAGGTAACGATGAACCAAGAATTCCTTTCCGAAGTGGATCTGGCAGTCCGCTGGGCGATGAGTAGCAAGACCCTGACACGCTGGCGTGGTCAGCGGCGCGGGCCACCCTACGTCAAATTGGGCGGGGCTGTGCGATACGCGATGAGCGATATCCTCGAATTCGAGCGCAGCGGCCTGCGCAAGCCCCTTCCAAAGCCGGTGCCCGAAGTGCCTGCCCCGCAGGACAACGAACCTCAGTTGACCGTCCGCGACGTCGTGGCTGGCCTCAACCTCGATCACTGCGATGCCTGTGTGCCCGAGGGTTCCGCTCCCTGACACGTCACACCCATTGCGGACGCGGGTTCAATTCCCAAACTCCGGAGCCGACGCACTCTGCCACGGCAGTCAGAGAACCGCTTCCAGCCCCTTGCGCTCGATGATGTCCAGCAGCCTCTGCGACGGGCCGCTGGGGCGCTTGTCGCCCACCTCCCACTTGCGAACGGTGGACGCGCTGGTGTTGAGCACCGAGGCCAGAACGGCCTGACTCAGATGCAGGCGCTCGCGCAGCGCCTTCACCTTGACGGCGTCGTAGTCCTGCACCGGCTCCAAGCACAGCACGTCGTACTTTTGCATCTTGCGCTTGTCGATGAAACCCAAGCGATGCAGATCGCTGGCCGTTTCATGGACGGCTTCGAGGATGCGGCTTTTGGCTTTGGTCTTCGTGGTCATTGGCAAATCTCCTGCAACG
>JACDJA010003251.1_pt1 | contig 10677 bp, 10 predicted proteins | sample 7449241 | NCBI WGS metagenome assembly JACDJA01 (sample SAMN14253289, study PRJNA609438) | sludge metagenome | isolation source: initial anaerobic sludge | collected 2018-12-20 | reverse complement strand
TTGGGGTCAGGCGAGCGGTTTGCGGCGCATGACGACCACGGTGAAATCGTCGGCCTGGGGCACACCGGCCGCGAATTCGTCGACGGCGGTGATGATTGCCGTCAGGAGTTCCTGGGCCGAAGACCAGGGGCGCGCGCCGATAACCGTATTCAATCCTTCGTCGTCGAAGAAATGGTCACTCGCATCGCGCGCCTCGGTGATGCCGTCGGTGAAGAAAATAACGTAATCGCCCGGTTGAAGATAGCAAAGTTGTTCTTCGGAGATGAATGCGTCGAATGCGCCCAGAACAATGCCCCGAGATTTGAGCGGCTCTATTTCACCCGTCTCGTGTTTCAGTCGGATAGGTGGGTTGTGCCCGGCGTTGGCATAGGTGAGGCAGTGGACGGTGGTGTCCAGCACGCCGTAAAAGGCGCTGAGGAAGAGGGGAGTGGTCTGGTCTTCGAGGATGAACTGATTCACCCGTTGCAGAGCTTCCGCGGGGGTGCGGCCTTCCAGCGCGTAGGTGTGCATGAGCGTGCGCGACACGGCCATATAGAGCGCGGCGGGAACTCCCTTGCCGGTCACGTCGGCGATTACGACGTGGACCTGAGTCGGGTCATCGGGCTGGACGATGAAATCATAGAGATCCCCACCCACTTCATGTGCGGCGCGATACCCGGCGACGAACTCGTACTCGGGCACCTGGGGACAGCCGTGGGGCAGCAGGCTCAATTGAATCCGCCGCCCGATGGCGAGTTCCTCTTCCATGCGCTGCCGCCTGACCTCTTCCTCGATTAGCCGGCGGGTGCGGACGGACATAATGTTCATCACCCGCAGCGCGAACTCCGGCGAGCGGCTGATGAGTTCCTGGAAGCGAGCGCGATTGAGGCACACGAGCGTGGAATCGGTGGCGGCCGTCACCGTGGCGCTACGTGGTCGGTCATCGATCATCGCCATTTCGCCGAGGATCATCCCCGGCAGAAGGTAATCGATGCGCTTGTCCTGTACAGTGATCACCAGTTCCCCGGTCAGCAATACAAACATTTGATCGCCGGCCTCGCCCTCGCGAACAATCACCGTGCCGGCCGGCGCGGTGATTCGCGTTTCGTCACTGAAAAAAAGGTCCATCTCCTCAGCGGAGAGCGCGACCTGGGGAAGTACGAGGGAGGCTATATCCGGCATAGATTGCCTCAGGTCTGCATACCCGAAAGGATGCCCCGTTTGACGAACGTCAACTCGTTGGTTCCTTCGTCAGTAACCTGGTAGGAGAGTTCATCTGCCAGTTGTCGCATCATATGTACCCCCAGGCCGCCGAGCGGCCGATCCTCGATTGGCAGGTTGATGTTGGGTGGGGGAACGGTCGTCGGGTCAAACAGGGTCGCATTGTCGGACAGACGAATCCGGATGTCGCCGCCGTCCGCCTCGACGCAGACCATGATCGGCCCCGGCCGGTCGTCGTAGCCGTGTAACAGGCTGTTGGTCACGGCTTCATTGACTGCCAGCACCAGATCGCCGGCTACGTCGCTATCCCCGCCGAGTGTCAGAACGGCGCTCTCCAGGAATTCGCGGATGTCATTCAGATCGCGCACGGTGGCGGTCGAATAACGCAAGGTCAATGATTTCATTGAAAGGATTGGACGGCCGCAGGGACGGAATCCAGAATGTCCAGGAACATGTCGTATCCGGCAGTTGAGAGCGCCTTCATGCCGTTCTTCGAGGGCTGGACGAGCTTGAGGTGGGGCGATTTGTAAGTGCCGCGTGCGATGTCGCGCGCGGCCGTCTCCGCATCCTGCGGGTCAACGCTGCGCAGCAGCATATAGATGACGTGGATCGCCCGCAGCCCGGCGCTGCTAATGTAGGGGACGTGACTCAGGTCGAGAACGATGTTGCGCGCGCCGTCCTGAAAGGCCGTTCGCGCCCGACTCTCTAACGGTTCGTTGGAGGTCAGGTCGCCCGTAACCTTGAGGACGGTCACCGGTACGGCTGTTGTTTCGTGCCAGGTCGCAATTTCCATGTTGATCGTCTCCTCATCTGTTGGTGCGCCCGGCCCATGTTATCGTCACATGTCGGGTCGCTGCCTTGTCAACGTAATATCCAGACAAGTGCCCTATATAGTACAAAGCCAATCGCCCGGGGTCAATCAGTCGTGTGAATCCAGGTGCAATCTGTTTCATCCCGAATAGCATGACTATGGATCACGGCTATTCTCCTGTGTCACGAGTCGGGGACGGGACTGGATGATGGCGTAGAGCACGATCGCCGCGGCCGCGTTGACTGAGAAAGAGTCGACGCCCGCCGCCATGGGAATGGTTACCTGCGCATCCACGGCCGATTGCACGCCGGGCGGCAAGCCTTCGGCCTCGTTGCCCATCAGCACGGCGACGGCACCCATTGGGGCAACCAGATCGCCGAGCGGCGTACCTCCGGCGGCCGACGCGGCGACGATGAAGACGTCGTGGGCGCGCAGATCGGCCAGCAGCGCGCCGGCCGTGTCGTAGCGAAGAACCGGCAATCGGAAGATGCTGCCCCGGCTGATGCGCGTTGCCCGAGGGTGAAACGGGTCGCTTGCACCCACGGCCGCCAGCGCGCTTGCCCCGGCGGCGTGTGCCGTGCGCGTCAGTGCGCCGACGTTGCCGGGATCAACGATGTCCACGGCGGCGAGAATGAGCGGTGGGACGGACGCAGTATGGCCCGTCGGTTGCGGGTTGTCGGTAATCGTTCGACCACTACCCAGCACGTTCGACAAGGTGGGCGGCGCGGGAAGACGCACCAGCCCCAGGATGGGGCCGAGGTCGCGCCCCTCGGTCAGTTTCGTTAATACCTCGTCGGGTGCAACCGTGATGACGCAGCCCGCCTCCGCCAGCGCCCGGAACAATTCCTGATGGCGTGGATCGCCGCTCTCGACAAGGCGTTGAGCGACGAGGACGGATTCCAGAGGCGCGCCGGACCGCAGCGCCCGTTCGACGAGTCGCGTCCCCTCGATGGAATAGAGTCCTTCGCGTTGCCGGCCGCGGGCGCTGTGCACGCGCCGAAGCATGGCGAGCAAACCGGGAAGTGAAGAGGTGGTCATGGGCATGTGGATTGTACTCGTCGAGCGAGTGATTTGCTAAACTCATGTTCTTTGGGCGTAAGATTGAGTCGGGTAACCCTGTCTAACACTATGAAACCGGGTTCAGGCGAATTAGGTCGCCGTGAATGACCCGGTTTCAAGATTTTCTGGAGATAGTGTCGTGAAAGATTACATGTATTTAGCGATAGCCAAGAAGGAAGGCGTGCGCGGTTATGCGGCGGCAACGACCGGCCTGGTCGAAGAGGCTCGCCGCCGCCACGGCGCCAGCCCGACGGCGACGGTGGCGCTCGGCCGCGCATTGACCGCGGCGGTGCTGATGAGCGGCCTGTTGAAGGTCGGCCAGCGCGTGGCTCTCAAGTGGGAGGGCACGGGGCCGCTGCGGAAGATCATCGCCGAAGCGGATGCCAAGGGGCGTGCACGCGGCTACGTGGCCGAACCGGCGGTGGACCTGCCTCCGGCTCACGGCGATTACGATGTGCCGGCAGCGATCGGCGCGGCCGGTTTGTTGACGGTGGTGCGTGACCTGCGCCTGCCCGAATTGGCTGAGGGCGTCGTTCATCTGGTAGATAGCACCATTGCGGGCGACCTGACCTATTTCCTGGAGCAGTCGGATCAGGTTCCCTCTGCGATTGAGATCGGTGTGTCGCTGAACGAAGACGGAAGCGTGGCCTCGGCCGGCGGGATTCTCATCCAGCCGTTGCCTCCCTACGATCCGGCAGTGGTCGAGCGACTCAAGGAGCGGCTTCAGGAAATGCCGCCGGTGACGGCCATGCTGGGCGACGGCCGCAAGCCGGAGGCCATCCTGGACGAAGTGTTCGAGGGCCTCAACCATACGCTGCTCTCGAAGTACCCGGTGCGCTTCGAATGCAATTGCAGCCGGGAGCAGACGGCCGCGCTGCTGTCCTCGCTTGGCCGCGAAGAGTTACAGGCTATTCTCGAAACCGAGGGACAGGCGGTTGTCAATTGCCACTTCTGCGGCGAGGAGTACGTCTTTGGGGCCGAAGACCTGGAGGCAATTCTGGCGCTGATGGATTAGGCGACTGTTTCTCTTGAAGGAGACGTTGCGCTGCAAATAAAAATACCGCGTGGAACCTTTCAGTCCACGCGGTATTTTTGTTGCTGTCGGGGTGGCCGGACTCGAACCGGCGACCTCTTCGACCCGAACGAAGCGCGCTACCAGGCTGCGCCACACCCCGAACGATGGAGATTATACGCGGGGTTAGGGCAAGTGGCAAGTGGCAAGTGGCAAGTGGCAAGTGGCAAGTGGCAAGTGGCGGGAGTGCAAGGGATGGGAAGAAAGGATGTGCGGCAGGCGGTTGGCAAATAGGCGTCCGCGGTCTGTGGCGATAGAGACGTTCGGCACGCCTGTTATGTTCGGGACGTGGTACAATTGAGGTTTGCGGCCGCCGGTCGTGTATGTACAGGTAATCGAGGACATAGCGGTTGAAATCGAGAAATCTACGACTGATCATCGGCGTGATCATCAGCGCCGTTTTTATTTGGCTGGCCCTGCGAGGTCTGCACCTGCCGGATGTGTGGGTGGGGCTGCGCTCGGCGGATTACTATTGGCTCATTCCCAGTATTGCCGTCTACTTTCTGGCTGTGTGGGCGCGGACGTGGCGGTGGGACTATCTGTTGCGGCCGATGAAACGCATCCCGTTGCGCCGTCTGTTCCCCATTGTCGTCATCGGCTATATGGGTAACAACGTATACCCGTTCAGGGCCGGGGAGTTGTTGCGGGCGTTTTTGTTGCGCCAACAGGAAGACGTCTCGATGAGCAGCAGTTTGGCGACGATCGTCGTCGAGCGCGTGTTCGACGGCCTGGTCATGCTGTTGTTTGTCTTTGTGGCGCTCCCCTTCGCGCCGCTGCCCAGCGACACCATTCGTCTTGTGGTCATTCTGGGAAGCGCCTTGTTCCTGGGCGCATTGCTGGTGTTCTTTGCCGTCGCCGCCGTGCCGGAACGGTTTATGCGCGTCACCGAATGGTTTGCGTCTCGTCTATTGCCCGAGCGTTTTCGCGAGCCAATCCTGAATTTTGCGCGCCGATTCATCGTTGGGTTGGCCGCCTTGCGCAGCGGCCGGGGCCTGCTCATGATCTTTTTCACTTCGGTCGTCATCTGGTTGCTGGAGACGGTGAAGTACTGGTTCGTGATGCATGCCTTCGATTTCAGCGTGTCGTTTTTCGCTCTCATGCTGATGAATGGCGTGGTGAATCTGGCCACAACCCTGCCCTCGGCTCCCGGTTACATCGGCACGTTCGACGGGCCGGGCATCGCTGTCCTGTCGCTCTACGGCGTCGATCCGGCTATTGCCGCGGCTTACACCCTGACGCTCCATGCCGCGCTCTGGTTGCCGGTTACGCTGCTGGGCATCTATTATATGATCCGCATTGAATTGCGTTGGGCCGACATCGGCCGGGCCGTGGATGCCGGCGTTGATCGGGACGAGCCTGAGTCACGACCGGATGAGGCATCACTTGATCAGGAATTAGCTAGCTCGGAAAGGAAGGTACGCGCGTGAGATTCATTATCGTCGGCGCGGGCATCACCGGCTTGTCGGCCGCCTATGACCTGCTGCGCGCCGGGCATGAAGTGACGCTGGTCGAAGGGGACGATCGCACCGGCGGCCTGGCTACCGGTTTTCACGACGAGCGCTGGGAATGGCCGCTGGAGAAGTTCTACCATCACTTGTTCACATCCGATAAGGAAATTATCGGTCTTGTGGACGAGATCGGCATGCGGGACAAACTTTTTTTCCCGCGCCCCATCACGTCGGTATTCTATAAAGATCGCATTGTCCCTTTCGATTCGCCCCAGCGCTGGATTACTTTCCCCGGTTTCAATCCGGTGGACGTCGCCCGTTTCGGTCTGGTCAGCGCCTATTTGCGGTTCACGGAACCGTGGCGACAGTTGGAGCAGCGCACGGCCGATGCCTGGTTGCGGCGCTACTATGGCGACAAGGTCTACGAGATGGTGTGGAGGCCGTTGCTCATCGGCAAGTTCGGCCCTTACTATCAGGACGTGAACATGGCCTGGATGTGGGCGCGCCTCCATGTGCGCAGTCCGCACCTGGGCTATTTTGAGGGCGGGTTCCAGGCCTTTATCGATCGACTGACCGAGACTGTGACGGGATTGGGCGGAGAGATTCGCCTCAATTGTCCGGCCGAGGCCATCCGCCCCGCGGACGGGGGCGGGGTAGAGTTGGCGGCGGGTGGTGTCGTGGAGATGTATGACGCCGGCCTGGTAACCACCTCGCCCAGCCTGCTGGCGCGATTGGCCCCCGATATGGCTGAGGGATATCTGGGACGCCTGCTGGAGTTGAAGAGCATGGGGGCAGTCGTGATGACTCTGGCCCTGAGCCGATCGCTCATGGCCGACAGCCGCACTTATTGGCTCAACATCCCCGCGTCATCGCCGGATAAGGCCGGCGGTGTACCGTTTCTGGCCCTTGTCGAGCACACCAACTACATCGACCGCTCTCACTATGGGGGCGATCATATCATCTATTGCGGCGACTACGTCTTGCCGGATCACCCTTACTTCTCGATGAGTCGGGAGGAGATCGAGCAACTGTTCGTTGGTGTGCTCCACCGGTTCAACCCGGCCTTCCGGCCGGAATGGGTGCGGAAGAGCTGGCTCTTCCGGGCCCGCTATGCCCAACCGGTTCCGTTGCTCAACCATTCGCGCAATATCCCCGATTTGCGCACGCCGATGCCCGGTCTTTACTATGCCGGGATGAGCCAGGTGTATCCGTGGGATCGGGGCACGAACTTTGCCGTAGAGATTGGCCGTCGCGTGGCGCGTCTGGCCATCTCCGACGTGGCCGATGGGCGTATTGCATCGCGTATGGCAATCACTCGTTGAACGGAGGGCGCGTCCGGCGGGCAGGGCATTGGTTCGTGCGTGGTCGGGCGCTAGAATAATTGGAGACTATCTGCTCGCGATAAATCATTCGGCTTAAGGAGCCTGCAAAATGAAAATCGTTGTAATCGGTACAGGATATGTGGGTCTGCCTCACGCAGCCGTGCTGTCTGAGTACGGACATGAGGTGCACGCATACGACATCGACGAGACACGCATCGCTGCCTACCGCACGGGCGACGCGGATAATATTGAGCGTTATGTCAATGAGCCAGGCCTGGCCGACATCGTTGCCGAGAATCTGGGCCGCTATCTGTTCTTCACAACCGATATTTCCGATGTCGTCGACGAAACGGACATATTTTTCCTGTGCATCAATACGCCGCCAAACCGCGACGGCTCTACCGATATGTCCTATTACCTGGATGCAATCCATCATCTGGGGGGGCTTTTATCGGAGCGTCAATCGAAAAAACGAGTCGTTCTGGTGAACAAGAGCACTGTGCCCATCGGGACGGCGCGGATGTTGGAGACCGTGATGCGCGATCACGGGGTGGAGAACTTCGGCGTGGCCTCAAATCCTGAATTCCTGGCACAGGGAAGCGCGGTCGAAGGGTCGCGGCGTCCCGATCGCATCGTCATCGGCGCTGATACGCAGGAAGATATGCAAATCCTGCGCCGTGTTTACTCTCAGTTTGTGAACCACGTGCGTATTCGCTACCTGGAAACCACGCCGGAGACGGCCGAAGCGATCAAGTACGTGAGCAATACCCTGTTGCTGACTTATATCTCGTTCTGGAACGGCGTCGGGGGGCGTCTGGCCGAGGCGATGCCCAACATTCGCATGGAGGATCTGAAAGTCGGCGTCACGGCCGATGCCCGCATCAGCACCTGGGGATCGTATGTGAGCAACGGGGCGGGCGGTAGTTGCTTCGGCAAGGATATACAGTCACTCATTTACCAGCTGAATCGCGCCGGGCGGCCGACGGACATTCTCCAGGCTGTCTATAACATCAATGAGCATCAGAAGATCTATCTGATTGATCGCGCCGTCCACGAAGCGCACTTCAACTTTAACCAGAAGACAGTGGCCTTGTTGGGGCTGGCCTTCAAGAAGCGAACCAACGACATGCGTGACTCGGCCGCCTTGCGCGTCGTCGAATCCCTGCTATCTCGCGGCGTTCGCGCCATTCGCGCCTATGACCCGCTGGCGATGGACGAAGCCCGCCGTAACTGGTTCAGTCCCGAGAAGAACTATCTTTTCGAGCGCATTACCTACCATGAGACGGCTGTCGATGCGATCCGGGAGACGGATGCGCTCTATATCTCCACCGATTGGGAGGAGTTCCGCGGGTTGGCGCGCACGATCCGGACGACCGTCCAACCGCCGTATCTGGTCATGGATGGGCGTCGCATGTTGCCCGACTTTGACACACTCGTGGCCGACGGCTACGACTATTTGCCGGTAGGTGGTCCGCTCATGCAAGGAGGTGCAGGCAACAGCACTGCGCCCGACGAGGACGGCAGCGAAAGCGCAATGCCGGCGGCCGTCGCGCAGCCGTCGCCGGTTTTATGATGCGCGTACCGCACTTTACAAACTGCGCGTTTCGTGTATACTAGGCCGTTAATATTTCAGCGAAATAAGAACCGCTCGTGTCAGCGGTTCTTCCTTATCAGGAACGAGAAGTATGTTGTCGAAAAAACCTACACTCCTCACCGCCGAGGGCCTGGAGCGGTTGACGAAAGAGTTGGAGCATTTGCGCACGGTGGGTCGCGAGGAGGTCGCCGAGCGACTGCACCAGGCGTTTGAGGACGGCCAGGACGATGATTTCGTCGATAACGCCGAACTGGAAGCGGCCCGCAATGCCCAGGCTTTTTTGGAAGGGCGCATCCAGGAGCTGGATGAGATCCTCAACAATTACCAGATCATCGACGAAGATATGGCCCCGCACGATCGCGTCAAGCTTGGCGACTGGGTGACCGTAACCGAGGTGGGCAGCGACGAAGAAGAGCGCTATCAGTTGGTCGGGCCGCTTGAGGCGGATCCCGTGGCCGGCCGTATCTCGAACGAAAGCCCTCTGGGCAAGGTCCTGGTCGGAGTTAAGGTCGGCGAAATGGTGCGCGTTAATGCCCCGCGGGGCATCACCGAATTCCGGGTGGTTCGGGTAGAGTAGACGACACGCTCCATTCATAGAGAATCCAATGCCCGTGGCGCGTCCTGCGACGCGCTCACGGGCTTTTTTGTGGGAGTTGAACATGAGTTGGCAGCCTAATCCACTTGAAGAGCAACGCCTGGAGAAACTGGCCCGGCTGGAGGCCGAGGGGATCGATCCCTATCCCCTGCGGGCGGAACGAACCCACACGAGTGCCGAGGCCATCGCCGCCTTTGAGGCCGCATCCGAGGGTGATCCGGTCAACGTCGTCGTCTGCGGCCGCCTGGTCAGCCTGCGTGACATGGGCAAGACTATCTTTGCCCATATCGCCGACGAGTCCGGCCGGCTCCAGTTGTTCCTGCGGCGCGACGATCTGGGCGAAGAATCACATGCGATCTTTAAGAAGCTCATCGATCTGGGCGATTTCATCGAGGCTCGAGGCCAGATGTTTCGCACCCGACTGGGTGAAGTCAGCCTCCATGTGGGCGAATGGCGTATCCTGAGCAAGGCGATCAGCCCGTTACCGGTGGCCAAGGAGCAGGAGGTTGATGGCCGCCTCGTGCGCTATGGCGCGTTCGCCGACATGGAAGAGCGCTATCGCCAACGCTACGCCGATCTGGCGGTCAATCCTGAAGTGCGCGACACCTTTCGCAAGCGCGCGCGGCTGGTCGGCGCCCTGCGCCGGTTCATGGACGATAACGGGTTCCTGGAAGTGGAGACGCCGGTTTTGCAGCCGCTCTATGGCGGTGCGGCGGCGCGACCGTTCACCACCCATCATAACCAACTCAAGCAGGAGTTATACCTGCGCATCTCTTTTGAGTTGTACCTGAAGCGGCTGCTTGTCGGCGGCATCGAGCGAGTCTACGAGATTGGTCGCGACTTTCGCAACGAGGGCGTCAGCTTCAAGCACAATCCGGAATTCACCCAGCTGGAGTTCTATGCGGCTTACTGGGACTATCGCGACGTGATGGACTTCACCGAGCGCATGGTGGCCTATGCGGCCGAAGTTGTGCTGGGTACGACCGACATAATCTTTCAGGGCAATACAATCCGGCTGGCGGCTCCGTGGACGCGTCTGACCATGCGTGATGCGATCAAGCAGTTCGCCGAGATCGATTATACGGATTATCCTGACGCGCCGGCGCTGGCGGCGGCCATCAGGCAAATCGGCGGCGAGGCGTCGTCCGACGCGCCGTGGGGCAAGCTGGTGGACGGGCTGCTGGGCGATTTCGTCGAGCCGCGTCTTATCCAGCCGACCATCATCATGAATTACCCGCGCGACATTTCGCCGCTGGCGAAGGGCGTGCCGGGCGACCCGTTGCACGTGGAGCGATTCGAGTTTTTCATCGGCGGGATGGAGATGGGCAACGCTTTTACCGAACTCAACGATCCCATCGAGCAGCGCAAGCGGTTCGAGTCGCTTCAAGAGATGTTCGGCAAGGATGACGAAGAGCGCAATCCGATCGACGAGGATTATTTGCGGGCCATGCGCTATGGCATGCCGCCGAACGGCGGGTTCGGCATGGGAGTGGATCGGCTGGCGATGCTGCTGACCGACAGCCGCACCCTGCGCGAGGTGCTCCTCTTCCCCCACCTGCGCGAGCGCGACGAGTAG
>JACDJA010003245.1_pt1 | contig 10692 bp, 8 predicted proteins | sample 7449241 | NCBI WGS metagenome assembly JACDJA01 (sample SAMN14253289, study PRJNA609438) | sludge metagenome | isolation source: initial anaerobic sludge | collected 2018-12-20 | reverse complement strand
TTCGAGGTCACCGGCAAGAACCCGCTGCTCGACATCGCCCTCAAGCTCGAGGAGGTGGCGCTGTCGGACTCGTACTTCACGGACCGCAAGCTCTACCCGAACGTCGACTTCTACTCGGGGCTGATCTACCAGGCGATGGGCTTCCCCATGGACATGTTCACCGTGCTGTTCGCCATCCCCCGCACCGCCGGATGGTTGTCGCACTACATGGAGCTGCTGGACCAGGACAGCCGCATCTACCGGCCCCGTCAGCTCTACGTGGGCCACCCGGTGCGCGACTACACGCCGATCGAACGCCGCTGAGCAGTTGGCTCTGTGTGCGCTGAGCGCGGCAGGAGCGCACTGGTTGCACACAGAACCCGGGTTTTGCAGCGGGCAGGACCGTCGGGTCAGCCGGGCATTGCCTCGGCCGTGTCCTCTTCCCGCAGGCGGGGGACGGCGAAGCGGCCGGCCTTGAGGCCGGTCTTGTCTGCGTAGAACGCCCGGATTCTGTCCATGTCGGCACCGACGTCGCCCGACGGCACGATGACAGGACCGAAGCCACCGGTCCGGGTGGCCTTGTCGACGAACGCGCACACGATCGGCACGCCGGCCTGCTCTGCGATGCGGTAGAAGCCCGACTTCCAGTACTCGACCTCGGTTCGGGTGCCTTCGGCCGGCACCACGAGCACGAGCTCGTCGTGGTTGCCGAACTCTGCAGCGAGATCTCCGACGAGGCCCTGGGCCGACGAACGCTCGACCGAGATGCCGCCGAGCCACCGGAACACGGCACCCAGCACGGGGACGAACATCTGGGACTTGCCCAGCCAACGGATGTCGATGTCGTGGTCCGCCGCCATCGCCATTGTGATCGGGAAGTCCCAGTTGCTGGTGTGGGGTGCGGCGATCATCACGCACCTGGCGGGCAGCGGTTCCTGCTGCACGACCTTCCACCGCCACATCGAGAGCCAGATCCGGGCCAGGAGCTTCCGCACGCGACCACCGTAGCCGGGCCGGGTCCGTGGCCGAACACACGTTCAGGACCCGCTGGATGCGAATCGATGCAGGTCGAGGGAAGTCAGTCCAGGTGTCGGACGGGGAGATCACCCCGGGGGTCACCCAGGGTGACGCACACATCGGTGATCCACGCCGTCGGACCGGTCACGACGACCGGGTCGGCGACGATCTCGTGGATCTCCTCGACGGCGTCGAAGAGCGCAGCGAGACGGTGGACGAGCGACACGACCGGTACCCGGTCGATCGGGTCGGTGAGCGCCCGCCCCACCGATGACGCGGCGACGAGCTGCGACGCATCGGGCAGCGTCAGCGGTAGGACACCGAGCTCCCATGGGTCGAACGCGGCCGACGGGCCGCCCAGACCTACCTCGATGCTGGACGTGGCGCCGGAGCGTCGCACGCGGACAGCGACGTCGACGCCTTGCTCGACGAATCGCTGCACCACGGCGGGGAACATGCCGTCGGCCCCGAGCGCTGCCTCCATGCGCGCCCACGTCGCCCGGAGGTCGTCGGGATCGGCGAGATCGAGCGCCACCCCGCTGAGCGCGGTTCGCTTGCGGCGATCGCGTCGCTGCGACTTGAGCGCGACGGGCCAGCCGATGGACTCCGCTGCCGCCACCGCGGCATCCGCGGTGTCGACGATGCGACGTTCCGCCACGACCAGGCCGAACGTCGCGAGCAACGCCTCGGCCTGTTCGTGGTCGAGGTCGAGGTTCGCGCCCGTGGCGCCGGTGGCGCGCCGATCGGCGACCAACTCCTCGGCTGCGGCAACATCCACACCCGAGGGCACGTCGTCGCCGTACACCTTGGCGGTCGAACGCCACTCCCACACCGACACCAGCCGGCCGAGCGCGTTGGCGGCGTGCTCTGGGAACGTGAAGACCGGCACTGCGACACCGTGGTTGTCGTCGACGAGCCTGGCCGCACGTTCGCCACCGACGGTGGACACCACGACGGTGAGCTCGGGGTGTGCCGCGGAGGTCGTCAGGATCTGCGCCGCAAGCTCTGGAGGCGGGACCGGCCCCGGCGTGGTGTCCATGACCAGCACCGAGTCGACGAACGGATCCATGGCCGCCGCGGACAACGCGGACGCGTAGTCCTCCACGCTGTCGGAGATGTGCCGCAAGGGAGCGAGGTCCAACCCTGCGGCCGAGCACGCCGCCGCGGCGAGCGCGACCGCTCCCGCCGATGAACCGACGACTGCGATGCCTCGGCCCTTCGGTGCCTCCTGGTCGGCCAGCAGTCGCCCGATGGCGAAGAGCTGTTGCAGGTTCGACACCGCGATCACGCCCGACTGGCGCACCATCGCCTGGTCACGTCGTTGCCGCAGGTCCGGTCGGGCAGCGATGGGGCGGATCGTGGTGTGCAACGCGACGACCGGCTTCGACATGGACGCGGCCCGTGCCGCTCGCACGAAGCGACCGGGCAGCTCCTCGGCGCCGAGGTGCAGCAGCACTGCCCGGGTGGAGTCGTCGTCGGCCCAATAGCTGAGGAGGTCCGCGACGTTGACGTCGACCGGGACTTCGGCTGACACCAGCGTCGAGAGACCCAAGCCGACGCGGCACGCGTGGTCGATCACGGAGGTGACGGCATCACCGGACTCGGTGAGCAGACCGATCGCGCCGGGGAGCGGTACCGGGCCGGTCGGCATGGCGTGGAGCCGGACGCCGTCGTCGGTGTTCGCCACGCCGAAGCTGCCAGGACCGAGGACCCGCAGACCCCGACGACGCGCCGCGGCGAGCATGGCATCGGTCTGGTCGTCGTCCGCTTCGGAGAGCACGACAGCCGCACCGGCTCCCTTCGCTCCGCACGCGTCGAGCACGTCCGGGACGCGATCCGCGTCGCCGGAGACGACGACGAGGTCAACTCCCTCGGGCAGCTGGTCCAAGGAATCGGCAGGGACCGGAGTCACAGAACCGGTGTAGCCGGCACCCATCAGCTGCAGTGCGACCGATCCTGCCAACCCCGCGCCCTGCGCCGCCGAGCCTCGGATGTCGACCAGCGCGATCGAGGCAGGTTGCAGCATGCGTCGGACCGACGCCGCTTCGGCCAGGCGCTCCCGGCGTCCGACCGCCGCGGTGACGCCATCGGTCGCCCGAAGGTCGAACGCGACCTCGACCACCCCGTCGTCCAGGTGCGTCGCCACGTCGTAGCCGGCCGCGGCGAACACCTTGAGCATCTTGCGGTTGGTCGGCAGCGTCGTGGCTCGGAACCGCGTGATGCCGTTCTCCCTCGCCGCGGCAGCCAGGTACTCGAGCATCAACGTGGCGAGGCCCCGTCCGTGGTGGCGGTCGTCGACGAAGAACGCCACCTCGGCGGTGTCGGTGCCCTCGTAGCGCTCGTAGCGGGCGACCGCGATCAGCTCGTCGTCGAGCACCGCGACGAACGCCTCACGGTCGTGGTGGTCGACCCGTGTGAAGTGCTGCACGTCCCGGTCGCTGAGTCGGGGGCGCGGCGAGAAGAAGCGGAAGTAGATCGACTCCGGGGACTGGCGTTCGTGGAAGCGCTGGATGCGCTCGGCGTCGGCCGGTTGGATCGAACGCATCCGAACGGTGTGGCCGTCCCGGAGGACGACGTCGGCATCCCAGGTGTCAGGCGCGTCGGACTCCACCGACGAGCACACTACCGAGCGCTCCCCCGTCCCGTGGGCCCTATGGTTTCCCACGATGGCGGATGAGCCGGTCCCCCGCTCCGACGATGCGACGGCGGTGCTCGCGCTGGCGGATCGCTATTGGACAGCCGTCCTCGAGGCGGCGCCCAGCTCCGCGACCCTCCTCGGCATCCACGACCACGACGACCGGTTGGAGGACCTGTCGGTCGAGTCCGACGAGCGACTCCGCACCCGACTCACCGACCTCGCCGACCAGCTCACCCGCACGTCGGCGACCGACGACCGAACCAGGGTGACCGCCTCGCTCCTGGCCCACCAGCTGCAGACCGCCGTCGAGGCGATCGACCTGCGCCTCACCGAGATGGCGAGCGACCACATGCTCGGCCCCCACGCGTCGCTGCTGATGTCGGTCCCGCAGATGACCTATCCGGAGCCAGCTCAGGCTGCAGCGGCGCTCACGCGCTACGCGCAGGTGCCCAGGATGCTCGGCCAGGCGCTCGACCGGTTCCGCGACGGCATCGACTCCGGGCGCACCCCGGCGGCGGCCGTCGTCGACCGCTCCATCCACGCCCTCGATCAGTACCTGGCCACACCTGAGTCGCAGGACCCGTTCCTGATGCCGGTCCTGCCCACCGAACCGAACGGCGACGAGTGGCGCGACGCCTCCCGGTGGCGAGCCGATGCGTCCGCGCTGGTGCACGACGTCATCCGGCCCGCGTTCGCCGTGTACGCGGATGTGCTGCGCGACGAGCTCCTGCCGATCGCCCGCGACGACGAGCACGTCGGATGGTGCCATCTGCCGGACGGCGACGCGATGTACGCGGCGCTGATGCGTGCCCACACCACGCTCGAGCGGTCACCCGAGGAGCTGCACAGGCTCGGTCGGGAGCGGACCGAGGTGGTGCTCCCGGAGGAGTACGCGGTGCTCGGACGTGAGGTCTTCGGGACGACGGATCTCCACTCGCTGTTCCAGCGGCTCCGCAGCGACCCGAAACTGCGCCACCGAGACGCTGAGGAAGTGGTGTCGGTTGCGAAGGCCACCGTCGAGCGTGCGACCGCGGCCATGGTCGACTGGTTCGGGCGTCTGCCCGAGTCGCCGTGCGCCGTCCTCCCGGTCCCCGACTTCCTGGCCGCCGACGCTCCTTACGCCTACTACTACCCGCCGGCGGTCGACGGTTCCCGGGGCGGCACGTACTTCATCAACACAGCGAACCCGACCGAGACGTCGCGAACCGAGGCGGAGTCGATCGCGTTCCACGAGGCGATCCCCGGGCACCACCTCCAGATCGCCATCAGCCAGGAGCTCGACGACCTGCCGGAGTTCCAGCGTCACGACGGCGCCACGAGCTACGTCGAGGGATGGGGGCTCTACGCGGAGCGGCTGGCCGACGAGATGGGCCTGTACTCGGGACCGATCGACCGGCTCGGGATGTTGACCGCAGATTCCTGGCGCTCGGCCCGACTGGTGGTCGACACCGGGCTGCATGCGATGGGCTGGAGTCGACAGCAGGCCGTCGACTACTTCGTGACCAACACGCCCGTGCCGGTCGACCAGGTGCTCGCCGAGGTGGACCGCTACCTGGCCATGCCGGGCCAGGCGCTGTCGTACAAGGTCGGCCAACTCCACATCCAGGAGCTGCGTGAGCAGGCACGCGCCGAGCTCGGTGAGGCGTTCGCGATCCCGGAGTTCCACGACGTGGTGCTGGGTTCGGGCGCAGTGACGCTCCCGGTGCTGACGGACCTGGTCGACAGGTGGGTGCGGGACCGGCGATCACCGCCGTGAACGGTGCGACGGTCGCCGACCCGGTCGCCGACCCGGTCACGGCGACCGTCGGTCACGACGACTCGGTGGCGTCGAGATCGGCGCGGCTCAGCTCGGCGCGAATCAGCTCGGCGAGCTCCAGCGGCCGGTCGCCCTGCACGCTGTGACCCGCATCGTCGACGACCACGACCCGGGCATCCGGTCGACGACGCAGCAGCTCGCTGACGTCGTCGTCGCCGACCACGGGGCTGAGCGAGCCGCGCACCAGCAGGATCGGCTGCTCGGTCGCCGAGATGTCCTCCCAGAGCGCCGCTCCCTCGATGGGCAGCTCGCCGTCGTCCGAGTCGGGGATGTCGGCGATCGGCCGACGGTCGTAGTTCCACTCCCAACTGCCGTCCGCTGTCCGGTGCGCGTTGTGCAGGATCCCGCGCCGCAGCGACTCCGGGGAGCGCGTCGGGTTGAACTCGACGGTCCGCTCGAAGATCTCACCGAAGCTCGGAAACGACTGCGGACCGGCGATGAAGTCGTGGACCGCCTTCGCCTTCTCTGCGTTCACCCCCGGCGTGATGTCCACCAGCACCAGCCGCATCGCCCTCGGCGACGCGCGGGTCAGGGCGATCGCGGTCAGCCCGCCGAGCGACATACCCACCGTCAGCGCCGCGTTGGGTGCGAGCACGGAGAGCGCTCGGGCGAGGTCTTCGGCGTCGGCCGACGGCCCGATGCCGCTCCCGGTCCGCCACGACGACCGGCCGTGGCCGGGCAGGTCGACGGCGAGAAGCGGCGTGGGTCGCAGCGCCAGCGCCACGGTGTCCCATGTGTGCGCGTTCTGGGCACCGCCGTGCAGCAGCACCAGCCGGGGCTCGCCCACCCCCCAGCGCAGGCCCGAGATCTGGCGTCGGTCATCGAGCTGGTGCGACACCCGTTCGACGACGACGTCACCGATCGGCAGTCCGTGCTCGGCGCAGTTCTCGCCGAAGTAGGCCATCTCGTCGTAGACGAAGGACGCGTCGTCGGGGTCGGGGCCGGGCACCGCGGTGTTCATGGCAGCTCAATGTAGGCACGCACCGTCGCCCACGAGCTGTCGAGCCGGAGGCGTCGCCGGGCAGGTCGGGATGGGACATCGACGCCGACCCCTGGCTGGGTGGGCCATGATGCGGGGACAGGGACCACGTGGCGTGGTCGGACGTCCAAGGGGATCGGGATGCGGCGAGGGTGGGTCGGACGCGTGGCCACGACCTTGGTGGTGGCCGTCGTCGCCGTCGGCTGCACCTCGGACGAGGGGTGGAAGCGAGCGCACGATGCTCCGCTGCCCGATGACGTCGCCGGCATGGACGTCACGGTCACCGGGAGCATCGAACAGGTCCACGTCAGCGGGGCAGCGCCCGAGCAGCCGTTGGCGCTGCACGAGCGCGGCGGTCGAGTGGTGGCGACGGCAGACACCGACGACCAGGGCTCGCTCGTGTTCCGGGACGTCGCTCCGGGCGACGGCTACCGAGTCGCCACCGTGACGGCGCCGATCCGGGCGACCGAACCGATCGAGGTGGTCAGCGTCGAGTCGTCGCTGCCACCTCAGAGCTTCTACGACGAGCAGGTGCTCGAGCCCGGCTTCGGCTACATCACGACGCGCGACGGAACGACGTTGTCGACCTCGGTGTACCTGCCCGGCCCCATCGAGGACGGTCCGTACCCGACGGTCGTGGAGTACTCGGGATACGACCCGTCGCGCCCGGGCACCAACCTGCTCGCCGAGCACGCCGCGGAGCTCGGCCCGGTCGCGGGGGAGGATCCGTCGACCCTGTGCGGGATCGTGTCGTTCGCCTGCAACGCTCCGGCCCAGCCGTCGTCGCTGCTGGCGCTCTCGATGGGCTACGCGGTCGTCGCTGTGAACGTCCGCGGCACCGGATGCTCGGGCGGCTCGTACTCGTTCTTCGAGACGCTGCAGGTGACCGACGGCTACGACGTGGTGGAGACCACCGCGGCCCAACCGTGGGTGAAGGACCACCGGGTCGGGATGGTCGGGTTGTCCTACCCGGGCATCTCTCAGCTGTTCGTCGCGGCGGGACGCCCACCGTCGCTCGCCGCGATCACGCCGCTGTCGGTGTTCGACGATCCTGTCCGGGGCACGCTGGCACCGGGTGGGATCTTCAACTCGGGCTTCGCGCTGAGCTGGGCAGAGGAGGTCGGTCGCAAGGCGCAGGCGTACGGCCAGGGCTGGGAGCAGGCCCGAGTCGACGGCGGCGACACCACCTGCGCCGCCAACCAGCGGTTCCGAGGCCAGAACGTGGACCTGTCGGAGCTGGCGCAGTCGTACTCGCACTACGAGCCCGAGATCGCGGATCGACTCAACCCATCGTTGTTCGTCGACCGCATCGACGTGCCGGTGTACATGACCGGATCGTTCCAGGACGAGCAGACCGGCGGTCGTTCCCCGCTGCTCTTCGAGCACTTCAGCGCTGCGCCCGTCGCCCGCCTCACCGTGCAGAACGGTGCGCACGCCGACGGGTACGCACCGGTGAACCTCACCGAGTGGAAGACCTTCCTCGACCTCTACGTGGCCGATCGCATCACCCAGATCCCAGGGGTGGTCAAGGTCTTCGCCCCCCTGATCATGAAGGAGATCTTCGACGCGGAGCTCGAGCTCGGCGACCCGAGGTTCCTCGACGCGCCGTCGGCCGCAGCTGCCAGGGCGTCCTACGAGCAGGAGCTCCCGGTCCGAGTGCTGCTCGAGAGCGGCGCGGGCGATCCCGACCAGCCCGGCGCACCCGTGCCGACCGTGGAGGTCCGAACCACCCAGTGGCCTCCACCGGGAACCCGACCGACCGTCTTCGAGCTCGGCGCCCACGGCTCGATGACGACCGATGCAACGAGGACGGACCCGTCGGGGCCCGACACCGGCGCCGCCGCGTCGACCTTCGTCGTCGACCCGGACCTCGCCACCCGAACCACCTACGACGAGACGCGCGGCAGCATCTTCCACGCGCTCCCCGACTACGACTGGCAACAGGAACCGGCCGGATCCGCATCGGTGTTCGTCTCCGAGCCGTTGGAGGAGGACCACGTGTTCGCCGGCAGCGCCAGCGCGGACCTGTGGCTCCGCACCGACGCGGACGATGCCGATGTCGGCGTCACGCTGTCCGAGGTCCGGCCGGACGGCAAGGAGACCTTCATCCAGGCCGGGGTGCTCCGAGCATCGAACCGCAAGGTGGCGGCGGGCTCGACCGCACTTCTCCCGCTGCACTCGCTGCTGAAGTCCGATTCGGAGCCGCTGGAACCCGGTCGGTGGGCCAAGGCCCGCATCGAGATCTTCCCGTTCGCTCACATCGCACGAGCTGGATCGCGGATCCGGCTGTCGGTCCACACCCCGGGTGGGGATCGACCACGCTGGACGTACCTGGTGGCGCCGCAGCCGTCGGGGACCTCGATCGACGTGGGACACTCCGCAGCACACCCGTCACGGCTCGTCCTGCCTGAGTCGCCGGCCTTGCTGTCGGGCACCTCCTATCCATCGGCGCTTCCACCATGTCCGGGCCTGCGCGGACAGCCGTGCCGGACGTTCGTTCCGTACGAGAACCACGAGATCGGCAGCTGACGCATGGGCACCATCCAGGCGGACACGCGCCGCGAGCAACGATGACGGCACCCCAGCGCAGCGACGATCCCGTCCCCTGGCTCGACTCGGAGGAGCAGACGGCGTGGCGGGCGTTCGTCGAGCTCCGAGCCGAGATCGGGCTGCGCATCGAGCGCGACCTGCAGGCCCGCTCGGGACTGTCCACCGCCGACTACGAGGTGCTGGTGCAACTGTCGGAGTCCGCTCACGACCGGGCACGGCCCGTGGAGCTGTGCCGAAACCTGCGGTGGGAGCAGAGCCGGCTGTCGCACCAGCTGACCCGGATGGCCAAGCGGGACCTCGTCGTGCGCCGTGACTGCGACGAGGACGGACGGGGTTCGATCGTCGAGCTCACCCCCCAGGGTCGAGCGGCGATCGAGTCCGCCGCACCGGCGCACGTCAGGGTGCTGAGGTCGTTGCTCGTCGAGCCGCTCGGAAGAGAGGGCCTGTTGCAGCTCGGCACGCTCGCCCGCACCGTGCTCGACGCACTCGCCGACGACGATCAGGTGTGAGCACCTGACGAACAGCACGGGCGAAGTCACCGTCGATCACCACCCGACGACGGTCAGCCCCCCGGACAGTCCTCAGCACCACCCACGGCAGACACCTCGTAGATCCGCCCGCCGTCCAACTCCGTCGTCGACTCCACCCGCAGATCGAACTGCAGGTCCTCTGGACGGATCGACGCATCGCGCCATGGGAGGTCGAACCACACGACCGTGGCTGATCCACCACCGCAACGGACCCATCTGAGGAACCCCGTCGCGTCGGGGTCCGCCGGGACCCAGCCGATCGGTGAGCTCGACGGCATCGGCCGAACGGACCTGAGCTCCGTCCACGTCCACAGGAGCTCGATTCAGACCCGTGAAGCGCCGTGCACGACACCCTTTCACATGGCGAAGCGTACGACGTTGACGTGCCCGTCGCGTCGGTCCCGTTGACCGGTCAACGGGGCCGTGTTCACCGGTCAACGCGGTTCGCTCAAACGCCGTCAGCTTGCCGGGCGGAGTAGGACGGACACCTCGAGCTGGAGCGCGGTCGCGACCTTCTGGAGTGTCGTGAGCGTGGCCCCCACACCACCGGCTTCCAGACGGGCGATCGCCGCCTGGCTGGTCCCCATCCGAGCGGCGAGCTCGCGCTGGCTCAGCCCCGCAGTCTCACGGGCGTCGCGTACCTGTTCGCCGACCTCGAGCGCGAGCTTCGTGGCGGCGTAGGTGGCGTCGAACTCGGCGCGCTCTGCGGGCGACATCTGCTCCAGACGCCGGGTCTTCATCTCGTTCAGGGTGGTGCGTGCCATCAGTCGTCCTCCGGGGCGGTGTGCGCTTCAGCGATGCAGCGGTCCATCGCTGTTCGTGCCCGTGCGATCTCTTGTCGTTCGTTCATGCGCTGATTCCTGAACACGGCGAGCAGCACGATCCTGCGGTCGGTCGCGAAGAAGAACGGGATCCTCCACGCGGCCCGGGCCAGGTCGAAGCGGAGCTCGAACAGTCCGTCGCCCAGACTCCTCGACAAGGGCATCCTCGCCAACGACCCAAGCGCGGAGAGCCGGTCGATCACCACGACCGTCCTCCTCCACTCGACGTCGTCGAGCGAGTCCATCCACTCGACCACCTCATCGTGGAGCTCGAGATCGACCACGCGTCGCTATCGCACATGTGCAATGATCGCACTAGAGTAATGATGACATGCCGCGTCGACGGATACCACATCCGAGGG
>JACDJA010003244.1_pt1 | contig 10695 bp, 7 predicted proteins | sample 7449241 | NCBI WGS metagenome assembly JACDJA01 (sample SAMN14253289, study PRJNA609438) | sludge metagenome | isolation source: initial anaerobic sludge | collected 2018-12-20 | reverse complement strand
CCCAGGTCGGTTCCGTTGCGGGCCATAGTTGACATAATTGTACTGCCTTCAATGCCGTGCCCCGCGTCGGCCATTGCCTTGCAGGCGGCCATCACCGGGTTGAGCACGCTCAGCGCGTTGTTTGCCAGGAACTCCAGCACGGCGGCCGCCGTAGCGGGGTCGGGCGCCGTCCGGGCGATGGCCGGGGCCAGCCTGGCGGTGTAGATGAACGACCCGGCCTTGTTGCGGTTGTGGCCCTCGTCGCCCATGTGGAGCGCTTCGGCCGCAAGGGCGCGCATGTCCAGACCGTCGATGGCGGCCAGCGCGGCGGCCAGTGCCGGGCCAAGAACGCCGTTCATCCAGCGCAGCTTCTGCAACACCTCATCGCTATAGGCGCCATAGCGCAACACCTTGCCGTATCCTTCATTGAGATTGGAGTAGGCCACGTTACTGTGGGTGACGTTCTCGACGACATAGACGGCCATCGATGGGGAAGTGACTCCGGCCATCGGCCCGACGGCGCTGTGCTCGTGGCACGGCTCCAGATCGACCGCGCCGGATGTGACGAGCGCTTCCGCGCCGGCCCAGTCGCGGGCCAGGCCCTCATAGATAAGCGCGCCGACGATGGCCCCACGCATCGGCCCGGAGGCGCGCTCCCAGGTGATTGGCGGCCCCGCGTGGAGGAGGAGATTATCCCGCATGCCGGGCACCACGTCGCGGGCCGTAGCAACGGTCCTGAGGATCGGCCGGGCCTCCATCATGCGCCCGACGGCCGCCTCGTTTGCTTTTTCAATGTCGATCATGATGCATGTTTCCGGAATGATTGACCTTATTGTTTCTTCATTTTCGCCAGCAGGGCCATCAGACGCTCGTCGCCCCCCGCGGGAGGCCGCCAATCGACGTGGACGGCCGCCCCACCCTGCGATTCGATGCTGTCATGGAACGATTCCAGCCCGACGTTGACGGCCGCGAACGTCTCGCGACTGAATGCGACGGCCGGGTAGGGGTAGTTTGCCTGTCGCAGCCGGACGTAGATGGCGTCCAGCGCCAGGCCCACCGAGTAGAACAGCGTGGCTCCGGCGGCGGTAAAACGTTCGGCCTGGCTCTTCATGCCCTGCGGGTCTTCTTCCGTGCCGATGAGGATCAGATCGACCTGCTTGCCCGCTTGTGTGGCTTCGGCCACGACGGGAGCCAGTTCGGCCGCCGGGTCGGGGTGCGCGCCTTCGCCCAGCACCACGTCCAGCAGGATCAGGCTCACGCTCGGGTCGGCCGACTCGCGGCGCAGTCGGCGAATGCGCAGGTCGTTGTCCATCATCGGGTGCAGGCGACCCTGCGTGTATTCGTCTTCGCCCAGATCGAGGATGACATTGGCTCCACTCGCGCTGTGTTCCGGCGGGCGCAGCCGTGGATCGGCGGACAGGTTGCTATAGAGGGGCGCGACAACGGCTTGCAGGCCGAGCAGCATCTCATGGGCCAGTGTGCCGCCGGAGAAAAGGCCGCGAATCGCGCCGTTCAACGGCCGCGGTTCCGGGGCGCTCCCGTTGCTTGCCGGATGCGTCTGAGACAGTCGCACGGCCAATTCGGCCGCGTCGGCCAGCCCGACGGCGAAGGTCAGATTGCCGGCGCGTCGGGCCGGCGGTGGGTAGCCGATGAAGTCGACGACGATGGGCTTGCCGCAGGCCTGTGCGGCGCGCAATAGTTTGCCGGCGACTTCCTGAGCGGGCGGCTTGGAGATGAGCAGGATTACCGCCGTGTCCTCGTCTCGCGCCAGCCAGTCGAGCGCTTGCAGGGCCGTGATTCCGCCGACCTCGGCCTTCAGGTCCCGGCCGCCGGTGCCGAATGCCTGGGACAGACCGGCCCCCAGCCGGTGGATAGCGACGCTCGCCGCCTGTAGTCCCGTGCCCGAAGCGGCCACGATACCGATGTTGCCCCGGGCGACCCGATTGGCGAAGCCCAGGCCGACGCCATTGATCAGCGCCGTGCCGCAATCCGGTCCCATGACCAGCAGGCCCGCCGCTCGTCCCTTTTCCTTGAGTCGCACTTCCTCGGCCAATGGCACGTTGTCGCTGTAGAGGAAGACGTGCCGGCCCGCGTCGAGCGCCTCGTCGGCCACGTCGGCCGCATACCGCCCCGGCGTCGAGATCAGAACCCATTCCGCGGTCGGGAAGTTGCCGAACGCGCCGCGCAGGCTGCGGGGCCGGTACGACTTGTCGGCGACGTCCTGCCGTCGCCGGAGCAAGGTGTCCACCTGCGCCAGGGCGTCACCGGCGGCCGTTTCCGATTCGGTCTTGACGATGATGAGCAGATCGTCCGGCCGGGCGGCGATAGCCGTCAGATCAAAGTCGGAGGTGACCAGTAGCTCACAATTGGCCGGCGTCGCCATTATCACGCCTGCGTCGACCACGCCCGGCAGCGCGGCGAGTGCTTTCTGCAACTGCATCAGCGTCACGGAATCGTAATAGGCGCCGGGGCGAACTTGATGGCGGGTGATGGTCATGGTGATTAAGAGAGAGGGTTGAAGACTTGCCTCACTTGAGACGTTTGGCGACACGACGGGCGACAAGCTCGGCGAACAGGTTGAGCAGGGCAACGGCGACCATAGCCAGGCCTGCCCCGACCAGCAGTTTGCGCTGAGTCGGGTCGGGGACGAGGTCGGCCAGCACGTCGCGGGTGACGTTGATCGCGAAGTGGGTTTGATCAGGCGGCGGAAGCAACTGACCCTCCGCGCTCGTGGCAATCCCCTTGTCCGCGGATGGAACCGGAGAGAGCACGGGCTGGAGCCGGGTCTGAATTTGTCGGTCGAGGTTCTGGAGGCTCTGCTTGACAATGGACCTGGCTGAGCTGTCCATCACTCGCTGACCCACGGAGGCGATGCGGCCGCTGACCTGCACAGCGCCGTCGTAGCGAAGCCGGGTTGTATCCTGGATGGCTTCCAGCATCAGGTTCCCCTCGCCGCGAACGACGCCGGCCGGGCCGCTGCCGTTGACGATCATTCGAAAGCCGGCCGGCGGGCGCAACTCAACCGTCTCCACCTTGCCTTGAAAGACGCCCTGCACCGGCCCAACGCGGATGTTCAGCCGCCCCTGAAAGGTGTTGTCGTCTACTCGCTCCAGCGCCTCGCAGCCGGGCATTGTCCGCGCCAGGACTTCCGGGTCCAATAGCATATTCCAGACCAGTTCCTGCGGCGCCTGAAAATCGTAGTCACCTGCCAATTCAATCATGGATTCCTCTTGTTTCCGGCAGCTTCGGGTTCATTATCCTGTCAGAGCTTGCTCGATCAGTTGAGCGTGCCCGAAGAGCATTTCGTCTTCTTCTCGCCGCCCGGTCAACTGGAGACCCAGCGGCAGCCCGTCCGCGTTCGAGCCGGTGGGTAGCGTCAGCGTAGGCAACCCTGCGTTTGTCCAGGGCAAGTTCATTACCGGATCGCCCGTACTTTCCAGCCCGCGCGGGGCGGAGCCTTTGGCCGGTGGACTCAACCACACGTCGATCGCCTGCTCTGCCATGAGCCTGTCCAACCTGCTTCGCACCTCAATCTGTTTGGCTCGGGCGGCGGCGATGTCTTTCTCGCTACAGGCCCGACCTTCGCGAATGAGGCCGGCCGTCCTGGGATGGTAAAGCGATTCGCTTGCTTCGAACCAGGCGGCGTGGACGCGGGCGGCTTCGGCGGCCATCAGCACGAGATGGCAGCGGCGAATTTCTTCAAAGTCGAGGAAAGCGTCTGGCTGTTTGATCGCGAATCCGGCGGCCGTCAGGCGATCGCAGTCCGACCGGAATTGCGCCAACCCTTCCGGATCGGCCTGTTCCAGATAGACCCCCACCGGCACGGCCAACACCGGCTTGCGGTTCGGGGATGGGCGGGCGCGCCAACCGTGGCACAGATGCGCGGCCATCAGTTCCGCGCTTGCCGTGTCGGCCGTAAAGAAGCCCGCGTGATCGAGCGACGGCGAGAGAGGGATGATCCCTCCCGTGGCGATGCGGCCGTAGGTTGGCTTGAAGCCGACCACGCCACAGAACGCGGCCGGGCGGTTGATGGAGCCGATCGTCTGGGTCCCCAGAGCAAATGGACACAATCCCGCGGCCACGGCCGCCGCCGAGCCGCTGCTGGAGCCGCCCGGCGTGTGGTCGGGGTTGCGCGGGTTGCGCGTCGGCCCCGGGGCAAAGTAGGCGAACTCGGTTGTGGCGGTCTTGCCCAGAACCAGCGCGCCGGCGTGCTTTAGAGTGGTCACGCATTCCGCTTCCGGCCCTTGCATGGATTCCGGCGGCAGGCGGCTGCCGGCGCGGGTTACGAACCCGTCCACATGGAATATGTCCTTCACCCCGATGGGCAGGCCGAACAGTGGCGGGCGCGTCGCGGGATCGGGGAAGCGATCAGACAAGAGCGCGGCGTCGCGTCGCAGGCGCTCGAACCGCCCCTCTTCCGGCACAAAAGCCAATATCTCCGGCTCCACCTGCTCGAACCGGGTTTCGAGTTCGTCCAGGTAGCCCTGCAGGGTCAGCACGCCGGAACGCAGGCGGTGGAGCAGCGCGGGGATGGAGGTCATCCGGAAGCGCCCCCCGTTGAGTTGGCGGCCTGGTCCGGGGAAAGATATTGCGCAGCCAGCAGCGCCGCGTCGACAATGTGCTGGTAGCCGGTGCAGCGGCACAGGTTGCCGGAGACGGCCACGCGAATTTCCTCTTCGGTCGGGTTGGGGTTCGACGCCAGAAAGGGCAGGAGCGTCATCAGGAAGCCCGGCGTGCAGAAGCCGCACTGCAAACCGTGGGCCTCACGGAATGCCGCTTGAATGGGATGGAGATTGTCGGGTGTGCCCAGCCCTTCGACGGTTTGAATCTCGTGGCCGTCCGCCTGCACGGCCAGCATGAGACAGGAGCGCACGGGCGCGCCATTGAACAGCACCGTGCAAGCGCCGCAGACGCCTTGCTCGCAGCCGACGTGGGTTCCCGTCAGCCGTAACTCGTGTCGCAGGAAGTCGCTGAGCAGCAGCCGGGCCTCAACCTCGGTCCGGCAGGCGGTTCCGTTCACGATGACCTGAATAGTATGTTTGCTCACAATCCCCATCCTTCCCGAGCGCGGGTGAGGGCCTGCCGCATGGCTCGCTCGGCCAGCACGGCGGCGAGATGGCGCTTGTACTTGGCCGTGGCGTGGATGTCGCCCACCGGCTCGATCTCGTTTCGGGCGGCCTCTTGCGCGACCTCGGCAATCAGCGCCGCCGATGGAGCATGGCCGATCAGCGCCGTGACGGTTCGGTCGGCCGCCATGGGAATCTCGCCGACGTTCAGGAAGACGAGCCTTGCCCCGCGACAGAGGCCGCTGTCATCCAGATCGATGATCGCCGCCACCCCGGCCTGCGCGTAGTCGCCATGTCTCCGGGCAAATTCCAGGAACGCCCATCCACCATGGCGCGGCATGGTGGGAATCCATATCTCATCCAGAATCTCTTCCGGTTCCAGAGCCGTGGTGAACAGTGATTGGTAGAATGATTCGGCGTCGACCCAGCGCTCGCCGCCTTTTTTGCGCAGACGGAAGCGCGCCCGCAGCGTGACCATGATGACGGGCAGCTCGGCCGCCGGGTCGGCGTGGGCCAGGCTGCCGCCCAAGGTGCCGCGATTTCGAATTTGCGAGTGGGCGACGTGGGGCATGGTTTCGTGGACGAGGGGTGCGCGTTGGGCGACGATGGGGTCGTGTTCAAGTTGTCGCTGGCGCACCATCGCCCCGACTCGCAGTTCCCCGTTGTCGGGCGCCTGGAGCCGACCAAGCTCTGTAACCCGGTTCAAATCAACGATGAGTGTGGGGTAGGCCAGGCGGAAATTCATCACCGGGATCAGGCTTTGCCCGCCGGCGAGCAGCTTGGCTTCGGTTCCGTGTTCACTCATAATTTCCAACGCTTGTTCAAGCGAGGAAGGGGCGACATACTTAAAGGGGGCCGGTTTCATAGGCTGAGCATTGTAGCAGGTCAAATAGAACGGGCGAGATTGTGAAATACGTAACGATAGGGACAAGCGCGCATGACGGCTCAAGGCGGCTGGATGCGCGGTGATCTTATAACCCCGCGGGTGACGGTATGGTTACGCGCTTTTCGGGTGGCGCGGGTGCTGCACGTGGCCGGCGGCGCGTGCAGCCTGGTCGATGGCCGTGGCGAGGTGATTTCGCTCGTTGCGCCGCGCATTGGCCCCGGCCCGTTCGCGATTGTGCTGTCCGACGAACTGCCCGCGGGATTATCGGCGGAGATGGCTGTGTCGTATGATAACGCGCGCAGGGTGTTGGCGGTTGGTCCGGTGAGCATCGATCTGCGGCGCGCGGCCGTCCGGCAACCGACGCCTGATTGGTCTCGCTTGCGACACGTCAATCCCGCCGCCTGGTCGCCGCTGGGGCCACTGTCGCCTGAGTTGCGCGGCCCTCTGGAGCAGGTACTGACCGGCATTATGACCGAAGATGAGGCCGTCTGTCGGTCCGGCGTCCTTGGACTGGCCGGGCGCGGGCCGGGGCTGACTCCGGCGGGCGACGACGTGCTGGTCGGGGTGTTGTTTGCTCTGTGGGTTTGGCGTCCCGCGAGCGAATGGGCAGAGCTGATCCGGGATGCGACCGTGCCACGCACAACGACACTTTCAGCGGCTTTCATTCGCGCCGCTGCGGCGGGCGAGGCCGTTGAGCCATGGCATCGGCTGGCAAACGGTGAACCCGACGCGGTGGCCGGTATCCTGGCCATTGGGCACACTTCGGGTGCGGATGCCTGGGCCGGATTTCATCACGCGGGCATGGCGCTTGCCTTGTCCACAGACGGGATTTCGGGCGGAGGGGACGAATGACGTCGGATCTGTCGGATCGCCGCGAGAACGCCTCGCTTTTCCGCGCGCCGGATGTGTTGTACGACGCCTATATCTTCGACCTGGACGGGACATGCTATCTGGGCGATGCATTGTTGCCGACCGTGGGCGAGACGATTGCCCGCCTGCGCCGGATGGGGAAGCGGACTGTTTTCCTGTCGAACAACCCAACGCGGCCGCGAGAGGCATACGCTGAGCGACTGACTCGTCTCGGCGTGCCCACTCCATCGGAGGACGTGATCAACTCGTCGCTCGTCATGGCCGATTTTTTGCAGCAACGAATGCCCGGCGCGCGGCTGTTCGTTGTGGGCGAGGCGTCGCTGGAGGACGAGTTGGCCGCGGCCGGATTTGAGATAGCCGACACCGCCGACGGGGTCGCGGCCGTCATTGCCGGCTTCGACCGCACCTTTACCTATCGCAAACTGCAAATCGCGTTTGATGCTATCCGGGCCGGGGCGCGCTTCTTTGCCACGAACGCCGACCGCTATTGCCCCGTGCCGGGCGGCGGACAACCGGACGCGGCGGCCATGATCGCGGCCATCGAGGCTTCAACCGGTGTGACGGTTGAGGCGGTCGTCGGCAAGCCGTCGCGCCATATGGCCGAGGCGGTTCTGTCGCGCTTGCGTCTGCCGCCTGGGCGTTGTCTGATGGTCGGCGACCGGCTGGAAACGGACGTACTGATGGGGCTGGATGCGGGTATGGTCGCCGTGCTCGTCCTGACCGGGGCCACGGATGAAGCGATGCTTGCCCGGTCGGCCGTTCGTCCCACCCACGTGGTGCGCGTGCTGGCCGAATTGATCCCCTAAACTGCTGTCTGGTGATTTCCCCCCAGAACTTGTGGCTTAATTCACAATATTGACATTGCTCTCAAAGGGATCAATACTGGACAAGGCTTTCGGATCTGACCCATAAGCCGGATCTTGCGTGACTTCCTCTATCGGTCGTTTGAACCGTCAACAATCGGTAAAACAGTATCATCTGTCTCACGTCTGCTGGACCCTGACATTTAGCAAGTAGCCACCGCTGTCGAACTGCGTCTGCCTTATCGGCGCGGTTGTCGAAAGTAACTGACGGAAAAGAAGCTGCCCTTGGCATAGACTCTCCCGGGCGCGCCTGTGCGCCGGGATCTATCGAAGGAATCGAGGTGCACCTATGGCTATCCAGTTCGAACTCATTCGGCCGGACGATCTTCTCAACTTGCGCATTCGTGGGGAAAACCTGCGTCTGAACGGCAATGATCCGAAATACCCGGTTCTGGAAGTTGAGAACGCCGACAAGCCGGCATTTCTTGTCCTGACTTTTCCCCCGCAAACCATCGCCGAACGCGCCTACTTCGAGGCGCCGATTGTCGTGATCGGTCAGGACCCGGCGAGCGGTGTGCCACAGGACACGGATACATCCCCGCCCGGCGGCGGCGCGCCGGTGAATGATCCCCCTCTCGACGCGCCGGGTTACGCTGACGGCAAGCGGCCGATCGTCGCCATGCTCGGTCGGGAGAGTCGCCTTGTCTTCAAGGTGCCGCCCGAACATACCATTCCCTTCACAGTGGCGGGCATCCTTGACTGGACGGGGCTGGAACTCAGCGTGAACCCCATTGCCGCCATCGGCCGCGACCCGAAGAGCGAGGAAATCGCCAATGCCCCGGCTATCAGCGAGCCGAAGCCGACCGAAACGGCGCTGGAGTTGCCCTATCGTCTGGTGATCTCGCCAACCGCCGGGGTGGCCTGGAATCATCGCGCCGCGCCGTTCACCCATCGCGGGCGGACGGAGATGTGGCACACGCGCATGCAGTTGCGGGGCGAGGACGGTGAAGCGCAGGAACTTTCGCGCACCAACACAGCGTCGATGCGCGCTATCTGGTCGCCCGACTATAACACCAACCGGGGGCTGGATACCACCGCCGACGACCCGGAATTGCAACGCACTGCGATGGCCCCCAACGACCGCCACCAGATCGTCATTCTCACCTCGGCTTTCCACGGCTTTCTCGTCGATAAAGAGATCAATATCAACTTGCCGGATATCGACCTGCCGTTGGGCCTCTTGCCGGAAAACGAAGCGGCCGGTATTCACGTCGATCAGGCGCTGGGTAACGTGGCCGATGCGCTGCCCTACCGGGCTGTCTTCAAGCTAACCGTGCCCTATGTACCGAAACCGTTTGAGGCGCGACAGGTGATGCTCACCCCGCTGGGCGGGTGGCTAAAATCGCGCGGGCAGTGGGATCCGCCGTACCCCGCGCCGCCATCCCGCTTTAACCCGAGAATTCCGCCGATCGACCTGCCGTTTGATTTGCCGTTCGACCTCGACGATATCTTCGTCGGGCGCGCTCCCGGCCCGGGCGTGGAGCGAGACAGGGTGTTGCCGGCGGCGTTCGGGCCGCTGAATCCGGCCGGGCACATCGACGACATCATCCTTGACCCCGACATCGGGCTTAACAAGCAGGGTCCGCTGGACCTGTCGGAGTGGGTCCACATTGCCGCCCAGGGGCGCGATCATTACGTACGCATTGTCTACGAAGGGGAGTTGTGGCCCGGCCGCCATCGGGCGGCGCTGGTAAAGGTCACCGAGCGCAAGTTCAGGGAAGTCGGCGGCATCGTCGGCGCATACATGATCCAGCGCATGTTCATCGTCGTGCGCCGGCCGGTGGTGGAGTTCAACAACCGGGGCCTTCCGTTCAAAAAGGTTCGCCTGACGACGCTGGTGACGCCCGACATTGCGCCGCCGGAGATCATTGCCGGCACCAGCCGCTCGTTTTGGGTGAAGGTCTACACCAGTGCGTCCGCCCAATCACTCTTCCGCTTCCATGCCGTCGTCACCGACGTGGCCGGCGACGAATCCGACGCGACCATCCCGATGATGTTCGTTTCCATCTCCGACCTGCCGGTGACGAATAACATGAAAAAGGTGGCCGCGGCCTATAACGCCAAGGCCATGTTCGCGGAACGGGAGATCAACATCCCCGGCCGGAAGGTGACCTTTGCCGAGCGCAACAACGATCCTAATCTGGCGACCGACAACACCCAGCTGGTGACCGAGTCGATCAACCTGGTTGTCAACGCGGCCGGGACGCCGCCGCAGATGCTGAAGGCGGCGGTCAAGATTCCCCAGGTGAATGAACTGTTGGGCACGGATGAGGCGACGGATATCCGGTTCTATCAGGATTATCTGACGAATGGATTCGACGGGGCGAGTGGGGTTTTCGCGGAGATCGTGAAGTATAGCGACGGGTCATACTCTGACGACAATCCATTTGCGGGGATCGTGGCCGACACACTGGGGGCCACGTTCCAGTCCGACCAGGCCGGCGGGTTTGCCACGCCCAATATGGCGCTCTCGACGCTGACGCGCGAGCTTGGGCCGGTGGCGGGCAAGGCGGCCGATGCGCTGCTCGACTCGTTCGACCCGGCCGATTTCTTCGGCGACGGGCTGGCCTTTTTGTTCGGGACGTTTGATCTGTCCAAGCTGATCCCCGGCGGCCCGCTGGGCCAGAATGGGCCGCAGTTCACTACCCGCACGGTGGACATCCCCGACGGCAAGAAACTGAGCGCCTGTTTCGACTGGAAACCGCCATTGAAGGACCTGGACCTGATCATCGCCGAGTTCAAGAAGGATTATCAGGAGGCTTCCGAGTTCGTCATCGCCGGTTGCATGGAGAAGGAGATCAAGCTCGACGGCAGCCTGGCCGCCGAGCCGACCTTCGACATGAACGGCAAGCTGACCAACTTCCAGGTCATCATCCTCAAGTCGGTCACAATTAACTTCAGCGAGTTTGCCTTCGAGAGCCACAGCGGCAAGAAAACCGACGTCACAGTGAAGCTGGACCCCGACCAGCCGCTGGCGTTCGGGGGCGATCTGGCGTTCGTCGAGGAGTTGCGCAACGCCATCCCGCCCGAT
>JACDJA010003239.1_pt1 | contig 10706 bp, 11 predicted proteins | sample 7449241 | NCBI WGS metagenome assembly JACDJA01 (sample SAMN14253289, study PRJNA609438) | sludge metagenome | isolation source: initial anaerobic sludge | collected 2018-12-20 | reverse complement strand
GTATCGTAGGCGACAATCGGCAAGCGCATCGCCATATAGTTGAGGAGCTTGCCGCTGCCCTCGCTCATCGACATCTTGGGAGCGACGGCCACGTCACAGGCCGCCAGAAAGTAAGGGGCATCGGCAAAGGGAACACGCCCCATAAAAGTCATTTGCTCGGCGACGCCCCACAACTCAGCAATCGACCGATAATGCTCCACATTGGGGTAGCCCATAATAAGGAAATGAACCCTTTCGCCGCGCTGCTTCATCTCCGCGGCCGATTCAATCAGATGCGGGATTCCCTGATAATCCGTCAAGAGGCCCAGATAGCCGACCACTGCGGTGTCTTCGGGGATCCCCAACTGAGCGCGTAGCGGATGGGCGGCAGGTAGATAGGGGAAACGGGCCGGATCAAACTGCGTTGCATCGGCGCAATCGGGCAGAGCGTGAATGAGATCGGAGGGAATACGAAACTTGTCCTCCAACAGCGAGATGGCCTGGCCGGAACTGGCAAGAATCGCGCCGGGCAAACGCCGGGTGATGAACGATTCCATGTGAAAAACCCAGGGGTAGATCATGCCTTCCGGGTTCAGAAAGTGATGATCTGCCATCTCGGCCGTCAGACTGCCCTGATAGTCGAATACAAGCGGAGTGCCGAATAAACGGCCAAGCACTCCACCGATCAGCGCCCCTTCGTGCATATGACCGTGGATAATATCCGGCCGGAATTGCCTGACTTCCGCGAAGGATTTCACTGCCAGATAGGCATCGAAGGCGAGTTTATGGCGCGATGATCCTACCTCGTAATCGGTGCGCCATGGGAGTGACGCAGTACGCCGAATGTCGATCCCCGGCACATCGTTTCCTTTATAATAGGTAACGACCGCTACCTCAACGCCTCTCTCCCCCAAAGCCCGCATCTCCTCCAGGATGCGAATATGTCCGCCGTAGTCACTAAAGAACGACGTCGGCGCGATCATCAATACACGCAATCAGTTACTCCTGCTTTCTCTGCAAAACACGGCCACCGACGTCATTTCACCCGGTGCGACAGATACCGAAGCCAAACCTACTCCTCTTGTTGACCCTTTTTCAGCTTCCCGCCCAGCCATCCGCCCAGAAACTGATCACCAACGGACGGCCGCTCCACTTTTACCTCGACGCCTTCGACCCATTCGTTCTCGGCCCGCTCCTGCAACCATCGCTCACGCTGCACAAGGAGGTTACCCAATGTCAAATCGATCATATCCTTGTCGCCGCTCTGGATGAGGCGTCGCAACTCGGTTAATTCCTGCAAGTAGGCATCCAGCCAACGCAGCGTGGACGCCTTATCGTAGAGCACCTGCCCGGTGATGTCGGTACCCTGTTGAAGCGGTTGGGTCGCCAGCGCGAACGTAGAATTGGCAAAGCGCAGCATATCTCGCCAGCCGGTCGACTTCTGCAACGCGGCAAACAAGGCCGCCGCCGCCAAACCAGGCAACGTCTCGATCCCTTGAGCCAGACTGTCATATTCCATCGGATCGACGAAATAGGGGACTGCGCCAAGCAGGCGACCAAAGTTGACCGCCGTCTCAACCGCTTGCGGGTCGGCCGTCGGCGACGGCATGAGACAGAAAACACTGTTTCTGAACAGATCGGGTGATGCCGCGTCGATCGAATCCCGGCCGTCCTTCAAATAGACGGCCGACAACACCGGCACAACACCCACGTAATGCCCACGTTTCAGATATTGGCCGGCCAACCGCCCACCGCGTGATTTCAGCGAGGTCAAATCAAGCAACAAGGTGTGCGGTTGAATTTCATCGCTGATGACCGTCAGCGTTGTTTCCAGCTCGGCAAGCGGGACCGACAGCACGAGGATATCGGCTGCCGCGGCGGCGTTGACCAGATTCCACTCCGCTTTGTCGATCGCTCCCAGCTCATCCTTCGCCTTTTGCGCCAACTCACGGTATCGATCGTGGCCGATGATCTCCAATTCGGCGGATGTTGCCTTCAGCGCTCGCGCGATTGACACCCCAACGCGATCCATTCCCACAATGGTCACTGTTCGCGCCTTCATCTGCTACTCTCCTTTAATTGCGATCATCCGCCCATTGCAGCCGAGATAGCAAGCGATCGCTTTCGTTCGAAATCCCATCCAGTCGGGTTTGATGCCGCCGAATCAGATCGACCACCTCAGAGCGGGACCCAGCCTCAGATGCCAGTTCAGCTCCCCACACCGGATGGCAAGCCCGCGCCACAAAGGGCCGACGCCAACCGTCGGCCGATCCTTGCCCCCACCGCTCCGCGCGCCGCGGGAAGAGCGCCCCACCTACGACAATGATCGTTCTGTCGACAGGCGAGAGCGGGCTGAGGATCTTGCCTATGTCATGCAATAAAGCTGCGACCAATAAATCGGGGTGATTATAACCGGCATCCAGCAACGTGCGAAACACCCGGTAGCTATGCCATTGGTCGGCAAAGGTGAAGCGGGAAAAGAGTACCTGCTCCGGCTCGCTCAAATGGGCGACAACGCTTCCTCGCGCCTCGCTCGTCAGCGGCCCGGCAGTCAGGTTCTCCCTGAGTTGCCGAAGTCGATATGCCAGACTCACGTTAGCCGAGCAGGAACTGTAATGTGGCCTGTGCGGGCATCCCGACCAGGATGTTGATTGCAGTGGGGAATATAAAAACGACCATCATCAGAATGAGGAACCCATACTGCTCAAGCGGCCGGAGACGATATACCATCTCAGCCGGCAGAATGGCGAACAAAATCCTCGAGCCGTCCAGAGGAGGGACCGGGATCATGTTGAAAAAGGCCAATATCAAATTGATCCAGATAAATTGCGAGAATAAATAGGATAATTGAGCCGAGTAGCCTCCGCTCAGCGGGAACGGCGTGAATTCAACCACTCCGAGACGAAAGAAAACCGCGGCTATAAGCGCCATGATAATATTGGACAATGGGCCGGCCGCCGCCACAATGGCCATGGATGTGCGCGGGTTGCCGCGCAAGTTCATCGGGTTAACCATGACCGGCTTGGCCCAGCCGAACCCGGCAACGATGAGCAGCAGCGTCCCAATGGGATCGAGATGCTTGAGCGGGTTTAGCGTAATACGCCCCATGTTTCGCGGGGTCGGATCGCCCAGGTAATCGGCCGTGAGGGCGTGCGCCAATTCGTGTATCGTGAATGCGATTAGCAACACAACAACACGTGCAATAATGGTAGAAAGGTTAAGATCAAACATAATACTTCAGATCGACAATTCGGCCTGGCGAGTACTTGCTAATTGCGAGCTTTGACCAATCAATCCTGACTGAATAGTATACATGCAGGGGCGGTCAGTTACGAGAATTCCCCTCTTCATTGGGCGAAGATTCATACAGTTGGAGCTGTTCCGGCGCTATGGTGATCCGGATTGCATCGCCCGGCCCAAAGGAGGGGCTGCCCGACTCCTCAAAGAGCAGGCGCTGCCCATTCGCCGTGATCCAGATCTGGGAAAAGCGCCCGCGAAACGTCACGGCATCGACTGTGGCATCTAACGTATTGATTCGGGGATGATTGTCTTGAGAGCCGCTGTCGTACCCGGCGGCAACCGGTTTGATCAATAGCTCTACGACTTCTCCCGCGCGCGGCGCGCCCCCCATCGGGCGAAAGCGTCCGACGGCCGTTTCCACCTCTCCCTGCGCGTTTATCCGTCCGGGCAACAGATTTTGATATCCAAGAAACCGGGCAACGAAAGGTGTGGCCGGCAACTCGTGTACGCGCTGCGGGGAGCCAATCTGCACGATTTCCCCAGCGTTCATCACCCCCACTCGATCGGCCACGGCGAAAGCTTCCGCCTGATCGTGCGTCACGTAGATCGACGTCATCCCCACCCGCTTGAGAATGACCCTGACATCCAGCATCAACCGCTCGCGCAGAGCGCGGTCGAGCGCGCTCAACGGCTCATCAAGCAGCAACAGTTCTGGGCCGGGCGCAAGCGCGCGCGCCAGGGCCACCCGCTGCTGCTCACCGCCGGAGAGTTGGGCAATCGACCGGCCGGCCATCCCCGACAAATCGACCAGATCGAGCATGCGATTTACACGGTCATCGATTTCGGCCGCCGGCGCACGCTGCATTCTCAATCCAAAGGCAACATTATCCCGAACGTTTCTATGTGGGAAAAGCGCAAGATCCTGAAACATCATGCCAAACCCACGCTCGTGGGGAGGAACGCCGGCAAGATCGCGCCCGTCGAAGTAAATCGTCCCGCCATCAGGTCGTTCCAGCCCGGCAACCAGACGAAGCAAGGTTGTCTTGCCGCAGCCGGATGGGCCAAGCAGGCAGAGAATTTCGCCTCGGGCAAGTTCGAGCGAGACATCACGCACGGCCCAGGTGGCGGCGCCATACCGCTTGCCGATATGTGCCACCTCAAGCAAGGTCGCCATGACTAAAATTCACCCTCGTTCCCCAGACGGAAATGTTCGATCGCCAGAAATGCGACGGCGCAGACAAGCATGAGCAACACGCTCATCGCCAGCGCCTGGCCGTAATTGAGCGCCCCCGGCCGCCCCAGAAATCGATAGATAGCCACGGGCATTGTCGGCGTCTCGGGGCGAGCAAGGAATACCGTCGCGCCGAACTCCCCCAGACTGATCGTAAAGGCAAACAGCGCACCAACCAGAACAGGGCGACGGACAAGCGGCCAATCCACATCCCGCCACACCTGCCATTGATTGGCCCCCAGCATCGCCGCCGCCTCTCGCAAGGAGGGAAAGATACCACGGAAACCGGGCAGGACGCTGCGCAAAACGAAGGGAATAGCTACGACAGCATGCACGACAGGCAGAATGAGGATGGAAGTACGCCAGTTCAGCGGCGGGCGACCGAAGGCAATTAGATAGCCCAGGCCCAGGGTCACGGCCGATGTAGCCAGCGGTAGCGTCATAAGGGTATCCATCAATCGAGCCGGCGCAGGCTGCCCCCCATCACCGCCGGCTCGTGATTCCCGCTCCCAGCTCGTCAACGTCTGCGCAGCCATCAGTCCAAGACTGACGGCAATCAACGTTGCGCCCAGGGCGATGGCAACGGAGTTGAAGAGCGCCTCGCCGGGCGGCACAAAAAACAACGAATCTCCCTGATTAACGAACAGCGCCCGGTAGTATGCCGTCGTGAACCCGTTTTGACCACGAAATGAGCGGGCAATCAGGGCGAATATCGGCGCGCCGATCAATATCACAATGGCGGTCACATTTCCCCATACCAGCACCCGCTCACGCGGTGTCCGCACCGGCCGCTCGGTCGCCTGTCCGGCGCTCATCTTGAAAGGCTGGGAGTTTTGGGCCTGGGTTCGCGAATAGAACCACATAAGAACCACAGTGAACAGAATTTGCCAGAGCGAAAGAGCCGCAGCGACCGGCAGGTTGAACAGGTTGAGCGCTTGCCGATAGATCTCCACCTCCAGCGTGGCAAATCTCGGTCCGCCAAGGATAACAATGACACCAAAGCTGGTGAAGCAAAAGATAAAAACGAGCGTGGCCGCGGCCGTAATGGCCGGCCGTAACAACGGCAATGTCACTTCCACAAACGCGCGGAGGGGTGACGCGCCAAGCATCTGCGCCGCCTGAGTAAGCGATGGGGGCAGATTCCGCCAGTAAGTGCTCAGGATACGAAGGGCAACGCTATAGTTAAAGAAGACGTGGGCCAGCAGGATGATCCAGACCGTTTGGCTCAGCCGGATGGGTGTGGACTCCAGCGCGAACAGATCGCGCAACCAGTTGTTGATTATGCCGGCGGGACCAATCAGCGCCACAAACGCGGCCGCCACCACAACAGTAGGCAAGACGAAAGGCAGTGTAGCTAAGGCGCGAACGAGAGACTTGCCGCGAAACCGGTAACGAGCCAGCACATAAGCGCCGGGCACGGCCAGAACCAGCGTCAGCGCAGTCGAAACAAGCGCCTGCCACGTCGTAAACCAAAGGATACTCAGCAGATACGACGAAGTAAAAAGCTCCAGTAGCGCGTCCAGATCGAGCCGGCTTTCTGCCATCAGACCTAATCGCAGAATTGAGCCAAGCGGGTAGAAATAGAACAGCACGAAGAAAAGCGCCGGCATCAGAAACAGCAGGCTCAACAGAATAGCTCTCGTGCGAGAAAACATAGATCGGTTCAGATCAACTCCGGGATTCGGCAAACATTGCAACAAGTTTGAGATCGATAAAATGATGCCGCGCAACCGTAGTATACGCGGGAGAGCGACGGCCGCGCGCCCTCAATCGCTCTCCCTTCGTTCTCCGGGCAGTTCCGACGCCGCCGCATCGGCCCGTTTGCCGGGATAATGAGCCTGTGATTACCGGCGCAGCATCACTTCGGTCCATTCCTGAATCCATTGCTCACGATTCGCGGATATCTGTTCAGGCGTTATCTGCGCCGGGGCAACCGGCGCTTCGCTGAACTGCCGAAACACTTCCGGCAACGTCGCCGTTTCATTAGCCGGGTAGACGAACATCTTCAGAGGAATATCCTCCTGGAACGGTCTATCAAGCATGAAGTCGATTAGCCGGCGAGCCGCATCCTCCGACGGGGTTCCGCGGAGGATACCGGCGAATTCAACCTGACGGAAGCATGCGCCATCCGACACTACCGCGGCCGTGGGAGGAGTCTGAGGTGGTTCTTCGGCATAGTACATCTCGGCCGCCGGACTGCTGGCATAACTCACCACGATCGGTCGATCGCCGTCCGATGCGGCCGAGAAATAGCTGTAATAGGCTTCTTCCCAGCCATCAACGATCAGGACGTCGTTTTGCTCAAGCCCGCGCCAGTAATCAAGGTATCCGTCTTCGCCAAAGGCCGCCACCGTAGCAAGGAGAAAGCCCAGACCCGGCGTAGATGTAGCGGGATTCTGAACGACGGTAAGTCCCGCGTACGCCTCATCGGCCAGATCGGCCAACCCGGCGGGCGGCATCAAGCCACGCTCGGCAAACCAGGCAACGTCGTAGTTCAGGCAAATATCGCCATAGTCCACCGGCAGCGCCCGATTCTCGGGATCAAGTTCCAGGTCATCCGGAATCGACGCGAGGAGCGGTGAATTATAGGGCAAAAAGAGATCATTCTCCAGAGCACGGCTGAGGAACGTATTATCGATCCCGAAAAGCACATCCGCCAGCGGCGCGTCCCGGGCCAGGATCGCCTTATTCACTATCTCCCCGCCATCGCCGGCCTTGAACACTTCCACATGAATACCCGTCTCGCTCTCAAACTCCGACAGCAGTTCGGCGCTGATATCGAAGCTGTCGTGCGTCATGAGCCTGACGACAGATTGCTCATCCGGGGGCGGGGACCCGGTCGCGGCAGAGCAGGCAGTGGCGGTGAGCATCACCAATATCAGGCTCCATATTATTTTGAACTTCATGAATCACCTCCCAACAAAAAAACGCCCCTGACTCAGGGGCGCACGAAACGAAATTCGTCCTTTCCCTACGCCAGCATTATCTGGATCAGGTTGAGCGGTTTGCCTCCACACCTGGAAGCATCTCAGCACGGCTAGACCGCGCACCCGCAAGACATCTATTCAATATTGTCCGATTCAGGATTCATTATAAAGAGTCGGGAGCATGGCGTCAAACGATTTGACTTTTCCCGGCAATCCCATATAATACGTCCTTATTGTTGCGGGGTAGAGCAGAGGCAGCTCGTCGGGCTCATAACCCGGAGGTCACAGGTTCGAATCCTGTCCCCGCGACCTCGGAGGAAGTCGCAGTGTGATCCACTGCGACTTTTTTCATCCAACCACCCGAATTTCGGGCCATTTCATACCTCGATTTCATCACAGCCAATCGGCCGGACAGTTCGCCTAAAACATTCGATCAACATGAAACCACAGGAAGGCTCTCGCCCGGCGCGATTAAAGTTGCTGCATACAACATCGCTGCTCAGCGGAGTAAGTGAAACCGGCCTGACAAGATTGGCCAACGCCAGTCGGTTTGTCATTGTCGCCAAAGGCGCCTTTCTGTTCTACCAGCACGACCCGGCCGACTCCCTCTACATTTTGCGCTCAGGCGAAATGGCTGTAGTCCTGGCCAGCATAGACGGTCGCGAAATGATCATCGATGAGTTGAAACCCGGCGACTGCTTTGGCGAGATAGCGCCCCTGGCGTCCGGAGCGCGTACAGCCGGTGCACTTGCGCGCGAACAGTGCGAGGTTCTCGAAATCGAAGCAAAAGTCTTTCTCGACGTGCTTAATGAAGAACCCCTGCTGGCACGGCGCATGCTGGAAATTGCCACCCAACGTCTTTTTAAGTCGCAAAAGCGCGAGAGCGCACTGGCTTTTCTCGACGCGCCGGCCCGCGTGGCGCGCATCTTGCTGGATATGGACGAACTCGACCAGGCAGGCGAAGACAAGGGGTACATCGTTCTCTCGCAGGAGGAACTGGCCCGGCGCACAGGCCTGACACGGCAAACCGTCGCCAATTCGCTCAGCCAATGGCGGCAACGCGACTGGATTCTCACCGGTCGTGGCCGAATCATGCTGCTCAAACGCGACGAACTACGTCGCATCTGCGAGCAAGCGCTGCCCTAATGCGGCGTCCCACTCCCCAAAAATCGTTTCAAATTGCCGCTCCTTGTGTCGGAAAGGCGACAGACAGCCCACGTGTCGGGATGGTATAGTCCTGGTTGTCGCCGAAAAGGGATCTTCGACCAAGGAGAAAACAGGAAGTGAAAGAAAACCAGATCACGAGAACGCTGCTCAAAAAGCTGTCTGCATTGCGCGCTACCCTCTCCGATGAAGAGCAGTACTTGCTGGATAGCCTGCTCGTTGGGAGCTATGGACCGACAAAAGCCGAGATGAACGGTTCCTCAATGCCCGATGCGTCTACTATCAGGAATAGACTTCAGCCGGAGAGCATTATGAGAGCATCCCCTCTGTTACGCATCACCTTCGATCAGGAACTGGAAACTTACCTCATCGAGTAAAATATGGGGTGTTATTGGGGTCGGTGAAAGCAAAACACACCCCGGATACGAACAGGTTGGTACCTATGGGCGGGCTTGAGACCCACCCATACTCGTGCATCAAACGCCATCCTTCTATCCTTGTCCGCCCAGTTTCTCCATCTGTCGGGCCAACTGAACGTCCAGGTTACTGATTGCATTATCAAGGTCGTGGGTAACCAGATCGACTTCGACCCGATTGTACACGTTGCACCATTCAGGATGATGATCCAGCTTGTCGGCATAGAAAGCGACGCTTACCATCCACCCAACTGCCTGGGCGAACGAATCGAACCGATAACGCTTGTGCAACTTGCCGCCCGCTACCTCCCAACCGGGCAATTCCGACAGCGCAGCTTGAATTTCCTCATCCGAAAGCTTTGTTTTATTAGCCATTTTGGAACACTCCAGCAAATGATTGATTTCAGGGGTGCGGGGCGCGGGTCAAACCACACGCACCAATTCAACGATGTTTGGGGAAATAGGACCAAACCGGATAAGAATGTCCCGTGGGGCGAAAACCAAAGCGCTCGTAAAGTCGACGAGATGCATGGTTGTCCGACTGGGTGTTCAGGGTAACTGAATCAATATGCTGCCGTCGATAGCAATCCATGGCATCGGTGAGCAAGGCCGCACCAATCCCTGCTCCTTGTCGGTCAGGTCGAACCGTCATCCGCGACAGATGCGCGGAGCCTTGCCCTCCCGCGCTAAACTGGAAGCCAACCGGTTCGCCGACCTCCAGAGCCACCTGGAAGCAAATCGAGTGACGCCAGGCGAGATACAGGTCCTCGGCGCTATGTCGCCAACGCGGCTCGAAAGCAGCCACCTCGATGGCTTCCAGGGCGGGCAGATCCTCGATAAGCAAGGGCCGTATTTCCAAGTCTGGCGGGCGATGGATTGGTGGCGCAGCCAAATCGCCCTTCTGGAAACCCAATACCTCGCTTACCGCAACAAACCCCAGCCGCTCCAGCCATTGCAGCGGCCAGTAATCGGTAAGAAACCAGGCGATTTCATCGATAGCGGGATCGAGCGTCTCCAGAATGCCGGCGAACATCGCCTCCGTCTGGGCGAATCCCGCAGTCGATTCAACCGCAGCCACACGGACCCAGGCCGCCGGAGCAGGAGAGGCAGCCACAGCCAAACAACCCACGACGTCGGGCGCGGCCGAATGGTGGGGTAGTCGGCGTTCGTCGTCACCATATCCGGTGTCATAAACCACAAAGCCCGAACTACCCAGCCACTCCCCCGGCAGCCGCCAATCCACATGAACGTGCACATAGATCCCCATCCTCAACAGGCGCTGCACCGACGCGGCATCCATGCGAGTCGCCTGCCGGACGTGCCGCCGCAACCCCAAATCCTCAGAGGTTGAGTTTGCCATTTGCATATGCCTATTGTACACTACATAAGGTACTTGGGTGATCTCGCATCGTGAAGAGAAGGACGTGCAGAACGCGCCGGCAGGCCCAAAATCGTTCTGACCAAAACCGGACATGGCAACCGATCAGGCTAAAGCACGAGCGCTGGAAAACACCGTCGCCACCTTAACAAAGCGTTTCGGCGACGGCATTATCATGCGCCTGGGTCAGGCAACCCACATGCAAGTGGAGTCGATTCCCACAGGAGCGCTCTCCCTCGACATTGCTCTGGGAGTAGGCGGGGTGCCGCGAGGACGCATCATCGAAATCTACGGCCCCGAATCCTCCGGCAAGACCACCCTCTGCCAGCACATCGTCGCCGAAGCCCAGAAACTCGGCGGCATCTGCGCCT
>JACDJA010003236.1_pt1 | contig 10719 bp, 6 predicted proteins | sample 7449241 | NCBI WGS metagenome assembly JACDJA01 (sample SAMN14253289, study PRJNA609438) | sludge metagenome | isolation source: initial anaerobic sludge | collected 2018-12-20 | reverse complement strand
TCACCACTGACGGCAACCGGCTGCTGCGCGGGCCGCAGTGTAAGGCCCAGGCCCCTGATGATGGTTGGGTAGATTTGCGGCCACAGAACATGATCCGCTGGCAAGAACGACTCCGCACCATCCAGGCAATGACGCGCGCTGAGTTGGAGGCCGACGCCGGCCAGTATTCGTCTCGTTTCTATCGTGTGTTCGTAGACCCTGCCACCGGCGATGTGACCGACACACTGGTGATCGGCGATCTGGCGGGATGGATCTTCACCTATGAAGAGCGCGGGGCGCGCATGAAAGCGTAATGAACCTGACCCCTGCCGTTGTCATATCCCTGCACCCTCGTCCAGTAATCCTTCCCTACTTCTTCCCCGCTTTGCCTCCATCCGGGCGGTAGCGCTCGACCGAGACCACATTCTGCACGCGCTCGACACGGTCCATGATTCGCGTGAGCTGCTGGGCATCCCGCACACTCAGGGTCAGGAAAATCACCGCCATAGGTGACTTTGGGTTTGTACTGGTAGCGCTGGCGCTGATGTTGATACCGTCGGCGGCGACAACGGCGCTGATGTCGCGCAGTAATCCGGTTCGATTCCAGGCGCGAACGATGATGGGCACGGGATAAGTGGGCGTATCTGCGCCCCAATGAGCCTGAATCATGCGTTCCTGCTCCTGGTTGCGGTTCATGACATTTGGACATTCGGCCTTATGGATTGTCACGCCGCGGCCGCGGGTCACATAGCCGACGATGTCATCGCCTGGAAGCGGGTTGCAGCACTGCGCCAACCGGGTCAACAGGCCATCTACCCCGCGGATGGCAATAGGGCCGCTGGAGCCGGGCTGCGGCGCTACATCAGGCAGACTCTCGTCGCTCTCCTTACCTTCGCCCCGGTCCTTGGGCTGCATGTCGATCAGCTTGCTGGAGAGACGGTCAGTGGGGATATCGCCATAGCCGATAGCGGCCAAAAAGTCATCCAGATTATCGTAGCCCATGGCCAGGGCCGCGTCCTCATGGCTGACCGTACGCAGATAGAGCTGCTTGATCAGCCGGTCCAGGGTCTGGCGTCCGGCGGCAATGTTGACATCACGGTCCTGGGCGCGAAACCACTGCCGGATCTTGGAGCGAGCGCGACGGGTGCGAACGAAGCCCAGATGCTCGTTCATCCAGTCGCGGCTGGGGCTGGCCTTCTTGGTGGTGATGATCTCCACCCGATCACGGCTCTTGAGCTGGTAATCCAGCCGCACCATCTTGCCATTGACACGCGCCCCCCGGCAGCGATGGCCCACCTCGGTATGGATGTGGTAGGCGAAGTCGATGGGAGTCGAGCCGGCAGGCAGGTTCAACAGATCGCCTTTGGGGGTGAACACATACACACGGTCGCTGAAGATATCCGTGCGCATGCTCTCCACCAGCTCGGATGCGTCACCAGCTTCCTCCTCAAAGCTCTTCAAGGCCCGTAGCCATGCGATCTTGTTGGCGAAATCGGCGTCGAACTTGCGCCCCCCTTCTTTGTATCTCCAGTGCGCCGCCACGCCCTGCTCGGCCAGATCGTGCATCTCCCAGGTGCGTATCTGCACCTCCATGGCGTGGCCGTCCGGCCCATTGACGGCAGTATGCAATGACTGATAGCCGTTGTCCTTGGGCCGGGCGATATAGTCATCGATTTCACCGGGGAGCGGCGGCCACAGGTTGTGAATAATCCCCATCACGACATAGCAATCGGGCACCGTGTCCACGACGACGCGGAAGCCGTGCACATCATAGACTTCCTCGAAGGGGATGCCCTTGGTCTGCATCTTGCGCCAGATGCTGTAGATGTGTTTGGGCCGACCGCTGACATCGCCCATGATGCCGTGCTCGGCCAGCGCCAACCGGATCTGCTCCTCCACGGTTTTGACATATCGTTCCCTCCCCGACCGCCGTTGACTGATCTTATCCCTGAGTTGTTGATACACCACTGGCTGCAGATGACGAAAGGCCAGGTCCTCCAACTCCCACTTGATTTGCCACATCCCCAACCGGTTGGCTACCGGCGCAAAAATCTCCATTGTCTCCTTGGCGATGCGCCTGCGCTTATCCTCGTTCTTGATGGCCGGTAGGGTAAGCATATTGTGCAAGCGGTCGGCCAGCTTGATCACCAGGATCAGAGGGTGCTCGCCCGAACTGAGAAATAGCTGGCGCATGTTCTCAGCCCATTCCTCCTGGCGGGTGGGGACCGGGCGCGGGGTATTGCCGTTGCCAGAAGCGCCATTTGAGCCGCCAGGATGGTTGTCGGTCGGCTCCAGCACGCTGCGGGTCTGTTTCGACAGCTTTGTCACCCCCAGCACCAACTCCATCACCTTGCCGCCGAACTGGGCCGATATCTGCTCTGGAGGATAGCCCGTATCCTCGACCACATCGTGAAGCAGACCGGCAGCCAGCGTATCGGCGTCGGCGCGCAGGTTGCAGAGAATATCGGCGACGGCCAGCGGATGGGTAATGTAGTTCTCGCCCGAACTACGCACCTGTCCCCGGTGCTGTTCTTCGGCTACAACATAGGCGCGGCGCACCAGCTCGCGGTCTTCCCCCGACAAATACGTCGCCTTTTGCAGGAGCTGATCGATGGTAGGAGAAACGTAGGAAGCCATAGCAAATGCCAGATGCGAAAAAAGGGACGCGCCGGAGTCACGTCCCTGATTCTTTAAGGCATCATAGCACACTCCCCCACACAACGCCAGCTATCCGGCGGTGGCTTCAACAGTCAGGTTCTTGCATCGTCCAATCGAAAAGGGTTGAAATCGGTGTCGCGGTCGAAGTAGTCCTCGTTCTCAGCCCGTTTGAGACGGTTGACGATAACATAGGTCAGGGGGGTGAAGCCAACCTCGATCGCGACCTTAAAGATGTAATTGGCAACGATGAGGCCAGGCACGATCGACCAGGGGAAGACACCCAACAGAGCCGCGATGAGCACGAACAACACCGTATCGACGCCCTCCCCAACCACGGTTGAGCCGATGGTGCGCGCCCACAGCCAGCGTCCTCCTGTGCGGATTTTCATCTTCGCCAGCACGAACGAATTACTGAACTCGCCGGCGAAATAGGCAACCAGGCTGGCCACGATGATGGCGCCGGTGCTGACCCCGCCCAAAATACCCTCATACGCCGACTGGCCAAAAGCGGCCGGGTCGGCAGGCTGCGTCAAACCGGGATTGTCGGCAGCCATGCCCTCATAGACGAACTGGCCCCAGGCCGGGTCGCCGGGCAACCAGGAGAGCGACCAGAAGGTAAGCGACATGAGCAAGGCGCATCCAAAGCCCACCCAGATGACGCGCCGGCTGCGTGCATAGCCATAGACCTCGGTCAGCGTGTCGCCGAAGATGTAGGCCAGGGGAAAAAGCAAGGTGCCGCCATCGAATGCCAGGCGCAGCCCGGCAATCGCGATGCCCAGGTCGATAAGCTTGGCCGAGCTGGCGATGTTGCTCAACAGCAGCACGGTCACGAACAGGGCCATGATCAGGCTGAAATAGCGATAGGGGCGGTGCATGGGTTATGGATTACTGGGAATTGGGTTTTCGTCGGTTCAAACACACTCTGCGGACCGCAGTCAGATCAAGTGAAAAGGGCGCGGAAGAAGGCTCGGATGGCCAGTAAGAGTCGTGTGAACAGGCGGGGACGGGGCAAAGGGTCGGGCGGGGACGGCGGGGTGGGCGCAGGGCCGGCGCGGTCCAGACGAACGCCATCGATCTGTCCTGTGGCGTCGAAATCGATGCGGGCAAAGGTCAGGTCGCGCGCGTTGGCGTATTTCTCAGGGTGTTGAATCAGGTCCTGCCAGGTGGCGTCCGTGGCCTGCCGGAAGTCGGCCTGCCAGATCCAGGTGCCGGTGTTCAGGTAGAGTGCGCCGGAGGGCAGCACCTTTTCGACACGCGTATGGATGTGGCCGAAAAGCAAGACGCTGGCGCCTGTTTCCTTCGCCCTGGCCTCGGCAGCCATCTCCAACTGGGCCCAGTATTGTTCCTCGACGGCGCCGGCGCGCTGCACCGGCGGCAGCTCGGTCAAGGCCGCGCCCAGCTCAGCTGCCGCCGGCTCCATGCCCTGCTCGATAAGCGCCTCCTGTACCTGCTGCGTGAAGATCGCTGCATAGTCGGGATCGGTCTCCAGCCTGCGGATGAGGGCGTTCGCCGCAGTGGGGTCTTCGATCTGGCGGCGCACCGCCTCAGTGGCAGGACCGGCAACAACGGCCGGCGCGCCCGCGGCGCGGCCCAGGATGTCCGGGGCAGCCACCAGCAGAGCCCGCAAAACGCGGATTGCATAGGCCGGCTCGTAGGCAATGGCAAAGAAGATCAGGGTCGAGATAGGAAAGACGCCATCGACCCAGGGCCGCTCCCATTCCAGCTCGTTGAAAAAGTGAGTGACGAACTTCGACCCTACTGGCCGCTCGATCTGCGATGGATCATCGGGGTCCCATGGCAAATCCGGGTTGGTGAAGCGATTCACCGCCTCGGTATATGCATTCCCGTGCTCGATATAGACGCCGTTCTTCAGATAGCTGCGCCCGCCAATGGAGACCAGATCGGCATCATCCGCAGCCAGACCCAGCATTTCACGCAATCGCGCCTGCACCGAGGGATAGATCAACTCCGGGTCGTGGTTGCCAAAGAGAATCGTCAATGAACGCCGCGGTGCGCCAGAATTCAGGAAATCGCGCAAGCTGAAGAACACGCTTGGATGCCGTTCGAAGAGGATTTCCAGCCGCTGCAAGGCGGCCGCCTCCGCAGCGTAGGCATAGGCCGTGGGTGGATAGGGTCGGTCTGGCTCGAATCGGGGGACAGCGGGAATCTGCAGGAACTCGATCCAGTCGCCGTTGACCACCAATTCCATCTCGACGCCATCCCGCCCGGACTCCGCCGCCAGTGAGGCGAGCCAGGCGCCGAATTCGGCGTCGGAAATGAAATCCTCCAGCTTGTTGCCCTCGGCGCGACCACCGGCGCCAATGTGTGTATCGCTGATGACGAGGAGAGACCTACGAGGCATAGGGTATTCGTCCGGTTCTGAAGGCTCTGTAACCTGTGGCATAATGAGATACCCTAAAGGTTTTGACAACCTGTAGAGTCTTGCGATTATAGCCCAGCCCGCGGCGCCGGGCGAACTCCCCCCATCCTCCTCGTCCGAGACCTTGAATGAACAACCGTTTACGGCTGCTCCCGATTACTTTGGCGCTGCCTGTGCTCATGCTTGGCCTGGGCCTGATAGCGGCCTGCACCCAGTCTGCCCCACCCGACCCGCTGGCTCCTTACCGCCCTGCCTTCCGGGAAGAAGCCTTGCCGACCGGGTTCGATATCACATCCACCCCGCGCTATGACATCGACCTGCGGATCGACCCTGACCAGCGCCGGGTGGATGGCGTGGCCAGGCTGCGCTTTCGCAATCTTAGCGGCCGGCCGCTGAACGATCTCTATGTCCGGCTCTATCCCAATCTGCCCCAGTTGGCAGGCACGATGCAGATTACCGGCGTCTCGGTGTTGCCTGAGCATCTCGTGGCCGGTTTCGCCTACGATATCGCCAACACTGCTGCCCGCATCACGCTTCCCGAGCCTCTGCCGGCCGGCGAAGAACTGGAACTGGAGATCAACTATTGGGTCGAAGCGCCAAGCAAATCGGGTTACGTCCTCTTTGGTCAGAGCGAGGGCATCCTCAACCTGCCCTACAGCTACCCCATGCTGGCAGCGCAGACCCGCGACCCCGCCTCACCCTGGCGGCTCGACGTCCCCCCGCCCCACGGCGACATCGCCATCGCCGACCCGTCCTTCTTCTGGATGACGGCCACCGTGCCCAGCGGTGTCACTCTCGTTGCATCCGGCGTCGAGATCACAAACACCGCTGGCGTCTCGAACACCGTGCAGCACATCCTGACCGCCGGCCCCGCCCGTGAGTTCGCCATGACCCTCAGCCGGGATTACCAAAAAGAAAGCCTGGATGTGGATGGCATTCGCGTCAACAGCTATTTCTTGCCCACAGACGCCGCCGCGGGCCGCACAGCCCTGGCCCAGGGGGCGGGCGCCCTGCGCGCCTTCAATCGCCTGCTGGCGCCCTACCCCTTCACCGAATTGGATATCGTGGAGGCGCCTACCCGCTATCTGGGCATGGAGTTCCCCGGCCTGAACTTCATCGGCCTGGATACTTACCGCCAACAGACCCAGTCGCAAGAGGTTCTGGTCGCACACGAAGTCTCGCATCAGTGGTGGTACGGACTTGTCGGCTCTGACCCGTACCGCTTTCCCTGGCTGGACGAAGGGTTGGCCGAGCACAGCAGCCTGCTCTATACCGACACGATTTACGGCCAGGCTGCCGCCGACAACATGCGCAGCCTGCGTTGGCATGTACCGACGGAATGGGCCGTGAAGAATGGCTACGATGAACCGGCAGGACAGGATGTCACAGCCTTCGACGGCGCCAATTACGAGATCCTGGTCTATGCGAAATCCGCTCTCTTCTTCGACGCCCTCTACCAGGCTTTGGGCCGCGACGCTTATCTGAAAGTGCTGCAAACCTACATCGATCGCTATCGCTTCCAGACGCCCTCCCCAGCCGATTTCCTGGCTGTGGTGAAGGAAGTGGGCGGCATCGACCCAGAGCCGTTTTACCGGCAGTGGATCCTAAGCGGCCCCAAACGCGAGGCGACGCCTGCCCCATGAAGCCGGGAGCGATGCCTACCCCATGACCACCCTCGCCATCGTCGCGGATAGCGGCTGCGACCTGCCTGCCGAGGTGCTGGAAAGCCGGCGCATCAGCCAGGTTCCGCTCATCGCCCGCTTCGGCATGGACGAGTTGCTGGATACGCCGGCCACCCGGGCCGAATTCTGGCAGCGCTACGACGTCAGCCAGCCGCCGCAAACCTCCGGCCCCCCGGTGGGGGCGTGGGCTGTTGCCTTCGAGCAGGCGCTCAGCCGCGCCGACCAGGTCATTGCCATCACCGTCACCAGTAAACATAGCGGCACCTACAGCAGCGCCGTGGTCGCCAGCGCCGATTTCGGCGGCAGGGTACACGTATTCGATTCCTGGTCTGTATCCCTGGGTGAAGGCCTGTTGACCCTACACGCTGCCGATCTCAACGATGCCGGACAGCCGGCGGCAACCATTTTGGCCTCATTGGCGTCTATGCGACAGCGAATGAGGGTGTACTTTGCCCTCGATACTATCGAAGCCGTTCAGCGCGGCGGCCGGCTGTCGCCAATCATTGCCGCTATCAAACGCATGTCCTCCTTGCTTCCAATCAAACCCATCCTCCGCCTCGATGAAGGCGTTATCGTCTTCGATGGCGCTGCTCGCAGTATGCGCCGGGTTGCCCAGTCTCTGTTGGAGCGCGCCCAAAACCAGCCGGTCCTCGTGGCTGGCGTCGGCCACACCCGCCAGCATGAGCTAGCGCAAGAGACTGCCGATGCACTGGCCGCAGTCACGGGACTGCCGCGGGCGTCCATCCTGCTTGCCGAAGCCGGCCCGGCCCTGGGCGTCCACGCTGGCCCCGGCGCCCTCGGCATCGGCTTCGTTCTGGCCTGACTTCCCGGCCGGAACATCGAGCACCCAACTATGTTTTTGCGTCTATTTCTCATCCTGTCCGTCGGGGCAATACTTGCGCTGCCAGGGACAGCCCTGGCGCAGGGGGCGCAACCGCCATCCAGCCAGCTACACGCTCGGCCATCGCTTCCGCCCCCTATCGACAGCAGTCTGGCAAGCCTGATCCAGCCGTCCGCCCTTTCGGCCCAGCAGAAGGCGACGGCGCAGGCATTGGGGGTCTGGGCAGGACCGGGCGCACTCCGGCTTGTGGTCGAGGCGTCATCTTTGCCGGAGTTGCCGCCAGGCGCGGTCGTGGAGGCCAGCATGCCTGGGCTGCACCAGGTGCGCATCCCTCGCGCACAGGTCGAGGAGCTGGCAGCCTTGCCGGGCGTCCAGCGCTTGCGGCCGCCGCTCCCCCACCAGGCGGATGCGCTGAGCGAAGGGGTCTTTCGCGCTGGCGCCTTTCCCTGGCAGGCCTCGGGGTGGGATGGAGCCGGGGTGCGAGTGGCAGTGATCGATCTCGGTTTTACAGGCTGGCAGGGGCTGGTGGGCAGCGGCGAGCTACGCAATGTGACCACAGTCAACTTCCGGGGCGATGGCCTGTTCGATACGACGAACCACGGCGCGGCAGTAGCCGAAATCGTTCAGGACATGGCGCCGGGCGTTCAGATCTATCTCCTGGGCATCAGCACCGAGGTGGAACTGGCGAATGCCGTCAACTACGCTCGCAACCAGGGCGTACGCATCATCGTTCACTCGGTCAGCTGGTTCAATACCGGCCCCGGCGATGGTACCGGCGTCATCGCCGACCTGGTCCGCTCGGCCTGGCAGAACGGCATCCTGTGGGTGAACTCGGCCGGCAATCAGGCCCAGATGCACTACCGCGGCTTATTCAATCCCGGCCCCAACAATCTGCATCAATTCGCTTCTGGCGACCAGACCAACAGCGTCTTTTTGGCCGCGGGCGCCACAATCTGCGGTTATCTGAACTGGGATAGCTGGCCCACCAGCGCCGACGATTACGATCTGTATCTCTATCGTAACGGCGTGGCAGTGGCTACCAGCACCAACGAGCAGACGGGAACCCAGGCGCCCACCGAGGCGTTGTGCTATCAGGCAGCCAGCGCCGGCACCTATGATTTCGTCATCCAGCGCTACAACGGACAGGCTCGGACATTACAGCTTTTCAATACACAAGCCACGCTGGAACGCGCCACGCAGGTAGGCTCAATTGTCCAGCCAGCCGACGCTATCGAGACCCTGAGCGTTGGCGCCGCCTTCTGGAGCGAGCCTTATCTGCTGGAAGTCTTCAGCAGCCAAGGGCCGACGGCCGATGGCTGGCTCAAACCCGACCTGGTGGGTTACGATGGCGTCAGCACCAGCACCTACGGGCCTAGCAATGAACGTCCCTACCTGAACGGAGGCACAGGTTTCTTTGGCGCCTCGGCGGCCGCGCCCCATGTCGGCGGCGCGGCCGCGCTGCTGATGCAGCGCTACCCCGGCTGGCCCGCCTACCTTGTGCGCGATTTCATCGTCAGCAACGCCATCGATCTGGGCGCGACCGGCCCGGACAACGCCTTTGGCTATGGGCGGCTCTTCCTTCCTCTCAGCGCACCCACATCGACGCCCACATCGCCTCCGCCTTCTCCAACGCCCACATTGACGCCGACGCGGACGCGAACCGCTACGCCAACACCTACCCTCACACCTACCGTCACGCCGCGACCTTTCACCGCCACCCCAACCATCACGCCGACGCCATCATCTACCCCGACTGCAACGCCGTCCATGCCGTGGTTAGCCATCCGGCCCACCATCCTGGCCCCAAGCTTCCTCGGTCCACAGACCATCAGTGTGCAGTGGGGCAATCAGAACAGCGCTGGCGACCTGAGCCTGCGCCTTACCGGGCCGGTTTCCTTTGCGGGCAGCGTCAAAACTCAAGCCACCCCCTTGGGTGGGGCCAGCGGCCACTATGCCACCCTCCTGTTTACCGAGGCCAGCGCCCAGACCGGCGCTGCCTTCACCCTGACAGTCGACACACAAGACAGTTCCGCCATACAAGCTGGCGCGGTGGGCCGCAATCTGTACTTGCCGTTGTTATGGCGCACCCATTAGAGGCCAATGATTGATTTCTTGACGAATATTGCACATTGCGTATCAGTTATCAGGCATGACGGAGCTTCACACGCAATAGTCAATACGACATCCATACAACATATTGGAAAACGTGGTCTGTTTGCCATCTGCTTGTTCGCGCTCACAGTTCTGACTGCATGCAGCACGCCAACGCCGACGCCAACGGCGGCCCCGCCTACACAGGTTCCGACCGCTTTCCCGGCCACTTCTACAGCCACCCCCATCGCGACCGCAACGCCAACCGAAGCCGCATCTGCAACGCCGACGGCGACGCTTGCGCCCACCTCCACCTCGTCGCCCACACCCACGGTTTCGCCGTCTCCCGCGTCCGTCGACTCCCCTTCACCTGCCGCCGAACTACTGCGCCAGGCCGACCGCTTTGCGCACAATGGCGACCTTGGGTCCGCCATCAGCACCTATCAGGCAGCGCTGGCGGCGGAACCGAATAGCGAGCTGGCTGCTGAGGTTAGCTTCGGGCTGGGAAAGTCCTTTTGGCGTCAGGGTGAGGTCGATGCAGCCGCAGCCGAGTTCGAACGACTGAATCAGAACCCGGGCTTTCTTACCGTACATCCTGAACTGCTTTTCTGGCTCGGACGCGCTCGCAGCGCCCAGGGGTTGGCCAGCGCCGCGGCAGACGCCTTTCTCGCCTTCGCTGAGGTGCGGCCGCTGCTGGCGAGTCGCGCTCACGAATCTGCTGCCAAAGCCTACGCCGATGCACTCGACGCACAGGATGCTATCGCCAGTTACGAGCAGGCGCTGTCGCTCGCGCCTGACACGGTTTCGACCCTGCGGGTGCGCGAGGGCATAGCCGCAGTCCACTCCCTGGGCGGAAATCCAGCCGCAGCCATCGAACAGCACCAGGCGATCCTCGCCCAGGCCCGCAACCCCGGTTACCGCGCCGAAACCCTATTCCTGTTGGGGCAGGCGCAACTGGCGGCCGGGCAGACCGACACCGTCTCGAGCGACCGACTCGATCGACTCCTGCGGGACTGGCGCATCGCCGTGGCCCACCGTCGAGAGATCCACCTTGCGGTGGCCACCAGGCTCTGGGCCGCGTCCACGGT
>JACDJA010003228.1_pt1 | contig 10740 bp, 7 predicted proteins | sample 7449241 | NCBI WGS metagenome assembly JACDJA01 (sample SAMN14253289, study PRJNA609438) | sludge metagenome | isolation source: initial anaerobic sludge | collected 2018-12-20 | reverse complement strand
GGCGATGTCGCAGAAGTGGAACACCTCCATGCGCGGTGAAGTGGTGTCGCCGAGCACCGCCTGGATGTCCTTGATCATCGGCGAATGGCCGACCAGTTTGAGATTGAGCTGGTTGGCGCGCAGCGTCATCGATTCGACCACCTCCTCGAACGACAGGCCCGCCTTGGCCTGATATTTGGTGGTCATGTAATTCATGATGTCGCGGATGTTCAGCCCCATGTTGTTGAGCATGGGGAGCATCGCCTTCATCATCTGGCGCTTCTGCTCGGTGGTGGGCATCGGCGTCATCGCCCAGGGCGTGTGCTGGGCGAGCGAGCCGGTACCGCGAGGCAACACCGAGAGGATGTTCGGCGTGGGGGGCGGCACGTTCTGCAGGTAGGGATTGACCGTACGCGGTACCGGAGGCGTCTGTGCGATGGCCTGGGCGGACAGGCTGGCACCGAGGACACACAACAGGGCTGCAAGCATTCTCGACATGAGGCTCTCCGCGGACAAAGAAACAGGTGACAGGATGCGCTGGGCGCTTTTTTTCATCCGGATGATCCACTGAACGCAGGCATGCGCCGGCTCAACGGAAAGCTGGCCGCGCTCAACCCCGGCCTGCTGAATCATTCGGGTTCACCATGCAGTTTGGCTGACCTCGGTCGCCGAGGCAAGGTTCAAACAGACCAGAGGCGCGAATATTGATGCGGCTACGTGAAGTTGGCCCTGCAATCCGGGCAGCTCCTGCGTGGATCGACGCAATGCGCGCGCCCCCCAGAACACGGCCGCCCCGCGCAAACCGGCGGCGACTGGGCGGTGTGGCGCGTGTGCGCCCGCCGCCTCGTGGCTGTTCGTGCGGGTTAACGCAGGCCCTGGATGTAGGCGGACACCGCCTTCATGTCGGCGTCGGTCATCTTTTCGGCGATGGTGCGCATCATGCGTGCGGCGTCGTTGGCGCGTTCGCCGACACGGAAGGCGTTCAACTGCCCGTACACATAGTCGCTGTGCTGCCCCGCCAGACGCGGGAACTGCACCGGGATGCCCTGGCCCTGCGCGCCGTGGCAGGAGGCGCACGCCGGCACGCCGGTGCCCTGCACGCCGCCGCGGAAGATCTTCTGGCCCGCCAGCGCCAGCGCCTGGTCCTGCGCCGTCGCGGGCTTCGGCTTTTGCCCACTGAAATAGGCGGCAAGATTTTTCATGTCCTGGTCGCTCAGGCTGGCGACCATGCCGGGCATGACGGTGCCCGCGCGCGTGCCCGCCTTGAACTCGCTCAGTTGCTTGTAGAGATACTCCGCATTCGTGCCGGCCAGATTGGGGTTGGCGGCGATGGTGCTGTTGCCGTCCATGTTGTGACAGGCCGCGCAGAGCTGGGTGACGATGGGCTCGGCGGCCTTGGCATTGCCGGGAGCCGCAGCGAACGAGGCGAGGGGGGAGGCGGCGAACAGCACGGCAACCAGCGGAAGGGCGAATTTCATCGAAAGCTCCTGAGGCTTGCAAAACCTAGTAAAAAAGGTAGTTTAATTGCAAGCTCCGCTACTGCCAAGTCTGTCTGTGCTTCATCACGCCCACTTCCATACCTCGGCCGCACACCTGCGCGACCTGCCCCCCAGCCGGGGCGAAATCGCCTTTGCCGGCCGTTCCAACGCCGGCAAGTCCAGTGCGATCAACCTGCTGACGCGCAAGCACCGGCTCGCGTTCACCTCCAAGACGCCGGGGCGTACGCAGCTCATCAATTATTTCGCCCTCGCGCCGGAAATCTATCTCGTCGACCTGCCGGGCTACGGTTACGCCAAGGTGCCGCCAGCGATGAAGGCGCAGTGGGAAGCGCTGCTGTCGACCTACCTGCAGACCCGGGCGGCGCTCGCCGGGCTGGTGCTCATCATGGACGCGCGCCATCCGCTGACCGCGCTGGATCGCCAGATGCTCGACTGGTTCGCGCTGACCGGCAAGCCGGTGCACATCCTGCTGTCGAAAGCCGACAAGCTGTCGAACAGCGACCGCGCACAGACGCTGCGGCGCGTGCGCGCGGAACTCGCCGGCATGGCGCAGGTCAGCGTGCAGTTGTTTTCCAGTCTGTCGAAGCTCGGTGCCGACGAGGCCGCCGCGCACATCGAGTCCTGGTTGCAGTCGGCGGTGGCGTCGAGCGATGCGCCACCGGCCGTGGCCGGTGCGCGGGAATAAAAAGCCCCGATCAAGGGAAGGGATCGGGGCAAAAGGTGCCTTAAGGGGATTAAGGCAACCCGCTCAGGGAGGAGAAGCGGGAGACGATGCAAACCGTCTGTAAAATAGAGAGCGATTCGGCACGAGAGTTCCGTCGGCGCAAAACTTTTTTTGGAGATGACCGTGAGCCTCCCTTTGGGCCAGTTTTCCGCCCGCCGCATGCGCCGCATGCGCCGCGACGATTTTTCCCGTCGTTTGATGCGTGAGCACACACTTACGCCCAATGATCTTATATATCCAGTGTTTGTTCTGGACGGTGCAGGAAAGCGCGAGGCCGTCGGGTCCATGCCGGGGGTGGAGCGGGTCAGCCTCGACCTGCTCCTGCCCGTCGCCGAGGAATGCCTCGCGCTCGGCATCCCCGCGCTTGCGCTGTTCCCGGTGATCGATGCCACCCTGAAAACCCCCGGCGCCGAGGAGGCGGCGAACCCCGACGGTCTGGTGCCGCGCACCGTCGCCGCGCTGAAAAAACGCTTCCCGGAACTCGGCGTCATCACCGACATCGCGCTCGACCCCTACACCAGCCACGGCCAGGACGGCCTCATCGACGCCAGCGGCTATGTGCTCAACGATGAAACCGTCGCGGTGCTGGCGCGCCAGGCGGTGGCTCACGCGCAGGCCGGTGCCGACGTCGTCGCCCCCTCCGACATGATGGACGGCCGCGTCGCTGCCCTGCGCGCCGCGCTCGAAGCCGGTGGCCACATCCACACCCGCATCCTCGCCTACGCGGCAAAATACGCCTCCAGCTTCTACGGCCCCTTCCGCGACGCCGTCGGCTCCGCCGCCAACCTTGGCAAGGGCAACAAGACCACCTACCAGATGGATCCCGCCAACAGCGACGAGGCGCTGTGGGAAGTCGGCCTCGACCTCGAGGAGGGCGCCGACATGGTCATGGTCAAGCCCGGCCTGCCCTATCTCGACGTCATCCGCCGCGTCAAGGACGCCTACGGCGCGCCCACCTACGCCTATCAGGTGAGCGGCGAATACGCTATGTTGAAAGCGGCGGCACAGAATGGCTGGCTTGATGAGCGTGCGTGCGTGCTGGAGTCCTTGCTGGCGTTCAAGCGGGCGGGGGCGGACGGCGTGCTGACCTATTTTGCGCGCGATGCGGCGAGGTGGCTCGCCTCCTTATCCCGTTAAGTTTGCCTCTCCGATTGCCGTAATTCATATTACCCCGCCTCGGATCGCCGTGAGCGCGGGGCCAGGAGAGCAGATATGGCACTTGGCCTGAAAAATCTGTTCGCGAGCCGTCAGCGGAGGGCCGCGGACGATTTTGACAAGACGATCGTCAACATTCTCAGTCCTTACCGCCTGAAGGATCTGTGTCCACCGAGGTCGGACATCGTGAATGTGCGGGAGCAGCCTCTCAGCGAGCAGCTGTTCAAGATCCGTCTCGCCCAGACCGATGCGGTACGCAGCGCTGCCACGATGCTGGTGCAGAAGCGCTATGCCTGGCGCGGGTATAAGGCGGGTGAGATCAGGAAGGAACCCAATCGCATTACGCTTCTTGCCCACTTGGGCGATCAGATCGTGGGGAGCCTGAATATTGGCTATGACTCCGCGGAGGGCCTCTGTGCCGATCAGCGTTATCGCGAGGAGATCGATGCCCTGCGCGCACAGGGGCGCAATGTCGGAGAAATCACCAAGCTTGCCATCGACGAAAACACGGGCAACAAGCAAGTTTTGGCCGGCATGATCAATATCGCCTACCTTTATGGGTTGATCCACGGCGTCACCGACGCCGTGATCGAAGTGACGCCGCGCCACAGTGCTTTTTATGAGCGCATGCTCGACTTCAAGCCGATTGCCGGTGAGCGTTATTACGAAGCATCGAGCACCAACGTCGTGCTGATGCATATCAAGCTCGAACACATCACGGAACGTATCCGTGCGGTGGGCGGGAAGGGTACGGCAGTGAAGGAACGCAGCATTTATCCGTACTTTTTTGCCCCGGAGGACCAGGACGGCATCATGCGGCGTCTGCAGGGCGAGAACGGTTAGACGTGTACGACTACAAGGAAGCGTTTTCGCGCAATCTTGGCTGGGTGACACCGCAGGAACAGGAACGTCTGCGGCACGCCCGCGTGGCGGTGGCGGGCATGGGTGGCGTTGGTGGGGTGCACGTGCAGGGGGTGGCACGGCTCGGGGTTGGTGCATTGAACCTCACCGACCTCGACGAGTTTGAGATCGCCAACTTCAACCGTCAGGCCGGGGCAGCGTGCTCCACCGTTGGCCGGCCCAAAGTCGAGGTGATGCGGGATTTCGTTCTGGACGTCAACCCCGAAAACGACGTGCGTGTTTTTTCTGGTGGCCTCGACGAAAGCAACCTCGCCGCCTACCTTGACGGTGTGGATCTTCTCATCGACGGCATCGATTTTTTTGTCAACCGGTTGCGACCGCCGCTCTATCGCGCGGCGCGCGAGCGCGGCATTCCCGTCGTGTGCGCAGCCCCGTTGGGGGCGGGGGCTTCGGTCATCTGCTTCAAGCCGGCCGGGATGAGTTTTGACGAGTATTTCGGCTTCGAAGGCTGCGACGACATCACCATGGCGGTGCGCTTTCTGGTTGGCATGTCCCCGCGCCTGCCGCAACGCCATTACCTGGCCTATCCAGAGATCGTTGATTTCGTGAACCGCCGCGTGCCCTCTCTTGGCATGGCCTGCCAGATCGCCGCGGGCATGGCCGTCACCGCGGCCATGAAGCTGTTGCTCGGACGCGGCGGCGTGGACGGCGCACCGACGAGCTACCAGTATGACGCTTACCTGGGGCGTCACTACCGCAGTTGGCGGCCAGGGGGCAATCGTCATCCGCTCAACCGCCTGGGCATCGCGATTGCAAAGCACAAGCTGGGGCTTTGAGCCCGGCGGGGCCGGGCTGCGCACGCGCCGCGTGTGCAACCGTACTTGCCCCTTTGATTGCCGAGCGGCACCGCGTCAGACGCTTGCGGACAGGCGGATCCGTCCATGCCCCGCGCGTAAGGGGCTCGTGTCGTGCGGGGCTCCTGACGATGTTCAGGCGCGACTTTTCGGCGGGTGCGTGGCGCAAGCTCCAGATAGGTTGCAACGGTACACCTCGTAGCCGGACCTCCCGGCAATACCGACCCCGGACACCCAGTATCTCGTGCTGAGGCAAGGGGGTTTCCGTCTTTCCATTTCGTCTGACGCGTGCGCTGCCTGATGCAGGGCTGAGGGCGAACGCGTGTCGGATTTTTTTACACTTTGTGATTTTTGGCCGGCGAATGGTCTTGCGTGTAAAACAGAAAGGTCTTATAAAACAACTGTGTATGCTTGAATTTCAGAATCTGGCATGGGCGTTGCTTATTCTTTCTCGCAAGGACTGCAGACACGGGGAACGCGAACGTCGCGTTTCATTTGATAGTTGAGATATAGGAGCATGAGATGAAATACTTGATCAAATCTCTGGCACTGGGTGTGGCCCTGGCGGCCGGTTCCGGGAGTGCCGCGGCGGTAAGCGTGGGGGGGGTGGTTTGGGATCAGACCAGCATTTTCGACTTCAGCGCCACCGACACGATGATCGAAATGGGCGCGTTTGCTCCCGGCGACGTTCTCAATGGCTATGCCAAGATTACGGCCATGAACGGTGAGACGAACCAGAGCATATTCTGTCCGGGCTGTGAGGTGACTTACGTCTTCAACGGCTACACCGTTACCTCGTATGATATTCCCACGAACACGCTGGTGTTCTCGGGCGGCATCATCAATGTCTATGTCGACAATACCCCTGACTACAATTCCGCGCTGCAAAGCAAGGCAGCCGACGGTGTGTTGTTCCTGAGTCTGACGGGCGCATTCCACTACGATACTGCAACGGGTCTGGCGGGCACCCTGTTTTCCGATCCGGTTCCGGCTTCCACGGGGGTTGCGGGTGATGGACGCGGCTTCCTCAACGTGACCGGCGGCCTGGCGGCGACCTACTTCGACACCAACACGTTTGCGATCGATACGGATGGCAACAGCATCGCTGACGACTATGCCGACTTCCAGTTCACCTCGTCGTTCCAGCTGATTCCGGGAGGGGCTTTTACTTCGGACAACGGGCTTATTTATAATTTGTACGGATCGAACGAAATTCAGGGCAAGACCAGTGTTCCTGAACCCGGCTCGCTTGCCCTGCTGGGTATCGGCCTTGCGGGTCTTGGCATGAGCGTTCGCCGTCGCAAGACTGCTTGATTGATCGCCTGTAGCATAGGCCGCGGTATCGCAGCGGCCGCATTTTAAGCAGAGCCCCCACAAAGTGGGGGCTCTGCTTTCTTCGTTCTCTTCTCGTTGACAGGCGTTTCGAGAGCCGCACGGTCAAGTCGGTGTCTGCGCATCCACTGCGGGTGTCGAATGTCCATTCGGCGTGCCACGTTGTGACCCGTCAAGCACGCCCAACGGCAGGTCTCGGCGCAAGCGCTCACGCGCGAGCCGGTGCTCGTGGCGAAGCTGGGGCAACGTGAATTCAGAGTCGTTGAAGCTGGGCTCGAGCCGCCGCCGCCTGGGAAAATGTCGGGGCCTCCTTCAGCAATGCTTCAAGTTCCTGACGCGCACGGACCTTGTCGCCCTTGCGTACCAGGGCAATCGCGCGGTGGTAGCGTATGTCGGGGTTGCCGGGCATCCCGGCGAGCGCCCGTTCGATGAGCTGCAGTCCACGGCCGGCGTCTCCTTGCTCGACGAGGATCCAGCCGAGCGTATCGAGAATGGCGGGATGCTCCGGATTGATCCTGAAAGCCTGCTCCGCAGTGGTGCGCGCGCGCTTGTCGCCCGTGCGCTGGTAGACGGTTGCGAGATTGTTCAAGGTGATTGCGTGATCGGGCTGCTGGGTCAACAGGCGTTGGTAAATTGAGGCCGCATCCTGCAGGCGTCCGATCGATTGATAGTATTCGGCAGCATAGAACTGGACCGCGAGATCTTTCGGATTGTTCGATAGCCAGTCCTTCACGCGCTGCTCGGCAGCGGGGTTGCGGGCCAGCACCAGGGCACGGTGCAGTTTGATGAAACCGTCTGAACCGGCTCCCTTCAGGACACTCTGTTCATAGGCCTTGGCGGCCAGGTCGGCCCGTTGCTGGCTCAGCAGGATGTCTCCCTCCCGTTCGAACCCGAGGGGAGATTTGGGGTGGTCGGCTTGGAGTTTTTGCGCGAGTTCGAGTGCGGGCTTGGGCTTGCCTTCCTTCATTTCCAGCTTGATCAGGGTGTCCAGGCTTGCTTCATGATCCGGCTTGATTTGCAGGGCTTTGCTCAAGCTGGCACGGGCGTCCGCGAGTCTTCCCCCTGCAATTTGTGCTGTTGCGAGTCGCAGTTGGGCATCCGGCGACCGATTGGCCAGTCTCGCCAGTTTTGTAAACGTGCTCGTTGCGCTCGGCGTGTCACCCAGCGCCAGCTGGACGGATCCAAGCATCTCGAGGGCGGCCGGACTGCCCGGATTGGCATTCAAGACTTCATTGGCGATGGGCAGTGCTTTTTGGGGTTCCCTCTTTGCGAGGAAGTGCCGTACGAGTCCGGCGCGTGGCGCGATGGCGTTGGGATGGGCCTTTGCTGCTTTCTCCAGCCAGGTGACGTAATCCTTTTCGCTTTTACCGATTGCGGCCAGCTCAGCCAGGGCCATCATTGCCGGGAGATTGCTGTTGTCCTTCGCCAGAACCCGTTCGAAACGCTTCTGTGCCACTTCCGGCTTCTTGTCACGGATATCGAGTTGCGCAAGGCTGGCCGATGCGGGAAAGAAGCCCGGATCGATTACAAGCGCCTGTTCGAGACTCCTTCGGGCATTCGCATAGTCTTTCTTGCCGATGTATGCACTGCCGCGCAAGCTGTTGGGCAGCGGGCTGTTCTTGAGCTTTTTCTCAAGACCATCGATTGCGGAGAGTGCCCTGTCGAATTCCTTCCGCTCAAGGTAGGCGGTTATCAGCAGAACATCGGCCCGATGCTGTGCGGGGTCAAGTGACGCTGCCTTGCTCAACTCGGTGATGGCCAACTGGTTCTCACCCGCAGCCAGATGCGTGAAACCGAGTTGGGTTTGAAGAAAGACATTTGTCGGATCCAGAGTCGATGCCCTTGCAAGAAACTCGGCTGCTTTGCCCGGTGAGCCCTTGATACGCCATGCTTCGGCGGCCAAAGCGAGCGCCTGAAAATCACGGGAGCCGTCGGCCAGCAGTGGGGCAAGCGTTTGCAGGGCTTGATCGGCTTGCTCCTGCTTGATCTGTGTTGCGGCGAGTACCCGACGCCCATAGGCATCTGCCGGAAACCGCGCCAGATACCGAACCAGGTGGCTTTCGGCCTGCTTGTACGAACCGAGCTCGTAGTCCGTTGCGCCTGCCAGCACAACGCTTGGCATATGGTCCGGCGTGATTTTGAAAACGTTCTGCAGGTGGTCGCGAGCATTCGGGAAATTGCCGCGCTCGAATTCGAGCATCGCCAGCAGATAACTCGAGGCAAGCGACTTGGGCGCCAGGCTGGTCAGCTTGTCGATATCCGCCTCGGCTTCCTTGACACGGCCGAGGCCCAGGTTCAGTGCGGCGCGGTTTTGCAGCGCACCGAGGTTGTTCGGCTCGGCTTTGAGAGCGGCCGAATAGGCCGAGCGCGCACCGTCCGAATTTTTGTTCAGTTGTTCCCACTCGCCGATGAATGTCCAGGTCGTCGCTTGGTGCTTGCCAATTTTGAGAGCGGCGTCCAGCAGAGACCGGGCTTTTGGCATATCCTTCTTGGCCATTGCGCACTTCGCCAACCCCCAGTAGGTGGGAGCATTGCTTGCATCGACGCCGAGCGACTCTTCAAAGAGTGCGCACGCGTCTTTCACTTGACCCTTCTTGAGCATGGCATCGGCCCGGATCTGGTAGATGCGTGCGAGATTGGGCCGCGTCGTTTGCTCGCCGGGATGAATTTCGTCGAGGATCCGCTGGTATTCCCCCATCATGAGCAGCGCCTCGCCGAGTTGGGGTTTGAGTGTTTCCGGGCTGACCCCCAGTTGTTGGGCGCGGCCAAGCTCCTTCTCCGCTTCTGCGCCCAATCCGGCCTTGAGATAAAGCTGCCCGAGCAGCAGGCGTGCCTGTGCGCTATCGGGGTTCTTTTGCACGGCGTTCTTAAGCTCGATGATGCCGCCCCGGAGATCACCTGCGTCCTCCAGGTCTTTGGCTCGCTGGATGCGTTCCTGCTCGGTAAGCCGGGATGCGCCCTCGCATCCCGTCATTGCAGGAACGGTGACGAGCATCAGGACGATGGCAAGGGCAATAGGAGGTTTCACCATGGAGTGTGCTCGGGTTTGGGGTCGGAAAGAATGATCTGACGTCAACGGGCTGCGCCTTCAAGTGTTTTTAGCAGAGTGCGGGCTTCCGCTTCCTGTGGAAAAGCCATGCCGCTTGCAAGTAGCCGTTCCAGCTCCCCCTTGGCGCGCCTGTGATCCCCGCTCTTGGCGTAGGCGGCGGCAAGGTGCCACTGGATTTCCGCCGCATCGGGCTTCTTGGACAGCGCCTGCTGCAGGAGCTTGAGGCCGCGTGCGGTCTGCCCCTTCTGCACCAGGATCCAGCCGAGGGTGTCCATCACCGACGAATTGTCGGGCGAGAGTTTGAACGCCTGCTCGGCGTAGCTCAGCGCGCGCGGATCGCGCGCTTCGTGGAGTGCCCACGCGAGGTTGTTGAGGACGACGAGGCTGCCCGGGTGGTTCTGGTTGACCACGAGATACTGTTCGGCGGCGGCCTTGTACTGCTTGCGGTTCAGCAGCAGGCTGGCCAGTGCGAGGCGGGTTTCGGCGTCTTGCGGGTGACTCGCCAGCCAGGCGGTGACGCGCTTGTCCCCTTCTTCGGCGCGTCCGAGGCGGACGAGTGCCTGGTGCTGCCGCAGCAGCAGCGCCCCGGAGGGTTCGAGAACGTGCGCGCGTTCGTAGGCCGCGAGCGCCGCGTCGAACTGCTTCTGCACCATGGCGGTGTCGCCTTCCAGCAAAGGACCGGCGGAGGACTTGGGTTTTTGCTGCTGGACCTGTCGCGCGAGTTTGAGCGCATCGTCGTAGCGGTTGGCCTGAAGGTCGAGGCGGCCGAGCAGCATCTGCGCTTCCAGGAGATCGGGTTGGGCGCGCAAGGCGTCCTGCAGTGATTTGCGCGCCTCGGCGAACTGCTGGGTGCTTGCCTGCACCGCCGCCAGGCGGGTCAATGGCACCGCCGGCCTGGGCGAGCGCTCCACCAGTTTGCGGTAGGTGCCCTGCGCGTTGGTGGTGTCGCCCGTGGCGAGTTGCGCGGCGGCGAGCGTTTCCAGGGCAACGGGGTGGTCGGGGTGGGTGTTGGCGGCGTCGCGCGCCGTTGTCAGCGCCTGGGCGGTGTCGCCGCGGGCGAGCTGGCGGCGAGCGAGGACGACGCGGGGTTCGAGCGCCTGTGGATGAGCCTTGATCGCCTTTTCCAGCCAGGCGAGGTGGTTCTTGTCGTCCTTGTTGCGCAGGGCGAGATCGGCCAGCGCGAGCATGGCATTGAGATGCCCGGGGTCGGCCTTGAGGATGCCCTCGAAGCGCTGGCGCGCGGCGTCGGGTTGCTTGTCGATGAGATCGAGCTGGGCGAGGTTGGCG
>JACDJA010003226.1_pt1 | contig 10744 bp, 16 predicted proteins | sample 7449241 | NCBI WGS metagenome assembly JACDJA01 (sample SAMN14253289, study PRJNA609438) | sludge metagenome | isolation source: initial anaerobic sludge | collected 2018-12-20 | reverse complement strand
TAGAGAAGTCTAGAATATCATTAATTAGTCGCAGTAGCGAGCCTGATGAGTTTTGTATAATAGTTAAATACTCTAGCTGCTTCTCATTTAAAGACCCTTCTTCTAGCAGTAAGTCTATGTAAGGAATCATTCCATTTAGCGGTGTTCGTATCTCGTGACTCATAGTTGCTAAAAAATTCCCCTGAGATTTAGCTTCTCCCTCTATCTTCTCTTTCTCTTTTTGAATAAGGCTTAATTTTTTGCTTACATCTTTGTTATATTGCTCATAGTTTTTTATCTTAAGAACTAGATATTCGTATATCATTTTCTCGTTGAAGGGGTGTAATATAAAGCCATGTGGTAAACATTTATATAGTGAATTATCAATAATACTTGTAACTAGAAACTGCTTAACTAAATCCCCCTCACTTCTATATTGTGCTATCTCTTCAATATAGCTCTCATCAAAAAACAATAGGGCAATCTTTTTAGATTTAGGGATATCTTTTAGTGCTTCTATAGCAATAAGCTCTTTAAAAAAATCCCTATGCTCAAGCACTCCTTTAAAGTCTATAAGTTCTTTACTTGAGCCTAAGAAATAAGCACTATATCTTCGCAAATCACTTAGACTCATCTCTTTCCTTTCTTACTTCATTAACAATATATTCAAGAGCTTTTGGTGCTTCTACTGGATGCTTCTGCACAAAAAGTATATCCCCCTGAAAAAGAACTTGCGACTTTAATAGCAGAGAGTCGTCTGAAGTCAATAAAACGCAAATAACCTTATCATTCTTCTCTTTAAGCTCAGTTAGAAAATCAAATCCACTCGTACTATTAAGACCTAGGTTGTGGTCGCATATAACAATATCAAACACTTCAGCAAACCTATCAAACTCGGCATATATCTCCTTTAGGTGGCTAAACTTAATAATGCTATCTTCTGGAGTTACTATCTTTTTTAGCACTATCTCATTAAGCAGTAGTGTTGTACTATTGTCATCTATTATTGCTATTTTCATTTTGGTTTCCTTTTTTAAGTAATTTTTGGTAGTTTTTTTGTAGTTTGTGACTGTAGTTTTGGTTGTGCTTAGGGGTAAGAGAGTGATAAGATGCAAGAACACCCCAGTCCCAGCGATTGTTATTAATAGCGATTTTATCCTCTATTACCGCACAGGCATTTCTCTTAGCTAAGACTTTATCAAAATAACTATGTAGCTGAAATTTATAACTCTTATAGTTAACTTGAAAAAGCCCTAGATCGATATTGTGGATATTATTTTTAATAAGCAATTCAGTAGCTTGAATACAGTTGCCAAGACTTAAGCAATCAAAGAGATGGGGGTCCTTAGTAGCCTTTACATTACCAGGTCTGAGCCTAGAGAAAGTCTCTAGGTCACTCTTGGAGTTAAGGCGAATATAGTAAGGGTATCCCTCTGCATTCTCTGTTACTCTAACTGTCTCTAGCAGTATATCTGGTATCCTACAGCTAGATGCATCTAGTGGTAACCAAAGCATAAGGAGTATTGTGAATTTATTTCTCAACATCGAATGCTTTAATTACTAGCTTTTTATTATTTATTGTGTAATAAAAAGTGATTCTAGCCTTTTTCTCGTCGATAACAGTATTACCCGTTAGAGATTTTAATAGTCCCTCTACTGTAAAGCTATTATGTTTGTAGTTAGGCACCGTTTTAAGGTAGTAGAATGCTTGAAAAATATTATCTTTCTTGATTCTTCCAGCCTCTTCTATAAGATACTCTTTAATCTTTTGTATATCGTCAGGATCAGAGCTAAAATAGCCTTGAATGCTGTCAAATGTGCGGTTGACATTAGACGGTGATATTGTTAATAGAGCATTGCTAAGATGTACTCCTATCTGCTCATAGTAACTGTAACTGAAATTATCACCGACATTCTCAAATTCACTTGAGACATACGGAGGTGTAATTATTATCTTAGAGTTATTGCTAGCTTGATAGTTTACAATCGCTAATATTGCAATTGCAATAGTTAGCACAAATGAGTAAATTTTAAATAGATTAAGCTGAGCTAGAGCCTTGTTGTATTCGCCAAAAAACCGCACCTATGCTCCCTCTTTTTCTACTTTAGTTGCCTCTTTGTCTTTTTTTGAAAACAAAGAGACACTAGCAAATATCGCAAATATTGCGAATATACCTGTAATAGGATTTTGTATGCTTTGTGAAAAGACTAATCCAAGTACAAGATACGCTGACACAACAGTAAATATGACATATAAAACTGTCTGTCCATCCTTTGTACTAAAAGCCCTTCGCACTTCATTTAAATAGTTCTTAATCATCTTCTCTCCTAGCGAACTAGTTCTTTACACCAAGCTTCGGGCACTTTACCCTTAAGGCCATATAACCCCCAGGAGTAAGCAAGATGCTTGGTATATCCAACCTCTTTAGCACTTGTTAATTTCCCAGATAGTTTTAAGAAAATAACACCCAAGAGTGTAAAAATGAAAGGATGGTCTGCAATTAGTCCAAAGGATATAAAAAACAACACTTTGAGAAATTCGCTTAAATCCCACCACAATATTTGTGGCTCAGCATTTAAAAATCTTGGGATGTATCTCTTTTCCATCTATAACCCTAGCAGCTCAGAAGCACTTGCTTTGATGTAGCTAATAGCATCCATACTAGCAGATGGATCACTCATAAGAGCTGAGTATTTTGAATCTACAATATCTGGAATTGTTCCTATACTTAATCCAACCAACATCATAAAAATTCCGCCTAAGACTTGACCGCCTTTAAATAGGATTATCGTAAAACCTAGAAAAGCAACTGCGATAATCTTACCCCAGGTCCCTTTTAGAGCATCCGCGATATCCGTGTACCAGCTTGCTACTTCGCTTCCACCTGTACCAGCATAGAGTGCTGCACCAAATAGAGCAAATATTGCCAACATTTTTAAGAGCGTGTTTTTTTTCATCATTTTCCTTTAAAATAAATTTCAAATTTTAGTAACGCCTGTGTATCTTTTTTATTCTCTTTTCAATGGCACCCCCTTATTGAGTTTATTCTAGTACTAATATATACACAAAGTATTAGTTTTGTTACAAATATGTTAATGAAATGCGAATATATGTAAAAAGTGTTACTATTTTTGAGTAGAAAGAGGAGAAATAGCAATAAGCTCATGAAGCTTAGAAGCTGTCAGTTTTTTCACAAAAAAAACAAACTCACTCAGTTAATAAATTAATAAATTAATATATTAATAAATTAGGTCATGTGAATAAGTGCCTCAAAGCTCGATGAAATAGGAATTTGACTCTTAAAATTTTAGACTTTCGCGGGACTAATTTAGACTTTCGCGGGACTAATTTAGACTTTCGCGGGACTAATTTAGACTTTCGCGGGACTAATTTAGACTTTCGCGGGACTAATTTAGACTTTCGCGGGACTAATTTGATTTTTATTCACAAAGCGATTTTTTAATGTGATTGAAAAAGTGAATAAGTTAGATGATTAGCATTGGTAAAAGCCCTATTTGACGGAGTATTAATGCCCTAGAATTTGTACTGTATTGATAGTAAAATGGTGGCTATTTCTTCTATGGAGGAGCTTGAGGCTACAGGGGTTGCCTGAGAACTTGAAAAGAGATTGTTTTCTCTTTTTTGTAAATCTTGTACTCAAACTCAATAAGTTTATTTATTTCTGGAGCAAATTTATTTATAAATTTAACAATATAAGAGAATGGTTGTTTTTCATCTACTTGAAAGTACTCCTGCAACTCTTTAAGATTAAAAGAAAAAGCCGTATCTTTAAACTCTGCTTGCTTTATGAGTTGATATAGTTTTATTGCATACTTGCTTTTAAGCTCAAAAGACGATGGGAGAGAAACCTTTGTATAGTTTCCTACCTGCACATTAAAAGCCGCGGTCGATATCTTTAAGAATAAGTCATTAAACTCAATCTCAAACACATCTTCTCTTTTGTCAATGTTTTTTGCCTCTATGCTCTTATCAAACACCTTAATAGAGTTTATTAGCCTAAGCACTACTGCTTTGTATTTTTTTCCATCAGTGTCAGTAAAATTTCGCAGGATAGTAGATGTATCACTGATTTTCCTTAGACTCTGTAAAATAAGCTCATTGGAATTCTTCCCACTTCCTATAATATCTTTAAACCTACTCGCCTTAACAAGTATCTTCCTGTTTATAACCTGTTCGTAATTAAAAAGTGTAAGCTCTCCACCATGCACTACTAGCTCATTTTGAAGTAGGTTAATTAAAAAATCAACAATCTTAAGATCCAGTGTCTCTAGATCACTATTCCAGCTAGAGAGAATAAGAGGGTTTTGTTTCATAATTGTTAGTTCTTTTTGTCTCATTTTATCATATCTCTCTTCCTTTTAAGTATAAGCACTCTTTCACTCGGGTATATAATCCTAAGTGCTTCGATTAGAGGTTTTGCTACTAGCTGTGAGACATATATTTTTACCCTTTTGCCATAGGCTCTATTGACATCAAATATCTCTACATCCCTTAGGATTTGCTCAACTTTTATTATCTCAACATTTAGATGTTTCATGTTGGCGGTTATGCTATTATGCTTAGTAGAGTAAGCATGTATTACAACATATATGGTAGAGCCTGTTGTGATACTGCCGATATCTGGTGTAGGGATATTTTGGAATGGTAAAAGCATAGAGATGCTACCGCTGGTGCAAATAAAGCCATTGCTATTTTTACCGACAATATTCACTTTAATAGCTTTTTTACTTCTGAGCAGATACTTAGCCTGGGCTAACTGTATTGACTGACTAGTGTTTAACAAAGAGGCTTCTAGTCTTTTAGTTAGCTTCTTGAGGGTTGATTCTGTAAGGTTTATCTTTTTTTGTGTTACATGCCTAAGCAAAAAGACTTCTCCAGCCTCTTCTCTTATCGCAATAGGAGAATCAAAAACTCCCTCTGCTACATTAACCAAGATGTCTATAATATCAACAGCCTCTAGATTGTATCGGTCTGTTAGTTGATCTACTGCATCATGAAAGACAGATATCTTCAATTAATTTCCTCGCCGCTCTAAGTCTTCTGTAGTCTGTTCCTACAATCCTCTTCCCTGAGAGTTTCTTATTGATGATTGCAACCAGATCCTCTCTATCTTGTGCTATTAGCTCTTCTATTAGAACATCAAGTCTCAAGTCTATATCTGCTCCTGAGTCTGCACTTATTAAATGCAGGGCATTTTTACTAATACTCTCACTCTCTCTATTTAGTGTATCGGCTTGTCTTTTTAAGTTTGTTCTGATTTTTCCACAGAGTGAAGGAGAGGGCATTAATTTGGGGTTTCTTTTGTATTCTAAGAAGATAATGTAAGTGATAGTAGAGAGGAGTCCATCTTTGTTACTGTATTTGCATAGCAGTTTATAGACAAACCCCGCCATATATTTCTTGTCTTTTTTTTCCCAATGAGGAATAAAATCAAACTCGGAATATGATATAGGAACATTAGCACTCATTTACTTCCTTTTGTTAATAGATAAAGACCCTGCTGTTGCATCCTATAGGACTAACACTCCATTTAGGAAAAATAAATAAAAATTATTCTATAATAGACCAAAAGCAGGAATAGGTATATAGAATATTATCATTAGGTTAATAGTTATCATAATAATAGTATCTATATGCTTACATATAAATTAAATACAACTAACTATATATAGATGTGTAATTAGTTATTAATAGGATTGATATATGTCGGAAGTATTAACAAAGAGCTATATTCATAAAGTTATTGAGAGATTAAAGTTACTAACGAATGTTGAAAATGACAGACAATTAGCATTAAAGCTAGGTATGTTTCAGTCTTCCCTAATAGGGATGCTAAAAAGAGGAGGTTTGCCATACGATAGAATAGTTTCTTTAGCTATCACAGACAAGATAGATTTAAACTCCGCTTTTTTGCTTAAAGAGGTAGATCAATTAGAGCTCTCAAGAGCTATAAAAAGCAAAGATATTGTAGATGATAGTTTGATGTCAAATATAGGTCTCCTTAAAAAAGACAAGGAATTTTTACGGCTTCCTATACCAAAAGCACAAGAGAGCCTTCAAATACACATGGATGGCTCTACTATCTATGTAGTCGATACAAACGATATTAATATTGTTAATGGCTCCGTCTATTTAATAAGTATAAACGGTGTATTTATACCTACGACTATATCGATAGACTTTAGTGGTAACTACCTGCTAAAAAGTGAAAACAATAGTGATAAGTTATCAAAAGATGAATTTAGTAGCATTGAGATAATAGGTAAGATTAAGTGCAAATATACTAAAGAAGTATTTCATTAGCATATATAGTTATTGACAACGAACTGTAACCGCCTTGAAGTTATAGTGAAGATGTGTTTAAGATATATTGAAGATATAATAAAATTATAATGATTTAGCAATAAATACATACTGAGAGCAAAAGATGCTCTCAAAAAAACGCGACTTAGTATTTTATCTTTTTTTATTTTGAGCTAGAGTAGTTGTATTTGTATCAAAGTTTGTCCTACGATAACAATAGTTAAAATTAACACTACTTCCATCTTGGCTCCTTGGTAAAGATTTTACCCTCCAAAAGCTCCTTTAGAAGCTCTAGCTGAAGGGTTGATTTTTTAGCATTCATAACTAAAACAAGTCATACAAAAAGCTATCTTCAAGCTTTTTCTGTGGTAGAAGTGCTTGTTTAGAAGCAGCAGCAGGACCCGTTAGAACATAATAATTAAGATGTATCAGTAGCTCAGAGTCTGGCAAATCTGAGTGTGTTTGTCTATGTTCTGTGTGAACGATGATAGATATGATTTTATTGTTTTTATCAAACTCTATATATGCTGGTGAAGCCATCATGTCGTATCGAACACCATTTGTTTCGGCTGGAAGGATATTTGTATTTCCATAGAGTATAGGTATGTTTATGTCACCCTTATAAGCTTTCACATGATTGCCTCTTTTTTTGGCAACATCTAAAAATATCTGAACCGCTCTAGTACTCTCAACCCTTGAAACATATAGGTTAGCATACATCGAAGATGTGATGCCATCTCTTATAGCCACAAAGCGATACAGATTAAGATCGATAATATTATTTTTAATCTTTCTGATATCAGTAGGTCTGTTTTCTAAGACATCGTTTGCACCCTTATCGTTTCTGTTTGCTTTCTCGTCCCAAAGTACAGCATAAGCATCTAGCATCTCTTTATCTTGGAAGTGATGTTTAGCTGCATACTGATACATCTCCTCTTTGTTGTTTGGTATTCCAGCCAAAGCATTCATCTGTGCACACCCACTAAAAAGTACAGCTACTAGTGTGGCTGCTGCTACTGTTGTTGATTTTACTATTTTCATTATTTGTCCTCTCTTGTAATACTAAGCCCATTCGCTCAGTTCTAGTTTTTTTGATGCCTTAGTAGCAGTAGGTGTCTTTTCGACCGCCTGCTCTGGCTCTTTGGTTTCCAGTTCTCGTAGAAACAACTCTGCCCCTTTGGTTTTTCCAAAGTTTTTTATCGCCTGGTTAACAAAAACAGATTTCATGTTTTTGCTTATGAGCCTCTGCAATATAGCATCAGCTTCTTCATCCACTGAAACCTGCAATTTAATTTTAGCCATTATAATACCCCCTTACATTTGCAAACTCAAATGGTTCACTTGAGAAAACAACATTTTTAGGCAATATTTGTGAATATTCGTGAATTATGTATGCACCTCCTCCGCTAATTATTACTCTCTTAGCAATCTTTAAAATATTACCGTATTTGGCTTTTAATAAGTTAAAAAAGCTTTCAATATAGCCCTCTACAACCTCTGAAACAAGATTAGCCAAATCCTTCTCAACCCCAGAAATAGTGATTGTTTTATTTTTCAAAATGTCGGCAATCTCTATCTCGCTAAAATTTACATCGTACCTTTTATTAAGGATTGTTTGTAGCTCAGTTGTAATTTGATTAACCCCCTTATCATCCGCACTTGACTCAGCTCTACTTGCTTTACCATCTTTAAAGACTATAATGTCGTTTGTTCTGTAGCCTATATCTACTACAACATCGTACCCTTTCTCCACTACACCATTCTCTTCACAATAATCCTGCCATACTCCTTGCCCTTGTGCAAAAAGCTTTACATTAAAAGCATAAGCTTTATCATTCACATAAAAAGTAGAGAGTCGTTTGTGAAACTCCTCTCGTCTATTTGCACTTTGTGTATCAAATACAGCTGCTTTTTCTAGATCGTAAAGACTAAGTCCTGTTTTGATGGTTATCTTTTCACTATCCTTAGTCTCTTTTATTCCTGCTAATCTTAATGCTTCTACGACTAATACAGGAGAGTATTTATATAGAAACTCATAATCTCGAGTTAGTAGGGGATTTCTTGTAGCATCTTCACCTACATAAAATTTCTTACCCTCAAAGCTAAGAGTAGGAGTTTCAACCATTTGTGTTTTTGCTATCTCAACCGCAGTTGGAAATTTAAACTCCTTCTCTGCGGTTTTGACTTTTGTGAAGCCATATCCTATATCTATAGATATTTCCATATCTTTATCCTTTACTGATTGTTTATTACTACTTCATTAATGTAGAAATATAAATGTATTGTAACGATATATTTCTTAAATGTGAATTAATTATAGTTTAAGTAACTGTTTAATATACTTTCACTACAAACATATTGCTCATTTGGTTATATTTAAATGATAATATAATGCTAAGATATTTATATAGTAGTAAGTAAAAAAGGATAAAATATGAGAAGCTCTAAACAAGATAAATACAAAGACTACTATCTATTAGGTCAAAGGGGGTTAGCAGAGGGGCTAATTAAAGACATCGTTGCTTTGCGAGATACAAAAGAGATGCACCCTGCTGATATCTTGCAAGTAATCATCTTTAAACTCGATGAGATTAGGAAGTATAGAAACACTCTACGAAAGGATGAAAATTGAGTCAAAATATTAAGCAAAAAAGGCTCTCCGAACAAGAGAGATTTTATTTTAATCAGATTTTAGACGAGTTTGAGATATCGGCAAATGCTCTGCAAGCGAAAAAATGTCTCTATTCTCAGAGTTACCAAGATATCTATAGGGAGTTTGTTGCCAATAGAGATATCGTCCTCTCATTGCAAAACAGTTTCGCTATATATACAGGTAAGGATATCAAACATCACTTCAAGACTCCTGCTTCTGCTTATGGCTTTTTATTGACTCTATATTCACAGAGTGTCGATAGACCAATTAGAAGAACATTCGCAGAGACCTGTAAGAGGATAAATATATACTTGTTGCCAAGTATAAAATGAATCTTGCTACTCATCATTTAGTAAATTATCTACAAATTCACTCCAGTACTCCATCATAGGTCTGAGCTGATCCATATGATCACTTAAGTGAGAGTATGCCCTAACTGTTCTATTCCCCTCATGATGGTCTAAAATTCTCTCTTTTGCCTCAAAGCTAAATCTATTTTGTACATCCATTGTTTCAATAAGACTCCTAAAGGTACCTCTAAAGCCATGAAGCCTCTGATATGTTCCTTTTTCTTTATTGTTGTAGCCAAGTCTTTGTAGAACTCTACTTGGACTCTCTCTGCTTATAGGGCTTTGTAGATCTGCCCCAAGGAAAACCCACTCTTTTTCAAAGCTAAATGGTTCTTGATCTTTTAGTATCTCTATAACTGAGTCAGTAAGAGGGGCTTTAAATGGCGGTAGATTCTTATCTTTAATTTTCATAAGGTGGCGGGGTATTATAATTTGCTTTTTCTCAAAATCTACATGTTCCCACTTGAGTTCGCATAAGTTTTCCGCCCTTAATGGTAGATGCAGAACAAACCTTAGTGCATTCCTTATAGAGTGCATACCATGGTAAGCATCTATATCTCTAACCAACTCTCTTAAAATATCTATATCTACTATTTTAGAATAGTGCTGAGTCTCTTTTTTAGCTACATAGTACTGTTTTTCATCTAGTGCATTACTAAATATATTGGTATCGATATATTCTTTAAAAAAAGCATAGTTAAAAAGAGACCTAATATATATAAAGATACGCTCCGCAACCTCTATGCTTTGCTTCTCTTTGGTTTTTATAATTTTTAAAATATCATCTTTATTAACATCTTTGATGTTTTTCTTACCGATTAACGGAAATACATTATTTTCAAACATTCTGGTTTTATGTATAACGGTTATCTCTTTAAGAGCATTTGCTCTTTTATCATGCTCAAGCCATTCATAAGCAATGTTGCTAAATGTATTATCTGCTAACCTCTCTTCTTCTTTAGTTTTAGAGTTGTAGTATTCAACAGGGTCTATATCTCTATCCATTAAATCCAAACACTCATCTCTTTTCTCTCTTGCTTCTTTGAGCGATATAGCTGGGTAGTATCCAAGAAGCACTTTAAATCTCTTTTTTTTAAAAGTAGATCTAAAATACCAAAGTTTTCTAGATTTAGGTGTTATTTTAAGATATAACCCATAGCCATCACTTATATAATATTCTTTATTTTTTACAACTGCCTGTTTGCAGGTTTTATCTGTTAGCATTTTAACACCTCTCAAGTAAAGTGGTACTCTAAATATTATTTTTTGGTACTCTCAAATAAATAGTACCGATTAGAGTACCGTTTTTTGTATAATTGGCATTGTACCATATTGTACTCTCTTGTGGGATAAATCTATTCAAAGCTCTAAGATAAGGGGGTTGCTTGGGTTGTCTTGGGTTGTATGATAGTGCAAAATGGTACCAGTGGACGGACT
>JACDJA010003225.1_pt1 | contig 10745 bp, 7 predicted proteins | sample 7449241 | NCBI WGS metagenome assembly JACDJA01 (sample SAMN14253289, study PRJNA609438) | sludge metagenome | isolation source: initial anaerobic sludge | collected 2018-12-20 | reverse complement strand
TTGAATACAAGACGGAGGACGAAGTATTTATGGAAAAACTCTTAAAATACAAATCGGGGTTTAACTCCAGTGAGGGTGTATCTGAAAGTTTTGGATACTATCCAATAATATTTGTAAAGGATAGGGCTTTCTCTGGTTTTAACGACTTAGTAGAGGATTCTATAGAAAGTATTGTGGAGTGGGATTAAAATCTGTGATATAATGTACAGTCTATGTTAAGAAAGGTGTTAATAGATTTTAATGCCCTGTGTAGGTTACCTCTAGTGTGCTTATCCGTAGTCTTTTTATTTTTTATTTATATATAAATGGAGAACAAACTTTTTGTTGGAAACCTCTCATGGGGTACAACAGATCAGTCTTTGTTAGAACTCTTCTCTGAAGTAGGAGAAGTTGTTGAGGCAAAGGTTATAGTAGACAAGTTCAAGAACAGATCCAAAGGATTTGGTTTTGTAACAATGGCTACTGAAGAGTTAGCACAAGCAGCTATCGACCAATTAAATGGTAAAGAGGTTGATGGAAGAGCTATCAATGTCTCTGTTGCTAGACCTCCTAAGGAGTACAGTGATAGAGGAGATAGAGGTGGTCGTAGAGACGACTTCTACAGATAATCAGTATTCAATATATTGAAATCGATAAGAGCTGAGTTTAAATACTCAGCTCTTTTATTTTATCCCTAAGTTCTCCTGCCTTCTCAAACTGCAAGTTATCTGCAGCCAATAGCATCTTAGCTCTTAAATCCTTAATTAAGAGTATTTTTTGTCTTTCTGTTAATTTCTCTACCTGTATATCTAGATCTTTTTTCTCCATGTTTTCCTTCTCTACCAATCTATCCCGAATAGCTTTCTTAATACCCGTTGGAGTAATTCCATTCTCTTCGTTGTATTTTCTTTGATACTCTCTTCTTCTGTTAGTTTCATCAATTGCATACTTCATACTCTCTGTAATTTTGTCTGCATACATAATAACTTTTCCGTTAATATGTCTTGCTGCTCTACCAATTGTTTGTACTAAGCTTGTTTTAGAACGCAGGAATCCCTCTTTGTCTGCATCAAGTATTAATACCAAAGAAACCTCTGGTAAATCTATACCCTCTCTAAGTAAGTTAATACCGACTAATACATCATATTCTCCAAGTCTAAGCTCTCTTAATATCTCAACTCTCTCAACAGTATCAATATCAGAGTGTAGGTATGCAACCTTTAAATCGTAATCCTTTAGATATGTTGTTAAATCTTCTGCCATTCTTTTTGTAAGGGTAGTAATTAATACTCTCTCTTTTTTCTCAATCCTCTCTCTTACCTCTTTAATTACATCATCTATTTGATTCTCAGTCTTCCTTACCTCAAGCTCAGGATCTAAAAGACCAGTAGGCCTTGTAAGCAGCTCTACAACATTCCCCCTGCTATCCCTTACCTCCCATTCATCTGGTGTAGCTGAGTAATATATTGTATTCCCTTGCTTCTTTTGAAACTCACTAAAATTAAGAGGTCTGTTGTCATATGCAGTTGGTAATCTAAAACCATGTTCGATTAGATTAGCCTTTCTCGCCCTATCACCATTGTACATACCACCTACCTGTGGAATTGTAATATGGGATTCGTCAATGAACATTAGATAGTCATCAGGAAAGTAATCTAAGAGAGTATATGGTGGCTGTCCAGATCTTCTACCATCAAAATATATTGAATAGTTCTCCATACTCTTACAATATCCAACCTCTCTCATCATCTCCATATCATATTTAGTTTTCTGTTCTAATCTTTGTGCTTCTACTTCCTTACCAATATTTCTTAAAAATGAAGTTCTCTTTTCTAAATCTTTTTCAATATTCTCTACAGCATATGCCATAGTATCAGCATCATATACCAAAGGTGTTGCAGGAAAGATATCTAAGTTGTCAACTTCAGATATTTTCTGTTTAGATATCCCCTCTATGTATGTAATACTCTCAATTTCATTACCCCAGAACTGTATACGTACAGGAAACTCCTCATATGGCATATATATCTCTACAGTATCACCTCTTACAAGAAATGTACCCGATATTAAATCTGTAGACTCTCTCTCATATCTTAAAAATGTTAACCTTTGGGCAAGTGTAGATATATCAATACTCTCTCCAACACGTATTTCCATTGCTTTGTTTTCATAGTTATCGGGACTACCAATATTGTAAATGCAAGATACTGATGCAACTACAATGGTATCTCTTCTGGTTCTAGCTGCATTCATTGCACTAAGTCTAAGTTTTTCAATCTCTTGATTTACTTCAGATTCCTTCTCTATATACAGATCTCTGGAAGGTATATATGCTTCAGGTTGATAGTAGTCGTAGTAAGAGACAAAATATTTAACAGCGTTCTCTGGGAAGAATTCTTTAAATTCTTCATACAGCTGTGCCGCTAAAGTTTTGTTGTGTGAGAGAACAAGCGTAGGCCTGTTTAACTTCTCAATTATATTAGCCATTACAAAAGTTTTACCTGATCCTGTAACACCAAGTAATACCTGTTTCTCTTTCCCCTTCTTTTCATTCTCAATTAAGGAGTCAATGGCTCTTGTTTGATCTTTGGAGGGTTTAAATTTACTTTTTAATTTGAAATCTTCTTGTATCACGGTATGATTTTAACAGAATATTGTATATCTGTGTTAAAATATTCCATATGAGTAAGAAAGTTCAATTAAATAGATTACCACAAGAGTTAGTAAACAAGATTGCTGCAGGAGAGGTTGTAGAAAGACCCTCATCTGTAGTAAAGGAATTAGTAGATAACAGTATTGATGCTAATGCAACAAGGATACAGGTAAAGATTGTTAATGGAGGTATAGATTTGATAGAGGTAAGTGACAACGGAGAGGGGATTCCTAAAGAGAATTTAGAGGGGATATTCGATTCCCATACTACTTCAAAAATATCTAGCTTTGAAGATTTGAATAGCTTACTTACAATGGGATTTAGGGGTGAAGCTTTGAGTACAATAAATTCTGTTTCTAAAGTTAAGGTCATATCAAAATATACAGAGGAAGAGATTGGAAATGAAATATCTTTTAAAGAGGGAGGTGAGAAGGTGATAAGGAGTAGTGCTAGAGAGAGTGGTACTGTAGTAAGTGTTGAGAACATTTTCGGTAATGTACCTGCTAGAAGAAAATTTCTTAAGAGTGCACAAACAGAATACAAAAAGATATTAGAAATACTAATACCTTACTTCTTAATATATCCAAATATTCATTTTGTATTGATTAAAGAGAGTAAGAAGGTCTTTGATTTGAAAGAAATACCATCTTCTAAACCAGGTAGTACAGAGAAAGCAAGAGTAGAGGAAGTGCTAAATGGAGAATTTGTAGAAAGAATGCTAAAGGTTTTCTTTGATGGTGCAGGGGTAAGTATTAAAGGATTTGTAGGACATCCTTCTGATCATCAAAAAACAGCTACCAACCAATATCTTTTCATCAACAGAAGACCAATTAGAGATAATGGAATTAGTAGGGCGGTATATCAAGGCTTTGAAAGATATATACCTCATGGAGAGAAAGTACCATATATCCTTCTTTTGGATATTAATCCCGAGTTGGTAGATGTAAATGTTCATCCTAGAAAAGAAGAAGTAAGATTTTTAAATCCTTTCAGGGTTTACTCTGCAGTACAAGAAGCAGTAAACAAAGCAGTGCACCAAGCTACTTCATACAGGGTAGAAAACAGAGAGTTCTCATTTCCTACATATTCACCCTCACAATCCAAGCAGTACGAGCCAAGAGATATCTCTTTCTCTAAGAGAGGGGTTAGCTCTGTACAAGACAGTTTGCTTTTTAGTAAGGAGGCACTTGAAGATGATTCATATATTAAAAAAGAACAAACTCTTGAGCAACACAGTCCGGAAGAGAATCAAGACCTTTCAATTAGAGATATATTTCAGGTATTTAATAAATATATTGTAATTGAATTCAATGAAGAAGTACTTTGGGTAATAGATCAGCACGCAGCAGCAGAGAGAATTACCTTTGAGAAGCTTTCTAATGCACTAGAGAGTAATATTGAGAAACAAAAATTCTTAGTACCTTTTGAAATACACCTGTCAGAGGTAGAAATATTGGGAATGGAAGAGTTAAGGGAATTTTTTAAGAAATTAGGTTTTGAATATCATATATCTGGAAAGAAGATATTAATTACTTCTTGTCCTGTAGAGTTTGTTAATGCAGATTTTAGAGCTCTCTTTCAAGAGATATTTGCTCTAACAGATGATGTAGGTAATATTTCTAACGAAGTTGAGAGATTAAAAAAAGATATGTATGCCACCATGGCTTGTCACAGCAGTGTAAGGAGTGGGCAAAAGCTTAAAAGGGAAGAGATGTTAGATATATACAAGAAGTTAATAGCTTGTGAGAATCCATACAGTTGTCCTCATGGTAGACCTGCTGTATGGAAAATGAAATTGAGTGATATTGATATGAATTTTGAAAGAACATACTAATGAAAAAGATGGGTACACTTTACTTAATACCAACTTCTTTAACTAAAAGAGTATTAAAAGATGAGCTTAAAGAGAGTGACTTAGAGATTGTAAAAAAACTCTCACACTTTATCGTAGAAACACCTAAATTAGCAAGATATTCACTCTCTGGATTAGGTATTGTGTTACAAGAATTGGATATGAGGATATTAGATGAACACAGCAAAAGAGATTCCATCTCATATCTTCTAGAACCACTTGTACAAGGCTTTGATGTAGGACTCATGAGCGATGCAGGTGTTCCTGGTATTGCAGATCCAGGCTCTTTGGTTGTTAAAGAGTGTCACAGAGTAGGCATTAAGGTTGTACCTTTGGTAGGACCATCATCTATAACCTTGGCATTAATGGCATCAGGATTAAATGGGCAAAACTTTGCATTCAACGGTTACTTACCTAGGGATCCTCAAAAAAGAAAAGTAAAGATTAAAAGGTTAGAAAGAGACTCCATTAGAAAAAATACAACACAAATATTTATAGAAGCTCCTTACAGAAACAGATCTCTTTTGAGAGACATATTAGAGGTATGTAATCCTAATACATTCCTTTGTATAGCAGTAGATATTACAGGAGAAAGAGAAAGTATACAGACTAAAAGAGTAGGCGAATGGAAAGATATTAAAAACTTAGACATTTTAGATATTCCAGCAATATATTTAATCTTAGGAGAAAGATAATGAAGAGAAGTAAAAAAACAGTATTAATATCAATACTAACTCTTTTCATATTACTAATATCTGCTTTCTTTTTAGGAAAATATATACAGCATAGAGAATATGTTACATCCTCTCCATATGATGTAATACTTTCTGATATTTCTTCTAACTCTGTTACAGTATCTTGGAAGACAGAAAAAGAAATGCCTTCATATATCCGCATTGGAGAGAGTGAGAAACTTTTGGGAGATCAAACTTTGGATACATTTCACAGAGTAGTATTAACAGGTTTAAAAGAGTACAGCAAATATTCCTTTACTATTTCCGATGGTGATAGAGAGTGGAGTAGTATACTTTTAAAAAATAGTAAAGATTTAGAAAAGCACATAGTAAAAGACTTTACTTTCTCTACTAAAAAAATATCAGAAGATATATATTTGCCTGAAGTAGAAGAAATAACTGGACTTCCGAATGAGTTAATATATGTTTCCTTAGTAAACAGCAATGGGGAGAGTAGTGATATTAAATCAATATATACAAATAGATTCGGTGGTGCTGTAGTAGATATTAAAACCTTTGAAGTTGAGGGAGAGGGATGGCAATTAAAGGATATTAAATACTTTAACAATACAGATGAAAAGCTCTCTAGTTTAAACAGTGTATTCGCTGCAGAGATTAACTGTAATCAAAATATCTCTAATCAGAGTATAGATGGATTAACAAAAGAGCAGTTTGCTGATTTAGCAAATAGGTGGGTTGCAGGTAGGGGTAAAAACTACGCATTAGAGTGTTACAACGATGTAATATATAGAGCAAAAAAAGAGGGTGTAGACCCTGCCTTTGCTCTTACCATTTGGTTAAATGAATCTGGGGCAAGCAACTATACTCACAATGCATCTTTAGTCGGATTAATTGAAGACTTTGGTATTCATGGACAAGCAAGTGCACCTCCACAAAACTTTAATGCTCAGATATCATACTTTCTTAAATTAACATACAATTACAGCTGTCCAGGATTAACATCTTGGGAAGCATGGGGAAATATGTATAGATGGGGAAGTTGTAATGAAAATGATCCAGTAAAACGACAAATAGGGATTGATTACTATAAAGGGATAGAATCAGTATATGGTTTAGTTACCAATGGTAGAAAGCTTCCATCTCAAGTGACAGGATTACCTAAGTCAGAAGAAGGAGGAGAGAATCCCGAAGAAGGAGGCTGGGGAGAGGTTTCTGGGCCACTTTGTTGTGCACTAAAAATATCTAACCAAGAGAAATTTCAAGGAGATTTCGAAAACGACGCACAAGGTAAGGCCTGTTCAGATATCTGGAAATCTGGTAGGGCAGTATATGGGGGTACATTAGAATATGCAGTTGAGATAAAAGATAAAGTAGAAGGAGCTTGCGAGGTACAGTACGAAGGAGTTTGTTGTCAATTACAAAATGATATCAAGTGGTATCCTAAACAATCATGTACAAATGTAATACCTAATATTTCTACTTCTTCTGCTTGTGCTGAGTTAGCTAAAGATGGTGCATGTTTTTTAAGAGAGGCTAAATATCAATGGCTACCAAAGAGTATAGGGAATGATTTTGTTCCAGGTATTACATCTCAAACTCAGTGTGAGGCTAGAAATAAAATATCTACCTACTATATAGAATTAAAGAAAGGTATTAATTTCGTAGGAATGGACTTTTCTCCTGCATACCAAACGGGCGCCTTACTAGCTTCTAAACTTTTTGAAAGTAGTAGCAATATTGAGCTCATCGGTAATTTTAAGGGGTATGAATGGAAAGACTTACTTAAAAAATCTGAAACTTTACCCTTCGCTGGGAAAGATTTTTACCTAGAGCAGGGTAGAGGATACTTAGTTATAGCTTCTGAAGATACAAAGATTGAAATAGATGGGTGGAGAGACTCTAATCAGAAATATACAAGCTTAGATGAAGGTTGGAACTTAGTAGGGGGTTCAGTATACGGTAAGTCATACAGAGCATCTACTTTAATCTCTGATTTAAGAAATAGTGAAATAGAGGTTGATACCGTAGCAGTTTGGTCAAACGAGTTAGGCAGATTCAATTACAGAAAGGAAGAAGTTCAAGGAGAAACATATGGAGAGGATATTAAGTTAGAAAATAGCCAAGGGATATTCTTAAAGAGGTAATGGTTGGATACTCTTTCAGGTATGGAACTTAAAAGCATGATATCCCCTATTTCGCATCTAGTGTAAAATATCATTATTAAATTAACTGTTAAGAGATATGGATTTAAAAAAATTGAAAGAGTTCATATTGGAAGCTAGTCAAAACACATATGCTTCAGAAAACCCTGACATAAAAATAAAGCAAGAAGACAACTCAACTACGATAGCCTATGAAAAAAATGATTGGAAATATCATGATAATTATTTTGGTGGAGAACCATATGGTGGAAGAGAATTTGTGTTTTTTAAAGGTAATCCACTATGGATGATGGTGGGTTGTAGAAGGGAATAATCCCGATGATGTGTAAGGCTTTAAGAAATTCTAGTATAGAGATGCCATATAGAGGACTCAGAGAGTTAGTGGACGGAGAATTTAAGTATATGGGGTTTAACTAATGGTCGGGGAGACAGGACTTGAACCTGCGGCCTCTGCGTCCCAAACGCAGCGTTCTAGCCAACTGAACTACTCCCCGAAACAACAGATTTTACCACAGTAATAAGAATATGTTAATTAATTTATTCTTAATCCTTTTAGTAGTAATCCCTCAAGGAATTGCCTGTTAAGTCTTGATACAAAGGTATTAGTAGCACTCCAATCTCCCTGTAAATCATCTGCATCCCAGAATCTAATCCTCCAGTAATATGTTGTATTGTCTGACTGAAGTGCAGTACCAGAATATACATATTCTGGAGATCTTGCACCCTCTGTGACTGATGTAGAAGTCTTTCCAGTATCCCACATTACAGTTCCAGTAAAGGAAGAGTTTGTATTTACCTCTATCTCATACGCTGTTGCACTATGACCATTTAAGTCGTTGTATATGGCTGATAAAGAAGGAGTTAATGTAAGAACATAGCCCGGATTGTTCATACCGTCGGTTTGTAAAGCAGTTGGCGCACTTGGAGCTCTTTGAACCCTAAAGTTTGCAACAGAAGACCAATCTCCTTCTGCATCTAGGTTATCCCAGAATTTTATTCGCCAATAGTAGAGATTTCCACTCTGAGTTAATCCTGTCCCTGCATATGAAATCTGTGGAGACCTTGCACCTATAGCTGTCGATGTCATAGAGGTTTTTGTACTATCCCACATACTTGTACCTGTAAAATCAGAGGCTGTGTTAACTTGTATTTGATAGTAAGCTCCCGTTTGTCCAGTATTGGAATCTTGGAAGAGAGCACTAAACTCTGGTGTCATATCTGAAACATTCTGAGGGTTAGTGAGTCCTTCTGTTTGTAAAACAGTAGGTGCACTTGGTTTATTATTCATAGTAAAGTTTGCAGTGGCTGACCATGAACCTGTTGTTCCATAGTTGTCTGTGAACCTAATCCTCCAATAGTAGGTAGTGCCGTTGTAGCTTAATGCTGTTCCTGCATATGATATTTGAGGACTTGTTGCCCCTATGGCTGTTGCTGTCATAGATTGTTGACCGCTATTCCACATTACAGTTCCAGTAAAGGAGGAGTTAGTATTTACATTTATTTCGTAGTAAACACCTGTATCTCCGACATTAGCATCTTGAAATACAGCTGTAAATTCAGGTGTAAGATCTACTATATTGATAGGATTAACTAATCCTTCTGTTCTTGGGTCGCTCGGAGCACTAGGAGGCGTATTCATTGTAAACTGAGCAGTTGCCGACCATGAACCTGTTGTTCCATTGTTGTCTGTAAACCTAATTCTCCAATAGTAGGTAGTACCATCTAAAGCAAGTACGCTTGCTGCTCCATATTCTATAGATGGACTATACGCCCCTATCGCAGTAGAAGTCATAGAAACCTGTCCACTATCCCACATTACAGTTCCAGTAAATGAGGAATTAGTATTCACCTCTATTTCGTAATATGTTCCTGTATCACCACTATCTGGATCTTCAAAAACAGCTCTAAATTCTGGTCTTGTATCTGTAACTCCTGTTGGGTTAGAAGCAAGCTCTGCTTGAGGTGAAGTAGGTGCACTTGGTGGCCTGTTCATTGTAAAAGAGGCTGTTTCAGTAGACCAAGCACCCTCTGCATTATTTACATCCCAGAACTTTATTCTCCAGTAGTAGGTACTTCCATTTAATGAAAGACCCGTACCAGCATATGATATTTGAGGACTTCTAGCACCAGCAGTTGTTGATGTCATAGAGGTTTTCCCACTATCCCACATAGAAGTACCATTGAAAGCGGAAGATGTATTTACTTGTATTTGATAATATACTGCAGTGTCGTTTGCAGGAGTTGAATCATTGTATTGAGCACTAAACTCTGGAGTAGTATCAGCTACTCTAGTTGGATTGGTAGCACTTTCTGTTTGTAATAATGTAGGAGCACTAGGTGCTACATTATTTATTACCCAGTTAGCTGTAATAGTTTGATCTCCCGTAACGTTTGTTACTGCACCTGTAGAAGTATTAACTGTTCCACCGCCACCTATTTCTAGAGATGTACGAGTAAATCCGGTTAGATTATACCCTGTTCTACTACAGCTGGGTGCGGCAGAAGTACCATTGTAACAAACTGTACGAGAGGTAGGAGTGCATGTCCCTCCGTTCCCATTATACGTAACTACATTATTAACTAAGTAGCATGTTCCTGAGACTGTACCGCAAGATCCACAAATACCGACATTGTAGTAGCTTGTACATGAAATACTCGTAGAACCACATGTTGTATATGTAGAACTGTAATTAGCTGGACATCCGGGGTTTGAGTAGGGATTACATGTATTACAACCTCCACAATTTGCATCACAATCATCACAGCAAATCCAACCATCAATACAGGAATATCCAGAATAGCATGGGCAAGAGCCAGCACAACCATTAGGGCCTGTACAAATACTAAGAGCATTGTTATTCGCACATCCAACAGCAGAACAGTTAGGGTAATAATTTACTGCATTGGCAGGAGTAGCAAAATATAGAGCAAGTAACCCAAACGCCATGAATATTGCTAAAATTGTATTTACAATCCTCCTATTCATCTCTCTTTACCTTTTTTAATTTGGAAGACCTTTTTTGTATTTGAATTCCAAGTAAAGTACCAACCCCTATTAATACAGGAACAAGCACTATTAACCCTATATACATAATATTGAAACCCTCTTCTTGTTCTACAACCTCTTCTGTATCTTCTTGTGGAGTACTGTAATCACTAACCTCCATATCTCCCTCTTGTATGACTAGGGTAATTAAGTGTTCCTCTTTACCATCATTAAACTGTACAGATACAGGGTAGCTACCTACCTGCATATCTTGAACAGAGAAAAGTACAAACCAATTACCATATTCATCTATATTACCTTCATATTCATACTCATCAAAAGAAACTTTAACAGTGTCAGTAGAGCTACCAATACCAGCAATCTTTACAGTATCTTGTTTGTGTATCTTAAGAAAACC
>JACDJA010003223.1_pt1 | contig 10746 bp, 14 predicted proteins | sample 7449241 | NCBI WGS metagenome assembly JACDJA01 (sample SAMN14253289, study PRJNA609438) | sludge metagenome | isolation source: initial anaerobic sludge | collected 2018-12-20 | reverse complement strand
TTGCCTCCGAAGTGAGGAATCTTGCGCAGCGTTCCGCCACCGCGGCGAAGGAGATCAAGGTTTTGATCGAGGATTCCGTCGACCAGATCGAAGTGGGCGGCAAGCTGGTGGATGAAACGGGTGAGGTGATGGACGACATCGTCACCTCGGTGCAACTGGTTGCCGAGATCGTCAGCGGCATTTCCGAAGCCAGCCGAGAGCAGACTGCCGGCATCGAACAGGTCAACCAGGCGGTGGGCCAGATGGACGAGATCACGCAGCAGAACGCCGCGCTGGTCGAGGAAGCGGCGGCGGCATCCGAGAGTCTCCAGGAACAGGCTGCGAAGCTGGCGGGCCTGGTCGACAATTTCAAGTTGACTGCGGGAAGCAGGGCCCGGCAGGCAGCCGCGCCGCTGAAGGCCCAGCTGCCGGAATCCGCTTCCCGAACAGCACATGACGCACCACGCACGGTTTCCCTGCCGGCACCAAAACGCGCCGCCGGCGGCGAGGAGTGGGAGACATTCTGATCGTGCTTGCGGCGGCCGCGCGTCGCGGCCGCTGGGTGCAGGGTGTGTGCGTGACATGAAGCTGCAGCCTATTCTTCCTCCGAATATCAAGGCCTTCGAATTCACACCGGGTGATTTCGCGCGGGTACGCGAGCTGATCTACCGGCGCGCTGGCATCTCGCTCAGCGAGGCGAAGCGGGAAATGGTTTACAGCAGGCTGGCGCGTCGGTTGCGCGCCAGGGGGCTGACCAGTTTCGGCGAGTACCTCGATACCCTGGAAAGCGGAACGGACGACACGGAATGGGAAGCCTTCACCAATGCGCTGACCACCAACCTCACGGCATTCTTTCGCGAGGCGCATCATTTTCCGCTGCTTGCCGAGCACATGGTGCAGGCAAAAGGCACGCTCGCCGTCTGGTGTGCGGCGAGCTCGACCGGCGAGGAACCCTACTCGATTGCGATGACGCTGTGCGAGGCGTTTGATACCCTTTCGCCACCTGTCAGTATCGTCGCCACGGATATCGACACGAACGTGTTGAGAACCGCGCAGGAGGGGATCTACCCCATCGAACGCGTCGAGAAGATGTCGGGCGGGCGTCTCAAGCGTTTCTTCCTGCGCGGCAAGGGCGAGCGCGCCGGCCTGGTGTGCGTCCGGCCCGAGCTGAGGCAGATGATCAGCTTCAAGCCGCTCAATCTGCTGGCGCCCAGCTGGCCGGTCAGCGGTCCGTTCGACGTGATCTTCTGTCGCAACGTGATGATCTACTTCGACAAACCGACGCAGGCCCGTATCCTGTCGCGCTTCGTTCCGCTCATGAAGCCCGACGGACTGCTGTTCGCGGGTCATTCGGAAAATTTCATGTATGCTTCCAATGCGTTCAGGCTGCGCGGCAAGACCGTGTACGAGCTGGAGACGCGCCACCGCATCAGCGGCAGCGGGAGCAACGCATGAACACGGCCATCGAAGAGCAGCTTGCCACCAACCTCTATTACGACCGCAGTTTCGACTGCGACGCGGCGAAAATCCTGCCGGGCGAATACTACTTCACCGCGAAACCCATGCTCATCGTCACCGTGCTGGGTTCCTGCGTCGCCGCGTGCATTCGCGACCGCACCTCCGGCGTCGGCGGCATGAACCATTTCATGCTGCCCGACGGCAGCAGCGATGGCGCCGGCCCGGCGTCCCCTTCCATGCGCTATGGCGCGTATGCGATGGAGGTGCTGATCAACCAGCTGCTCAAGGCCGGCGCCCGCCGCGAGAACCTCGAAGCCAAGGTGTTCGGCGGCGGCAACGTGCTGCGCGGATTCACTGCGATGAACGTGGGCGAGCGCAACGCGCGCTTCGTGCTGGATTTCCTCCAGGCCGAGAAGATCCGCGTCGTCGCGCAGGACCTCAACGACATTCATCCGCGCAAGGTGTACTTCTTCCCGGCGACCGGCAAGGTGCTGGTGAAGAAACTGCGGCAACTCAACAACTATACCCTGGTGAAGCGTGAACAGGACTATGCCTACCGCTTGCGTACCAACTCGGTCTCCGGGGCGATCGACCTGTTCTGAGGCCATCATGAGCAAGATCAAGGTTCTGATCGTGGACGACTCGGCGTTGATCCGCGGCATCATGAAGGAAATCATCAACAGCCAGCCCGACATGGAAACCGTCGGTGTCGCCCCCGATCCGCTGGCTGCGCGTGACCTCATCAAGCAGACCAACCCGGACGTGCTGACCCTCGACGTCGAAATGCCGAAGATGGACGGGCTCGATTTTCTCGAACGGCTGATGCGTCTGCGCCCGATGCCCGTGGTCATGGTGTCCTCGCTGACCGAGCGGGGCTCGGAGATCACCATGCGGGCCCTGGAACTGGGGGCCATCGACTTCGTCACCAAGCCGAAAGTCGCCATCCAGAGCGGCATGCATGATTATGCCGAACTCATCGCGGACAAGATCCGCGCCGCCGCACGCGCACGCATTCAGACTCGCACCGCCAACCGGCCGACGCAACTCGTGTCGCTGCACAATCCCCTCGTCAGCAGCGAAAAACTCATCATCATCGGCGCCTCCACCGGCGGCACCGAGGCGATCAAGGATTTTCTCGTCCAGCTGCCGCCGGACAGTCCCGGCGTGCTCATCACGCAGCACATGCCCGAGGGCTTCACGCGCTCATTCGCCAACCGGCTCGACAAGCTGTGCCGCATCGCGGTCAGGGAAGCCGAAGGCGGCGAACGCGTGCTGCCGGGCCATGCCTTCCTTGCGCCCGGGCATTCGCATCTGCTGCTGACACGCAGCGGCGCGAACTACATGACCCGCCTCGATCAGGGGCCGCCGGTCAACCGTCATCGGCCCTCGGTCGACGTCCTGTTCAATTCGGCCGCAGCGGCAGCCGGCAAGAATGCCGTCGGCGTCATCCTCACCGGCATGGGCAAGGACGGCGCCGCCGGCATGCTCGCGATGAAACAGGCGGGCGCCTACAATCTGGCCCAGGACGAAGCCACCTGCGTCGTGTTCGGCATGCCCAAGGAAGCCATTGCGTTGGGCGCCACGCACGAAGTCGCACCGCTGCGCGATCTGCCGGCCCGGGTCATGGCGCATTTCGCCGCGCAGGGCAGCCGCGCCATGCGGGTGTGAAGTGCAGATCAGGGATCAGGGGTCAAGTTTGCCCGCCGCGTGCCGATGTTTAAGGCTAATGACAAACCGCTTCATTGGAGTGATGCATGCCTGATCCAAACATGAAATTTCTCGTGGTCGATGATTTTTCCACGATGCGGCGCATCGTGCGCAACCTGCTCAAGGAGCTGGGCTATTCCAACGTCGAGGAAGCCGAGGACGGTGCCGACGGCCTGGCCAAGCTGCGTGCGAACAAGTTCGATTTCGTCGTGTCGGACTGGAACATGCCGAACATGGACGGCCTCTCCATGCTGCAGGCGATCCGTGCCGACGCGGCGCTGTCCAAGCTTCCCGTGCTGATGGTCACCGCCGAAGCGAAAAAGGAAAACATCATCGCCGCGGCGCAGGCGGGCGCCAGCGGCTACGTCGTCAAACCGTTCACCGCTGCCACCCTGGATGAGAAGCTCAGCAAGATCTTCGAAAAAATGGAAAAAGCGGGGGGCTGACATGGATGCCTATTCTGCCAATGCAGCGGCGGCCTTGCCCGACGTCGGGCCGCGCGTGACCGATCATGACGAGATGCTCGCGCGGGTCGGCCAGATCACCCGCAGCCTGCACGACAGTCTGCGCCAGTTGGGCCTCGACAAGGCACTGGAGCGGGTGACGCACGAAATTCCGGACGTTCGCGAGCGCCTGAGTTACGTCGTGCGCATGACCGAGCAGGCGGCGCAACGCGTGCTCAATGCCACGGATACCGCGATTCCCATGCAGGAGCGCGTCTCGGCCGGTGCGGATGAAATATTCAACGGCTGGGACGCAACGCTGAAGGCACCGTTTTCCGAGTCGAACTATCGCGACATGGCCACCTTGACCATGCAGTGCCTGGCCGACATGCGCAACGACACGAACGCCACCAAGCAGCAGTTGCTCGAAATCATGATGGCGCAGGACTTCCAGGACCTCACCGGCCAGGTGATCCGCAAGGTGACCGACCTTGCGCATACCCTGGAGCAGCAACTCGTGCAGTTGCTGATCGACTATGCCCCGGAGGAAGTGAAGCGCGACACCGGCAATTCCCTGCTCAACGGGCCGCAGATCAATCCCGGCGCCGCGCCGGATGTGGTCGCGAATCAGAGCCAGGTCGACGATCTGCTGGACAGCCTGGGTTTCTGAACATCAGCCGCGCGAATCCGCCCGCATGGGGCGGATTCGGAATGCGCGGTCAACTGCGGTTTTCAGGATAAGGTTTCCCCTACAGTCCGAAACTCTTCACGACGCCTGTCGCGGCTTCGAGGCTGCTGCGGATCATGCGCTCGAACTGCAAGGCGAAGTAGGGCAGGCTGAGGTTGAGGGCGATCAGTCCGATGCTCAGCGTGATGGGAAACCCGATCGCGAAGATATTGAGCTGCGGTGCGGCCCGCGTGAGGATGCCCAGCGCGAGGTTGGTGATGAGCATGATCGCGATCAGGGGCAGGGCGAGCTGCAGGCCGATGGCGAACACGATGCTGCCGAACGCTGCGACGCTGCGAAATCCCCCTGCAGCGAGTGGCGTCGTGCCGACGGGAAGGCTCTGGAAACTCGTGGCAAGGACGTCGAGCAGCAGCAGGTGGCCGTTGACGGCAAGAAACAGCAACACGGCCAGCATGTTGAAGAAACGTGCCAGCACCAGCGACTGACCGGCACTCTGCGGGTCGAAGAACGTTGCAAATCCCAAGCCCATCTGCAGGCCGACGATCTCGCCGGCGGCATCGGCGGCAGCGAATGCAATGCGAATCACGAAGCCGATCGAGATGCCGATCAGAACCTGCTGGACGAGGACCAGCAGGCCCTGCCAGCTGTCGAGCGCGACGGCGGGAGGCGGGGGCAGGGTCGGGACGAGAACGAGGGCGATGAAGACACCGAGGCCGACCTTCACACGTATCGGCGTGCTGCGGTGACCGAACACCGGCGCTGCCATCAGCACGCCGAGGATGCGCACCAAGGGCCAGAGAAACGTGCTCAGCCAGGCATTGAGCTGCGCGTCGGTGAAACTGAGCACGGCTATCCGATGAGGCCGGGCAATCCTGTCAGCACACGGCGCATGTAATCGGTCATGAGCGTCAGCATCCACGGTCCGGCGATGGCAAAGGTCGCGAGCACCGCGAGTACCTTGGGGATGAAGGACAGGCTGGCGTCGTTGATCTGTGTGGCGGCCTGGAAAACACTGACGATGAGGCCGACGATCAGGGTGACCAGCAGCACCGGCGAGGCCACCAGGAAGACCATTTCCAGCGCGGTGCGCCCCATGGTCATTACGCTTTCAGGGGTCATGAACGGCCTCACGGAGTCAGTAGAAGCTTTGTGCCAGCGAACCGAGCAGCAGATTCCAGCCGTCGACGAGGACGAACAGGATGATCTTGAACGGTAGCGCGACCAGCATGGGCGACACCATCATCATGCCCATCGCCATCAGGACGCTGGCGACCACCATGTCGATAATGAGGAAGGGGATGAACACGGCAAAGCCGATCTGGAACGCGGTCTTCAGTTCGCTGGTGATGAAAGCGGGAATGAGGATGCGCATCGGCACGTCGTCGGGCGATTTCAGGCCATTGGTGTTCGACATGCGGGCGAACAGGGCGAGATCGGTTTCGCGGGTCTGCTTCAGCATGAAGGTGCGCAGCGGCACCGCGCCCCGGTCGAGCGCTTCGCCCAGTTCGATGCGGTTTTCCGACAGCGGCTGGTAGGCGTCCGTATAGATCCTGTCGAGCGTCGGGCTCATCACGAAGAAGGTGAGAAACAGCGCCAGCCCGATGAGCACCTGATTGGGCGGGGTGGACTGGGTGCCGAGCGCCATGCGCAGCAGGGACAGCACGATGATGATGCGGGTGAAGCTCGTCATCATCAGCATCACCGCCGGCAGGAACGACAGGGAGGTGAGCAGCAGCAGGGTCTGCAGACTGAGCGTGTAGGTCTGTCCGCCACCGGACGACGGGGTGCTGGTGAAGGCGGGCAACCCGGCACCTTGCGCCAGGGCCAGCGAAGGCAGCGCGAGTGCGGCGACGGCGAGCAGTGCGGCGTGTCTATTTTTCACGGCGCTTCTCGAGCAGTTGCTGCAGGCGTGCGGCGAAGCTGCCGGGCACGATGGCTGCCGAGCTCGCCGGAACGGTGCCGCGAGGCAGGGTCATCAGCGCATTGACGCTGCCGGGCGCGACGCCGACGACCAGCCTGGATTCGCCGACTTCCACGACGACCCCGCGCTCGCGCGTGCCGACTGCGGTGCTGCCCACCACCTGGAGCACGCTGGAGCCTGTGCTGCGCATGACGCCGAAGCGCTTTGCGGTCCATGCCGTCGCGGCAATCAGGGCCAGGACCGCGACGAGCCCGACGAACACCTGCAGCAGGCTGCCGGCGGCGGAGGGGCCTTCGGCCGCCTGGGCCATGGCCGCGCCGGGCGCGGCAGCCAGCAGGCCGATGGCGCCGTGACGGACAAGGCTCATTTGTTGAGCTTCCGGATGCGCTCGGCGGGTGTGATGATGTCGGTCAGGCGCACGCCGAACTTGTCGTTCACCACGACCACTTCGCCCTGTGCGATCAGGCAGCCATTGACCAGCACGTCCATCGGCTCGCCGGCGAGACCGTCGAGTTCGACCACCGAGCCCTGCGCGAGCTGGAGCAGATTCTTGATGGCGATCTTGGTGCGGCCCAGTTCCACGGTGAGGAGCACCGGGATGTCCAGGATGAAATCGATGTCGTTGGCAGTGCCCTGGCTCACCGAAGGTGCGGCCAGATCCTGGAAAATATCGGCGCTCTGCGCCGCTGTGGCGGGTGCGGTCGTGACCGAGGACTGCTCGGCCATGGCGGCTGCCCAGTCGTCCTCGGCGATCGTTTGGGTGAGATCTTCAGACATGGCTTTCTCCTTTTTTCGGATCGACCGGGCTCAGTGAAATCATGCGCTCGACGCGCAGGGTGTACTGGCCGTTGAATTTGCCGTAGGCGCATTCCATCACCGGCACGCCGTCGACCTTGGCCTCGACGGTTTCAGGAATCTCGATGGGCACGATGTCGCCCACCTTGAGCTTGGTCAGGTCGCGCAGGCTCAGCTGTGCGCTACCGAGGTCGGCGACAAGCTCGACTTCGGCGAGCTGGATCTGCTGGCGCATCATGCGGATCCAGCGCTTGTCGACCTCGAGGTTCTCCGCCTGCAGGCTGCTGGTCAGCAGGTCGCGGATCGGCTCGATCATCGAGTACGGCATGCATATGTGCATTTCGCCGCTGACCTGGCCGAGTTCGATGGCGAAGGTGAACGCCACCACGACTTCGTTGGGGGTGGCGATGTTGGCGAACTGGGTGTTCATTTCCGAGCGCACGTATTCGAATTCGAGGGGATACACCGGCTCCCACGATTTTTCGTAGCATTCGAACACGATGTTCAGCACGCGCTGGATGATGCGCTGTTCGGTCTGCGTGAAATCGCGCCCTTCGACGCGCGTGTGGAACCGCCCATCGCCGCCGAACAGGTTGTCGACGATGAGAAACACCAGGTCGGGATTGAAAATGATGAGTCCGGTGCCGCGCAGCGGCTTGAAATGCACCAGGTTCAAGTTGGTCGGCACCACCAGGTTGCGCACGAACTCGCTGTACTTCGATACCCGTACCGGGCCGACCGAAATCTCGACCTGGCGGCGCAGGAAATTGTACAGACCGATACGCAACTGGCGCGCGAGGCGTTCGTTGATGATCTCGAGCGTCGGCATGCGGCCGCGCACGATGCGTTCCTGCGTCGCCAGGTTGTAGGGGCGTACGCTCGACGGGTCGACGGCTTCGGCCGGGCCTTCGTCGACTTCGCCGGTGACGCCCTTGAGCAGCGCGTCGACTTCGTCCTGGGAAAGAAACGCGTCAGCCATGGTTCACTGGATCACAAAAGAGGTAAACAGCACGTCGGCGACGTTCTGCGGCTTGCCCTTGGGGTCCAGGGGCTTGTTGATCTCGGCAAGGATTTCCTTTGCCAGTTGGTCCTTGCCTTCGGGGCGCAGCAGTTCGTCGGCGGTTTTGTGTGCCAGCAGCGTCAGCAGGCGGCTGCGGATACGCGGCATGTGCAGCTTGATCGTGTCGAGTTCGGCCTGCTCGGTGGCCTCCAGGGTGAGATCGACCTGCAGGTACTGCTCGCCGTCATGCAGGTTGACGGTGAAGGTTTCGAGCGGCAGATAGACCGGCGGCTTGGGTGGCGCTTCTTTGGCGGCTGCGGGATCGGCGTTGCCGCCAGCGAAAAAAAACCACGCGGCGGCACCACCGCCCGCGAGCAGAATCACCAGCATGACGACCAGGACGAGCAGCTTTTTCTTCTTTTTCGACCCTGGCGGTGTGGCTTCGGCGACTTGGCTCTCTTCAGTCATGAGTGCGGTTCCTGCTGAGGAAGGAATATCGGGTTCGCATGGTTTGCATTATCGGAACGGTTTGCCGCCGCCGAAGCGCGGAACAAGGGGGAAAAAGGCCGTTATCTCGCGCAAAACCATGCTCAGGCGAAGGTGTCGACCAGGCCGCGCCCCATCCGTGGCGTCGGCAGGGCAAGCGCCGGTTCGTCCGCTTCGACGCCGCCGCCCACCTGGGAGACGGCACGCGGGGCCTGCTGCCCGGGCGCCGGGTTCTGGCTCGGCGTGTCCGCGCTGACGTTGGCCTGCCCGAGCTGGATGCCCGCTTCACCCATCATCTCGCGCAGTCGCGGCAGCGCGGCTTCGATTGCCTGGCGAACCTCGGGCTGCGCGGTGAAGAAATTCGCGGTGGCCTGGTCGCTGGAGATGTTCAGCACGATCTGCAGCGGCCCCAGGTTCGGCGGATTGAGGGTGAGCGAGGCGCTTTGATGCTTGCCGGACGCCATCCACACGATCTTCTCGCCCAGCGCCTGGTTCCAGGCCGGGTTGCCCACTTCGGGCGCGAGCCGGGGGGCGGCCGCCAGTGTCGGGGCCGGACCGGTGTCGGCGGCGCCGGGGGCTGCGGCCGGACGCAGGGCGGCGCTGGCGACCAGTTCGGATGGTGCCTCGGCCATGCGTCCGCTGTCGGCCGCCAGACGTGCCGCGAACAGCCCACCCGCCAGCTCGCTGTCGGGTGTGGGCGTGTCTGACGCCGGCGGGGTGATCGGCTCGGCCGAAGTTTTCGTGCTCCGGGCAGCGTCAGCCGCCAGGCGCGCAGCAAACCGCCCAGCCGCCGACTCGCTGTCGGGTGCGGGCGCGTCTGACGCAGGCAGGGTGATCGGCTCGGCCGAGGTTTTCGTGGTCCGGGCACCGTCGGCGAACAGGCCATCCGCCGGCTCGCTGGTATCCAGGCTCGTCTCCGCCGTCTGCTTGTCGCTGGAGACAGGCTGCGCAGCCGGTGCGAACGGGATGAACGACAATCCCATTCCGAGCAGGGACTCGGTGCTGGACGCCTGAGCGGCGAGTGACGGATCGGCCATGGCTGGCGTCGGATCGGAGGGCACGTCCAGCAGTTCGGTCAAAATGTCGGCAAGCTCCTTGCGGCCACGCGGCTCGCTGGCGTCCTCAGGGGTCTGTTGCGCGATTTCGCCGGACAGGATGCGGCTGAAGGGCGTGTCGGCCGCAGCGGAATCACCTTTGCGTGCGGGTGCCGCGCCCTGCACGATGGCGGCGGCGGAGGAGGCGGGTGGGGTGGCATTCATGGCACGGTTCCTGTTCAGGACGGGTTGGGTTTGTACAGCGTGCGGCGTGCGGCGAATTCGTCGTTCTGCTTCTGCTCGCGCCGCAGTTCGTGGCGTGCGGCGGCCTGGTCGGCGCGGTCGGCCAGAGTGACGAAGGACATCTTCTTCCGTTCGCAGCGCTGCCATGCGGTACGGGCGTCGGCGATGCGGTGCCGGGTGTCGTCGACGACGTTCTGCTGGCCGGCGATGGCACAGTCGAGCTTCTGCATGAAGGCCTGGAAATTCATGAAATGGGTCGCGCTGATGCCCTGGGCGAGGCTGGCCTGGCAGCGGGTGTTGTAGTCGTCGCGGTACTGTCTCAGCAGGTCGAGTTTCTGGCTGGCCTCCTCGCCGGCGCGCAGGGCTGCGCCCAGATGCCTGGCGGCGTCGTCGGTTTCGCGGTGCGCCAGATCGATCAGCGTTTCGAGTGCGGAGGGGGCGGCCATGAAGCAGGTTCCTGTCTTGGACGGTTTCAATGGAAGAGGGTGGCCAGCGCGTCGAGGCTGTCCTGCACCCCGGCGCGTTCCGCGATGTCCTGCTGCAGGAAGGCCTCTATCGCGCCGTTCAGGCGGATCGCTTCGTCGAGTACCGGATCGCTGCCGGGGGCGTAGGCGCCGACGTTGATCAGGTCACGGCTGCGCGCATAGCGCCAATAGAGTTTCTTGACGCGCCGGGCGAGTTCCTGGTGGGCCGGCGAGGTGAGCGTGTGCATGGCGCGGCTGATCGACTGTTCGATGTCGATGGCAGGGTAATGGCCGCTTTCGGCCAGCGTCCGCGAGAGCACGACGTGGCCGTCGAGAATCGCGCGTGCGGCATCGGCGATTGGATCCTGCTGGTCGTCGCCTTCGGTGAGCACCGTGTAGAAGGCAGTGATCGAGCCGCCGCCCGGCTTGCCGTTGCCGGCGCGCTCGACCAGGGCTGGCAGCTTGGCGAACACCGATGGCGGATAACCCTTGGTCGCGGGCGGCTCGCCGATGGCGAGTGCGATCTCG